>JAAROH010007669.1_pt1 | contig 60673 bp, 58 predicted proteins | sample 7248631 | NCBI WGS metagenome assembly JAAROH01 (sample SAMN09772309, study PRJNA484901) | compost metagenome | isolation source: Vermicomposting unit | place: India | reverse complement strand
TACACTACGGATGGTTGTTTGCCAAAGAAACGTCTCTTCTTACGGATCACCGACCAGAAGCAATCTTACATTCAGATCAGGGTGTTCATTACATGAATCCAGCTTATCAGAAGCGGAGCATAGAACTTGGTTTGCCCCCCTCCATGTCTCGAAAGGGAAACTGTTGGGAAATGCCCCAATGGAATCCTTTTTTGGTCATATGAAGGACGAGTTAGACTACTTAGATTGCATAAGTTTTAACGAGCTCGTTGAGCTCGTGTCTGACTATATCTATGACTACAACTGCCACCGCTACCAGTGGACATTAAAAAAGATGACTCCAAATGAATATCGGAGTCACCTTCTCAGTGTATAGGTTCTTTTTTTAGTGTCTACTTTTAGGGTTACAGTTCACAAAGCCCCTTCTAGGACTTTTTGTTTTTTGTATTTTTAATGTTCTTCCTATGTTATAAAATAGAACAAAAATAACCCGGCGTGGCCGGGATGTTTTGTACATATTTTATTTTTAAGTAAAGCGTATTCCTAACCACGTAGACAGAATAATTAAAAACAACAATAAGTTTCCTACTTTTTTTGGTTTTTCAATATAACGTATAAGGAAAATAAGAGAGGCTAATAATGCAATGGTGTTAAAATGTTGATTTGTTCTTATAGCAAAAATAATAAAACCTACAAGCACAACAGTTATTGATAGTTCAAGAAATAAAAATAACGGTAAACGATTTTTATAAGGATTAATAAACATATCTATCCTCCTTCAGTCTAAAAATAAAAAACACATCTGTATATTTCAAAAATATACAGATGTAATTTAAGTTTTTTAATAATTTTACAACAAATAACTTGTCTACTAAAATATATAAATTGAATCTACTTAACTATTAGGTAAATATACCTTAAATTCAATGCTTTTATGAGGCCCGCTATATTTTTTCTTTCTGGCTGAATCTGTATAGAAAGTTGTTTCTGTATATTGATACCAATTGTCAGTCATTGGATTTTTCTCGTATAGATCATACGCATAATAAGCATCCGGAATATTGTCACGAAGCATTTTAGATAAAATATTAGTAATAACTCCAACCCCTAATTTAGTGTATAGACCTATTAAATAACTTGCATACTCTATACTATCTTTATTAACTTTTGTATGCCCTGTTAGGGTTCCAACATATTTGTAACCTGGAAGTGCTGTAAGAGCAAAGTTGCTTTTTGACTGATTGCTTTGCTGACGTTCCACTTTCAAGGGTAATATTTCTCCGTTAAATTTTACCTCTCCACTATTAAAGTTAAGTTCCATCTCACCAGTTTTTCCATCCCATTCAGTGAAAGTACGATAGATTCCTTTTTCTTCTACTGCCTTATCAAGTTTTACATACTTTGATATTGGAGCCGTTTCCTCTGCATTAGCAGCAAATGAAGAAACAGGGGAACCTAAAACCATAGTTGCAACTACCGTTCCTAAAATTGCTTTTTTGTAGTTTCTCATATTTTCTTTTAATACTTTGTAATATTTCATATACAGGATTGAAAAAATGACAATCGCTACAATCGTCGTAGGAAATAACATGTTTGCTACTCCGTTCTATCAAGAATATAAGGTCCAGACACCGCTCAAAACTCATTCCCATATCTATTGCTTCGTCAGCAATCTCGCCAAACGAGATAGTCGCCTATTCCTCGTGCCTTTCCATACAGCACTTCTTCCCTGTATCGACAGGAAAAATATGTTTTTGTTTTTGATTCTATAGTATCGTGAATATAGAATAAAAGGATAAAAAAGGGAGAGTTAGTAGTAGATATAACGGAAGATATGGAGACCTGGGAGGAGTTTTCTTTGAGAAAGTATCTACTTATCGTTCTTTTCCTTTTACTTTCTGTATTTCTCACAAGGTTTGTGTTAAATAGAGAATATTATCCACCATTGCCCATCTCTTCTATAAATAAAAGGGAGGCTGTTTCACGGCTTGAACATTCATCTGAAACCATCGTAAAAATAGCGGAGGAAGACGGTTATGAATGGTACATTACAAGAATGGAGCAAGGGAGAGGATATAAGAATGTGACGCGAATGGTAAGTAAAAATGGTTGGACATTGAAGAATAGAGATGGAAACGGATTCTTCTTTATGAAGAAGGACCGGACTATCATTGTAACGACACAAATGTGGACAGGAAATTATATTCTCTGCAAAATACCGAATGAGTGGAGAAGTAAGTAACTTATGGAGAGAATGTCTTTATGGTTAGCTTTAATGAGTAACAGATTCTTATTTTTCCTTTCATTCTCTCAATATTTCGAGAAAAATAAAGTCCTGACAGAAAAAACGGGATAAAAAAATCGAAAAAAGCGGGATTTGTAGCAAGAGTTTATTTATTCTGGACATAGTTAGGATGAAAAAAAGAGAAAAAAACGAAAACATTTTTTAGAGAAATGGAATGGTTTTCTGTTTCTCTTTTTTTCATAGGGATAAGGGAAATATGATTATTGAATGGATAGTTATTAATAAAGGCTAAAGGCTTTTTTCACAAAGATTGTTGTTTGTAACGTAAAATTTTTTACTGAGCTAACGGGCAGTATTATTCAGATAAAGGTATTTTCAAAACTACCCATTTATGCTATGTTAAGAGACAAAATTTTTATTAAATTTGGAGGTTGGTATGGGAAATTTTTATCTCTTTGTCATCACATCGATCTTACTTATTATTCTTCCCGGTCCCGATACTGGATTAGCCACGCAAAACACTATTGCTTACGGAAAAAAAGGAGGAATCAAGACGGTTTTAGGCATTTCTACAGGGCTTATCATTCATACCTTAGCAGCAGTTTTTGGTCTTTCCGCCATTATCGTTAAATCCGCACTATTGTTTTCTATTTTTAAATATGTTGGTGCAATCTATCTCATTTATCTAGGTATAACATCATTGTGGTCTTTAAAGAAGAAAAGAGAAGTTTCATCGAATGATGATATTCAAGCAAAATATCAGAATAAATCTCCATTTCGCCAAGGGTTTCTAACGAACCTCCTGAATCCGAAAATAGCTATCTTTTTTCTTACTTTTCTTCCACAATTTTTAACTTCTGGGAGTAACCCCTTTTTGCAATTTCTTATTATGGGAATCACTTATACTGTTTTAACCATTATTTGGTTTTTACTGTATGTGAATTTAATTGATTCTATTAGTGTATGGATGAAAAAAACATCTACACAGCGTGTCATTCAAGGAATCTCAGGATTGGTTCTTGTGGCTTTTGGAATCAAGCTTGCTCTAGAAAGAAGACCATAGTTAACATAATTAATCGACAACCTATTTCTAACCAATTTAATTAGTTGTTTTTTATTTACCATTAAAATCATTGGTTAACATCCAAATGATTATTCAACTAACAGGAATCAATTGCGAAATAAAAGTCTGAGAACGGTTCAGCCACTTGTAATATCCGCTTCGGGAAACCTGAAACACCCGGCACATCTTCTTCACCCGAAACGTGTAGCGATGTTGATGAATAAAGGCAAAAATTATCGCTGGTCTTTGGCGAAGATGTTTTTAAGATGGCATTCTCTTCTTCTAGATCACGAATTCGCTTTTGAAGCTCGGAGAACTGGTGATTTTCGCTTCGGAATTTCTGCTTGCGTAGACTCTTATTTCTATCATAAATGTGTGTCCACTTTTTAGTTTAACATCATGAGGGTAAAAGAACTCAGCATGACTGAGGAAAAAGGTTATAAAATTGTACAGTCCAGAAAAGGATTTGGGGGAATTTGGTGTGGGGGAAACGAGCCTTACGCTGTCTTAAACAAAGAAAAACGAATCACTAGGCACTGGGTCGGGGTATTGCATATTATTTCACGGAATAAAACCACATAACATTTTGGCGTAACTAAGAGCAATATGGTATTATGAACTAGAAATCCTGGAAGAAAGAGAGCAAACTTTAGATGAAGCCAATATTAACCATTTCAGATTTAATAGCCAAGGCAGAAGAGTTCTGTAAACTTGAGTCGCAAAAGCAGAATTCTTCATTATTTGGAATTACCGACGGAAAAGCAGTTGGTACATATGTCGAACACTCTTTCCAACAGTTTTTACAAGATTCTTTTACTATAGAAATTGGAAATTCTGCCAAGGGAATCGACCTCCCTTCAGAGTCTATAAATACTGATATAAAGGTTACTTCGATTAAACAACCTCAATCTTCTTGCCCATTTAAGTCTCCAAGAGAAAAAATCTACGGGCTTGGATATAATTTATTACTTTTCGTTTATGATAAAAAAGACAATCCTTCAACTCAAACAACTACATTAGATTTTGTAAGCTGTGCTTTCATCGATAAAACTAGAACGGGTGATTATCAAACTACTAGAGGTATTCGGCAAATTCTCGAAAACGATGGTAACGTGGATGATTTGATAGCATATTTTTATGATAGAGCATTGCCAGGTGATGAAATTATTTATCAAGGGCTTGCCGAAGAAATTCTAAGTAATCCTCCCGTACAAGGATATTTAACTATATCAAATGCTCTTCAATGGCGATTGCAGTATAAACGAATAGTTGACATACCTAAGAATAAAGTAGAAGGAATAGTGAAGATTATATGATTCAAAACAAGCGTATCTTACTGGAGTCTTCTACTCAAACTAACATGACTATTACAGACATTAAGGCTTATAACGATACAATCTATAAAGAAACGGGTATAGTTGATTGCTTTACCTCTGTTGACGATTTTATTGAGCATGATAAGTTTGCAAATGAAGAACTGCTACAGGGTGGGAGGGAGTTTGGTGATTATCAAACTCCTCCACATCTGACTCATCAAATCTGTGAATACTTGGTTAGAAATTACAACTGTAATCCTACTATTGTTATTGAACCTACTTTCGGGAAAGGTAACTTTATAAATTCTGTTTTAGATTTTTTTTCTAACATAAAAAAGATATATGGTGTTGAAATACAAAAAGGATATGTTTGGTATTGTAAGAAAACCTTACTGGAGAAACAAAAATTTTCAAACCAAAAACCAGATATTTATTTATACCACGATGACATTTTTAGTCATGACTTTGATAAGAGTATTTTTAACTCTAATGAAGAGGTTTTAATTATTGGTAACCCTCCATGGGTGACTAACTCTGAACTTGGTACTCTTGATGCAAAAAACTTACCAAATAAAAACAACTTTAAAAAACATAAGGGATTAGATGCATTAACAGGAAAAAGTAACTTCGATATTTGCGAGTATATTATCCTGCGGATGTTAGAGACGTTTTCCAATGTTAATGGCACACTTGCGATGCTTTGTAAAAACTCGGTAGCCAAAAAAATCGTTCATGATCTTCCGAAAAGAAGATTTAACATAACTGATATTAAGCTACTAAATATAGATGCCAAAAAAGATTTTAACGCTGCAACTGAAGCCTCATTGTTTGTTGTTAGACTTGGAAAGCCATTAACAGACCAAGTTTGTAAAACTTATAAGTTAGACGAGCCTGAAAAACTTATCTCTACTTTTGGGTGGTATAATCATAAATTTGTATCCAACATTGATAAGTATAAGCGTTCCTACCTTGTCGATAATCAATGCCAATTTGAATGGCGGTCTGGTATAAAGCACGATTGTTCTAGCGTTATGGAATTAGACACGAAGGGAAATAAGTTGACTAACAAATTAAAAGAGATTGTGGATATCGAACGCGACTTAGTCTATGACTTACTTAAAAGTTCTGACCTTAAAGCAGGGATTTTCTCTGATTCCGTTAGAAAAAAGGTGATTATAACTCAAAAGAATATTGGAGAAAGTACCGATTATATAGAGAAACAATATCCAAAACTATGGTCTTATTTACAATCCCACAAAGATAAACTTGACGCAAGAAAGTCAAGTATCTATAAGGGAAAACCCAGTTTTTCAATTTTTGGTATAGGTGATTACTCGTTTTTACCTTATAAGGTTGCTATCTCTGGGATGTATAAAAACTCTCATTTTACCTTTATACAGCCAATTAATAATAAACCTGTCATGCTAGATGATACATGTTATTTCCTTTCTTTTAACGATTACAATACTGCGATCTTTACCTTCGCAGTATTGAATAGCGAAGTTGTAAAGGACTTCCTTTCAGGAGTAGTTTTTCTTGATGAAAAACGTCCTTACACCAAAGATTTATTGATGCGAATTGATTTGTATAGGGCGACAGAGCAGATAACATTTGATGATATTTTATTAACACTTAAACCTTTTTCTGACAAAATAAATTTGCATAACATATCATCAGAGGCATATCAAGATTACATTGATTTATTGAAAAATAAAGCCCTCCTTCTCTAAGGAGGGACTTTATTGTTAGAGCAAATGCATTCCTTTAAGAAGGTTTTCTGGTAATCAAAATCCTTGCAGCATGGCGATGGGGAATGCCACTGGAATTACAATCAAAAATCATTTCTTCAGTAAAAAGTGTTTCCCAATCCACATAATAATTTTGTAATTCGTTTCTTTGATAGAGGTATTCATTTTTTCCCCAGTCGGGTGCAATTTCAATGTCAGGATGTTCAATGAAGGCAAATAATACATTCAGTCCATCAGGTAACGTGTTTTCTTTAAAATGGTTAAATTGTTGCATCCTATTCCTTGGATGGATGTATTGTAATGTTCCAATGGAATAAATGATATCAACACTGTGAGGAAGAATAAAATGATTTACATCTCCCTCAACTGTCCGAATCGTTGTATTCATTTCACTCGCTAATTTCTTCGCCTTTGCTAATCCAGCAGGTGCAACATCCATAGCTAAAACATCAAAACCATGCTTAGCTAGGAACACACTATCCCTGCCTTCTCCTGCACTGATATCAATCACCTTTTTGCCATGGATTTGGTCTTTAGGTATGTAACCCAAAATGCGCTGCGCTAATGTATTCGGCTCTTTTCCCCAGTAGTATTCCTCTTGTGAATACATTTCCTGTAATTGTTCTTTGTCCATTGTAAATTCCTCCAACCCTTTATGTTCGTACACTTTGAATCATAAAGGTTTACGTAACGAGAAGGTCAAGAACAATGATTGTTAGATGGGTACCGCATAAACAATATAAAGGAAGTCATTAATTTGATGGTATTTGGTAATGTATCTATTTTTGTCGAACCATTCAAGTAAATCAGTTAGAATGGAGTAGTATTCATCCTGAATGGCTTTAACAGTATTATTCATACCTTTTTCGGACAAATCTTGCAGATACTCGACTTGTTTTTTCCTGTTTTCAAACATCAAATCCGCAATACAAATTCTCCCATGTGGTTTTAATAATCTACGCATTTCAGTTAAAGCTAATTTTTTTTGTTTGTGGGTAAGATGGTGGAAGGCAAAGCTGGTTACTACAAAATCAAAATCTTCATCAAGGTAAGGGATGGCAAGGAAATTTCCAAGTTTCGTTTCCATATTCGGGAATTTCCGCCGACATTGCTTCAACATTTCTTTTGATTGGTCTATTGCTGCCATCTTAATGTTCCTGGTTAAGAATTTACCTGCTAAGTTTCCCGTTCCAGTTCCAATGTCTAACCCCCATTCGTTTTGTTGTGGCGAGACCCATTGAACGATCATATCAAGGGCTTCTTCATAATTTTGATATTCGTCATTATTGTTCCGTACATATTCATCGTGGCTACTTGCTTTATGGTCAAAATTCCATTTATCATACCAATTCTTTCTTGATTCCCTAAGTCTTTTTGACCCTTCTGCAAGCTCGAAAATATTATGTAAGTCAAGAGATTGTTGTTGTTTCATCAATCCAATCATCTGGTCTGTTGTTTCGAGAATTTGCTTTAATTCTAACCATTGTGAAAACATGACTGAACGTTGGAGTTCAAGATAATACAGGAGTTCCTCCTTATCTTCTTTATCTACCTCTGCTAAGGCTTTTTTTATGTCTTCAATGGTCATTCCTGCTTCCCGTAATGATAGGATGGTTTGCAGTCGCCATATCTCTTTCTCGGTAAAAGTACGATATTGATTGTGCTCCTGCTTAACAGGAGAGATTAACCCTTTTTCTTCATAAAAGCGAATAGCTCTTGGGGAAATGTTTAGTTTATTAGCTATCTCTTTGATTTTCATTATGTTCATAAAAACGAATCTTCCTTTTGAGTTTGAATAGGAAAAATTTGTTTTTTTTAATTCTATAGTATCATAAATATAAAATAAAAGAATAAAAGGGCAACATCTGATGAAAAATGGATGAGTCAAATAAGAAAATTGGGTTACCTTAATAGCCCTAATGTTGAAGTAGAAATGCCGTATGGTATTAGACAAGGTTTTATGAAACAGTTAAAAGATAATGGCTATAAAACAAGGGTATACGTAACGTATGGAAAGACCTATTTTTGATTGTTTTTATCAATATACTGTTCAGCTTCAATTAACCGTTTAACAGCACGCCTAACGTTTACGTCGAATAATAAACCCGTTATCGACCTTCTCGAATCCAACCTTTGGGTAATAATCCATTGCATTGGGTGCAGATAGTAGGATAAGAGCCACCTCTTCACCGATGACTTTTCTTATCCTCTTTATCAGTTCCTTACCGATTCCATTCTTTTGATAATCTTTATCGACAGCCAAATCAGAAAGATAACAACAATAACTGAAATCTGTTAAGGCACGAGCAATCCCAACCAACTTATTGTTATCCCAGGCGGTCAAAATAATATTTGCGTGGTCTAACATTTTCTGAATCCGCTCTTTTTGTTCGATTGGACGTGTTATCCCGCTCTTTTTAAAGACCTGTACAACATCTTCGGCTTTAACTGGCTCGTTGTATTTATAAATGATTTCCATAATATAGGATACCTCCTATTTACAATTATACCAATTATTATAATATATATCACTACTTTTGATAGAAAAGGGTTCAGTCTTACCTGGCGAAAGTTGAAAAAACGGTTCAATTTTATTCAGCGATTATACCAAGGGCAATGATATGTCTCTATTTTCTAGAAATCTTGGTCAGAAATTTTAACGTATAAGGCAACCGATTCGTCCAATAATCATTTTTGTCGGGTTACTTTTTTGAAACGTATATAGCGAGACGAAGACACATGGTATACTTATAAAATAATAATAAAAAGACACTAAATGAAAATAAGGGTTGTAACAAATGGACTTTATTATTTTTATTTTTTATTCCATTCCTGAAATGTTATTATTAATCGCCTTGGTTCTTACCTTGTGCGGACAGAGGCCGCCTACTACCCGTTACATTGTCGCTTCTGTTTTGATCGCATGTACAAATGAGTTGATTCAGTTAGCGGACACGGATATGGTATTACGGGCATTTTTACAGTTGATTTTCGCCCTGGTTATCATGATGATGTTTTTTGGTTTGCCTTTTTTTAGAGTTTTTATTTCGTTATGTTTTTCCTTGCTGGTATTACAAGCCATTGAATTAGTATCGTTCCAATTCGGTATGCTCATTACCGGAATGGACTATCAAACCCTGAGAGAACATACGGCTTTTCTGTTCGTGATCTGGGGTAATCTCGTCTTGTTATTAGCGCTCTTATTCTTTTTAGAGAAAATAAAATTTTCATTATTCGCAAAGGAATCACTCCAAAAGCCGCCCCGCTCTCAAACGATGATTTATTATTTTTTAGCTGTTCTTTTTTATGTAATAGGGATGGTTGGGGCTGAATTAAATAGCACCGGAACCATCACAAAAAGCAAGGATATTTTAATCATGCTAATCTTTCAAGTGATTTTTCTATTCCTAATGCGAGAAATCATGCGGGCGGACCGAAACGAGTTCAAATTAAAAATTCAGCAAGAGTATACAGAGAATGTAACTTCACTGTTTACCTCTATTCGCGCGCAGCGACATGACTTTGCAAATCATATTCAAGTCCTTTCTCTCTTACTGTATCAAAAACAATACGAAAAAGCCGAAGAATACTTACGCGAACTGGCTAAGCAAACTGTAACAATCAGCAAAATTTTAATTAAAGATAATGCTGGGCTTTCCGCTTTACTCCAAGCCAAAACATCTGAATTGGCCCGTGAAGGTATACAACTTGTGTTAGATTTGCAAACAAACTTAATTAATACGACAATGACAAGTATTGAAATGAACCAGCTGATCGGGAATTTGATTGATAATGCCGCCGACGCTATTCGTGAAGATGGGTACAAGAGCCCGGAAATTCATTTACATACAGCTGTCCATGCAAATATGGTGTATATTAGTGTCACAAATTTTCGTCCTATTATTCCAGCTGATTTGCAGAAGAAAATTTTTGAGTATGGATTTTCAACAAAACCTGGGCATTCCGGAATCGGCTTGGCTATTGTGAAACAGCTAGTTAAAAGTCATAAGGGGGAAATATCCTTGGCAAGTACGCCGATAGCGGGTACAACTTTTATCATTCAACTTCCGGTTATAGAAAAAACACAAGAAGCGGAAAAAGTGATATAACTTTGTAAAAACCGGAGACGATAATATAAAAAAGTCCCTCCCGATTATTCGGGAGGGAAATAAGGGATAAAGGAGCTTACATTCTTTTATACGAGAGTGATTGCAAGAAGTTACAAAAAGACATTGTGAATCGTTGCAATTAGAATGAGAAAAAGTTGGCTTCCCTTTCCTTTGTTTATAAACATTTCATACCAATGTTTTTAGTCATAGGACATACCATCCAATTTATCGATACTACATAGGTATTCGGCCTATTATTGTATAGACAACCATACTACATAATTTTTATTATCCTTACTTGTTCAATTTATGAGACATATCGTACCTAATTCCCATAACAACAAAATTCACTTTACGTCATAGAGGTCTTCATACAGGAACCTTACTTTTAGATATTATTGTAAGCATATTGCTGATTGGAATTGTGCGATGCATTTTGCGAGAAGAGGTTTCATAGATGATGAAGAAGCGGATTTAGCATCGATCGTTGCTATCAAATCAGAAAGTAACATTTTGTATGATGCGTAAAGTATTTTTTTATAGTACGTAATCAGCCAAGAGAGATTGTAAGAAAAAAGTTGGCTTCTACCATGCTAAATACCTATACTATATAAATTTTTACTAAAAGTTATATAGTCACTTAGTATTGCTAAAATTGGTTAGATTTCATGAATTTGGTTGTATTTTTATATCTTCAGGGTTTTAGTATGCTAGTATACGTGCTGTTAAGACACCAAGAGTAGTAAAACTATGAAAAAATTCAATTTTAGCAGGAGGGGATTTGAAGATTTTTGCGAAGATTTGGAATTATAAAGTTAATAATAAAAAGACCAGATAATTTAGAAAAATACAGATGGATATAGAAGGAGGAGTAATGAGATGAAAAAAATGAAATGGTTATTATTCATGATGCTAACCGTTACATTTGCTACAACTCCTGTTGCTTGGAAAGCAGAAGCTGCCACAACACAGAAAGTGGGAGTAGTTGTTAATGTAAAAACAGGCCTCAATATAAGGGCTGGCGCAGGGACGAACTATAAGATCATCGGAGTGTTGAAGAATGGAACGGCTGTGTCGGTTCTAAGCAAAGTTAACGGATGGTACCAGATTAAATACAAAGATATAACGGGCTATGTTTTGGGAAGTTATATCAAATTGTTAGATAATCAAGTTGTTAAAAAAGAAGACGTTAGAAATAAAGAGGAAGTTAAAAATGATGATAAGGTATTAAAAATAGACATTACCTTTTATAATGAAGAAGGAAAAGTAATAGGTTCGGCTAGTGGCCTTTCCCTTAATTCTTTTGGACAGAACGTTAGTTTTATTCAGCAAATACCATCTGGAGCAGACAGATATACAATAAATATTAATTAGGGCCTCTGGTTTCTGTCACCAGGTTAGATGTACATAAAACAACAAGAAAGTTATAAATTATGGTGTTATCGATGCTGAAAAAAATACGTAGGAGGATGACGCAATGGCGCATGAGACGTCATTATCAGAGAATGGACAGAATATGTCAACGTACGTATTTTTCTAAAAAGAACACGTATTGAATGGCGTGTGGATTTTTCATTTGACTTAGGTGGATTATCTATAAACAATTGGATCGCTCTTGCGGAAATACAGGACGAGTGCACCATTTGAAATTCTGTTAAGCGAAAGAGGGGAAAGAAGGTTGTATCAACGACACAGCCTTCTTTTTTGTATCTGTAGAAAAAAGCCTGGTAAGTGTGATGGCGTTTGCATAAGCAGTAGAGCGATAATATTATTATGAATATCCCGGTGCTGTGTATACTCAATATAGTTATCATAAATAAAATGGAAAATTGCGCTTGGTATGGATAGAGTGCGTGACAAGGAGGAATATGGGATGACAGACAAATTGCTTATCGGTTTTGGCGACAGTATCATGGCTGGAGCTTTTGTACAACCAGAAGATACATATCTTGTTAAACTGGGAGAAATGTTCGGTTTTAAAACGAAAAATGCCGGTGTACCAGGAAATACATCTACCCAGGGATTGGCGCGTATGGAAGAAGATGTTTTGCGTTTTCGACCGGATATTTGTATTGTAGCGTTTGGTATGAATGATCACTATGCGGTAGCCTCAGACGTTCGAAATGTAGAGAAGCCGGTATATCGAAAAAATCTTAGAATTATGATTACAAAGCTCCAAGAAATTGGATGCAAACCGGTTCTTTGTACCATTAATCCTGTTATTGCCGGAGATAAACACGCTTATTATTATCGTCGCCATCCAGAGGAATGGTACTTGCATCCGAAAGGAGTAATGGCCTGGATTGAGGAATATAATGAGATAATCCGCCAGATAGCGAAAAGCATGAAGATTTCTTTAGCTGATATTGCTATGTATTGGAAAAAATATGTACACAATGGCGGAAGTCTCGCAGAGGTGTTGCGTACTATTGAGAATAGCGGAGATGATGATGGTGTCCATCCTACGCCAGCTGGACATGCGCTTTATGCGGAATGCATAGCCGAAGAAATCAGTCAATGGTTATAAGGGGGATATGTCAGCCGCCAAAGTAGGAACTTACTAGGAACAGCGGACTGTTGTGCCTTGCTCCGGAAAAGCTACCGTTTGAAGAAGAATAAACAAAAAAGACATGTTTTTTACACAGAATTTGTTAGCTGAAAATATAAAATATATAGTATAATTGTATTATAATGAATATTTAAAATATTAGACTGTTTATGTCTGTCCTCTTTCCTACCAGAAATGAGTTCACAGGCAAACCAGCCAGTCGCGCCCCTTACGTGAATGCTTTTTGCCATGGGGATTGCACTGGCTTTTTTTGCTCATCCATGACATAAAAAGGAGGGAAAGCATGATTACATCGTCGTCAAATCGGGAAGATGTGGCCGATTCTTTTGAGCCTTACAGCCGAGGAGCACTAGATGGTATTAAAGTGATTGATTTAACCCGTGTTCTGGCAGGGCCTTATTGCACAATGATTCTTGGCGACTTGGGAGCTGATGTCATTAAAATTGAAGCGCCCGGTGGAAGCGATGAGACGCGCGGGTGGGGTCCACCAAATATCGGGGGAGAAAGCGCTTATTATTTGTGTACTAACCGCAATAAGCGGGCGCTGACGCTAGACCTGAAGAATTTGAAAGCGCGCGACATTCTGCGTGAACTACTTAAAGATGCGGACGTAGTCATCAATAATTTCAAGACAGGCACGATGGAAAAATGGGGACTTGGCTACGAGACGATGGCAGAACTTAATCCGCGCCTGATTTATGTGTCTATCAGCGGGTTTGGACAAACCGGTCCGTACAAACATGTGCCGGGATATGATTACATTGTGCAGGCGATGGGCGGTATGATGAGCATTACTGGGAGCGAAGAAACCGGGCCGATGAAGGTTGGTGTCGCTATCGCGGATGTCGCTACAGGGTTGTATGCGGCTATCGGTATTCTCGCTGCACTGCGTGAACGCGATCATTCTGGTATGGGACAGATGATTGATCTTGCGCTATTTGATTCGCAGATTTCCCTACTTGTTAATGTGGCGAGCAATTACCTTGTATCGGGACAGATTCCAAAAAGATATGGAAACCAGCATCCGAATATTGTACCGTACCAGACTTTTGCAGCATCCGATATGGAGATGGTAGTGGCGGTAGGTAATGATCAGCAATTTCGCAGACTGTGCGTGCTACTTGGCAAAGAAGAATGGAGCCGTGATCCCAAGTTTGCGACCAATTCCGCTCGGCTTGTACACCGAGAGGAAATCTGTGAACTGTTGCAGGAAGAGTTTAAAAAACGTCCTGCTTCGGAATGGCTGGTACGTTTGACAGATGTTGGTGTACCGAATGCCCCAATTTATAATCTGGCGCAGCTGTTTGAAGATCCACAGGTACAGGCAAGGAAGATGAAAGTGGAAATATCGCATCCAACAGCAGGAAAAGTTTCGATGGTGGGAAGTCCGTTGAAATTGTCGCGGACTCCTGTGTCTATTCGGCGCCATCCGCCTCTTGTGGGTGAGCATACAAAGGAAATTTTACTTGCGCACGGATTTACGGAAGAACAAATTGATGAGTGGTTTCAGGACAAAATTATTTAAAATGTAAATAAAGGAGCGAATAAGAAGATGATGAATTTTGCCTTAACAGAAGAACAAGAAGCTGTACGTAAAATGGTACGTAGCTTCGTGGATAAGGAAATTAAGCCCTATATTCAAGAATGGGATGCGAAAGGCCATTTCGAGCGTAGCATTATGACGCGGCTGGCTGATCTCGACCTGATGGGAGTTTGCATTCCGGAAGAATATGGTGGAAGCGGGATGGATTACAATACACTGGCAATCGTATGCGAGGAGCTGGAACGGGGCGATACTGCGTTTCGGACGGCCGTATCCGTTCATACGGGGCTGAATAGCATGACCTTATTGCAGTGGGGAAGCGAGGAACAGAAACAAAAATATTTGGTTCCACAGGCGAAAGGTGAAAAGATCGGAGCCTTTGGATTGACAGAGCCGAATGCAGGCTCCGATGTGGCGGCAATGCAGACAACAGCAGTGCGTGACGGCGATTATTATATTCTGAACGGGCAGAAGACATGGATTTCCCTATGCGATATCGCTGATCATTTTCTCGTATTTGCATACACGGATAAGTCGAAAAAGCATAGAGGCATTAGCTGCTTTATTGTTGAGCGTACGTTTGAGGGTTTTGCATCGAAAGCGATCAAAGGAAAACTTGGCATTCGTGCAGGGAATACGGGCGAGATTTTCTTCGATAATATGCGCGTCCCGGCGGAGAATTTGCTGGGAGAAGAAGGGGAAGGATTCAAGATTGCCATGTCTGCGCTGGACAATGGACGTTTTACAGTGGCTGCGGGTGCGTGCGGCCTGATTCAGGCGTGCCTTGAAGAAAGCTTGAAATATTGCCATGAACGTGGCACGTTTGGCAAAGAAATCGGAAAACACCAACTGGTGCAACAGATGATTGCAAAAATGGTAGATGGTCTTGAGACGTCGCGTTTGCTTGTGTACCGTGCCGGGTGGCTGAAAAATCAGGGCAAGCGCAATACGCGGGAGACGTCGCTTGCCAAGTGGCATGCATGTGATGCGGCGTTTGAGGCGGCGTGCGACGCAGTGCAAATTCATGGCGCATATGGCTATTCAAACGAATATCCGGTCGAGCGTTTTATGCGTAACGCGAAAGCGCCGGTGATCTATGAGGGGACGCGCGAGATTCATACGATTATGCAAGCGGAATATGCGCTTGGCTACCGTCAGGATAAACCGCTGCGTAAAATGCTGCCAGCGTGGCCGTTTACGGAAGAAGCGGTAGAAGTATAATCGCTAAAAGCGAGAGTAAAAAAGCGGCTTGTCCGTTGTACAGGCAAGCCGCGCATATTTTTATCGTTGATAAGACGGTTTCACGCTTTGTTTATGATTTTCTTCTTCTTTTGCTTGTTTGGTTATTTTCCGCTTGTGCAGACCTTTTGCGAAATAGAAAATAATAAGAATCAAGTACCAGGCAGGTCCCACGATTAGAGCAATGCGAGTATCAGGGAAATAGGCCATCAATCCGACAACACTGATAAGAAACGCTAGCGTTACATAGGAACTGAACGGGAACAGGGGCATTTTGTACTTCAGATTTTGCACTTGTTCCACGCTTAGGCTTTTGCGGTAGCGGATTTGCGCCAGCAGAATGATAGCCCACGTCCAAATTGCCCCGAATGTGCCGATGCTTGTCACCCACTGGAATACTTTTTCTGGTACGATATAGTTTAGTGTGACGCCAATGAGCAACGCTCCCGCGGAAGCGAGAATCGCGATGTTCGGCACACCGCTGCGGCTGATGTTCTTGAATTTCTGTGGCGCTTCACCTTGCTGTGCTAAGTTGAAAAGCATGCGGCCCGTGCTGAAAATCCCGCTGTTGCAGGATGAGAGCGCAGCAGTTAATACAACAAAGTTGATAATGCCCGCTGCGTAGGGGATACCGAGCTTGTCAAATGTCATGACGAACGGGCTACCTTTTGTGCCAATTTCATCCCATGGATAAATGGACAAGATGACAAACAATGCTCCGACATAGAAGAGCAAAATGCGCCAGAACACAGAATCAATAGCACGGGCGAGCGACTTTTCCGGGTTTTTGACCTCTCCCGCAGTTACACCGATCATTTCAATTCCAAGGAATGCGAACAGCACCATTTGCATGGACATGAGCACACCATTGATCCCGTTTGGCAGGAAGCCGCCGTGTGACCAGAGATTGCTAATGCCGGTTGCAACACCGCCATTCCCGATTCCAAAGATAATCATACCGAGGCCGACAATAATCATGAGAATAATGGTGACGATCTTAATAAGCGCAAACCAAAATTCAAGCTCACCGTAAGCTTTTACGGCGATCAGGTTGACTGCGGCCATAATGACAAGTGCAGCAAGCGCCCATACCCATTGATCAGTATTCGGGAACCAAAACTGCATGTATACGCCGACAGCCGTAATCTCAGCCATACAAGTTACGACCCAGAGGAACCAATAGTTCCAACCGGTTAGATACCCTGCTATGGGCCCGAGATAATCGCGCGCGTAGCGGCTGAACGAACCGGCTACCGGGTTTTGGATAGCCATCTCACCAAGCGCCCGCATAATGATAAACATTCCGGCTCCGGCCAAAGCGTACGCGAGCAGAATTGCAGGGCCTGCCAATTTAATGGCAGAAGAAGAACCGAGAAATAGGCCAACCCCGATGGCTGCGCCCAAGGACATTAACGCAATATGACGTTCTTCAAGGCCACGATGGAGTTCATGATGTTGTTTTTGCTTCATAGAACCTCCCAGAAAATTTTATATATAATAAAAATCATATTAAGGAAACGCTTTCATAATTCGATTATATAGTATATTTTCTCAAATTGACAGGTTTTTATACGAAGTAATTATTTTCTGATTATTTTTCGATAAAATTTATTATATAATTTTAATTTATAGAAAAATAAAAAAACCCCGTGAACGGGGGGAGGTTATAGTTTTGGAATACGGATGGGGCTCACCATTAAAACAGCGAGGATAAGCATAAGCAGGGGACTGGAAAAAGAAAAAAGCGCCAATACAGCAAGAATGAGTCCGGCCAATGTAATGGGTACACCCATATAATAGCCGACAGTAGGTTTAATGTTGAAACGACCGAGCCGCCAGGCGCCAGCAATCGGAAATGCGATAAAAGCGATGGTTAGCAGGGGAGAAGGTGTATGCATGGTATGAATCAAAATTGCGGGCGCTACTCCGAAGCTAACAATATCAGCTAGGGAATCCAGTTCGACTCCCATAGGGCTGTCCACTTTCAGCATACGCGCCAGTTTGCCGTCAAATACGTCGCATAGTGCAGCCAATAAAATTAAGAGGGCAGCCATTTTATAATATCCATTCATAGAAAAAGTAAGCGAAAAAATTCCACATACAAGATTACTTAACGTAAAACTGTTTGGGATCGATCGACGAATAGAACTCATTATACACCTCAGTATGTATTGTTTGTTTGCATTTTATCATATGAAGAGATAAAGAAAAATAGCCCATCAGCAAAACGCTGAAGGGCTTTCATCGTTATCAGAATAATCTTCATTTTGTACGGTCATTTCATTTATGATGCAAAGGGAAGGGGGACTGGAACAAAGCTGTGGGTCTTCCTCGATGGTTGAAAGATCAGAGGAGCAGGTTTCACAAATGTTCATGTCTACACGATGTGAGTCGCCATGTTTGACCTGCAGGCACGATAAACAAACATACATCCTCATGCTTTGTCCTCCTTCTTAAATTAGTATGTTTTTTATTATACCCTATTTGTTAGAAAATTTAAACGATAAAAATGGTGGATTTTATGGAAAATTACAGAAAAAGGTTTAGAAGAGGATACGAATCGTTTTCCCCTTAATTATAATTATATATATGAATGACAATTTTTTTGCAAAGGGGATAGAAATTTAAGAAATTTATTCATATTCTATTATGATAAGCAAAGAAGCGTGATACAAGAGGAAATAAAAACAGGCCGAATTTCCTTTTCGGCCTGAGAATATGGCGAAGTGGGCTTAGCTCCATTCCAAAGTATGGATAATCTTGTTTTTGAATAGGGCAAGCAGGAAATCAATGTAGTAGTCTTGTCGGACAATGATCTGGTACTCATGGTTAGGATGCGGGTAGAAAATAACATCCGTGTACACTTTGTCTTGGTCAAAAAATGCGCGCACTTTGCGTAACGAAGGGATAATTCCATCTACGTCCTTTACCTTAAGAATAAATTCGGTGTCAAGTTCATTCTTCTGCTCTTCAATTGTCAGGGCATTTGTATCATACTGGTAACTGATCATAGCGCTTTCTCCTTTTTACATAAGATAGCGTACGTAAATATATACAGTTGAAATAATGATGGATAAAATCATCAGCGGAAAGCCAATCCACAGGAATTTAAGGAAAGAAATGTGGTATCCCTCTTTAGAAGCCATCCCCGCTACAATCAAATTGGCACTGGCACCGATAAGTGAACCGTTCCCACCTAGGCACGCACCGAGGGCGAGACTCCACCAGAGCGGCTCCAGATCGCTAACACCCATTCTTCCCATCTCCTGAATCATCGGAATCATGGTGGCAACGAACGGAATGTTATCCACGAATGCGGAAGCGATCGCGCTCATCCAGAGAATGAGTAAGGACGTTGCTACCAGATCTCCTTTTGTAAGTTCGATCGCTTTATTTGCTAATTGGGCAATAACTCCCGTCTCTACCAGTCCAGAAACGAGCACAAACAGGCCAACAAAGAAGAAGATGGTTGTCCATTCGACCTTTGTTAATGCGTCTTCGAGATAATGTTCGCCTGTCAGCAGTAACAGAATAAATGCACCAAGCAGCGCAATAGTAGCGGATTCGATATGAACAATCTGATGCACGAAAAATCCTGCGATTGTCAAAGTGAGAATAGCCAGACATTTTTTTAAAAGGGCCGGATCTGTGATCTCGTCCTGTTCTCGCATATCCATCAGGCCGGCTTTTAATTCTTCGGTTGTCTGGATTTGTTTGCGGTACAGCAAAGCGAGAATCGCAACAGTTACAATAAGAATGAATGCGGAAATAAGAGCCAAATTATTGATAAATGCGACAAATGTCAATTCTTTTACCGCGCTTCCGATCATAATGTTTGGCGGATCGCCGATCATTGTCGCCGTTCCACCGATATTGGCGGTAAAAATTTCCGCGATTAAGTAAGGAATAGGCGAGATTCTAAGCTGTCGAGTAATACTGAATGTAACAGGTACCATAAGCAATACCGTCGTCACATTATCAAGAAACGCCGAACCAACGGCCGTAATAATACTTAATGCGATAAGAATTTTTATCGGGTCGCCGTTTACTTTTTTCGCCGCCCAGATCGCGATAAATTTAAACAGTCCGGTTTGCGCTGTAATAGCGACGATAATCATCATTCCGGTCAACAGACCAAGCGTATTGAAATCAATGTGGTGAATGGCGGTTTCCTGATTGACAATGCCTAGGGCGACCATGAGAGCACCGCCCAGCATGGCTACGATCGTCCGATGGATTTTTTCAGAAATAATAAGACCATATGTAACAAGGAAAATCCCGATAGCTATGAGTGCTTGTTGCTCCATTGTGCTTCTTTGAACCCCCCTATACTGAAATGTTTTGAACAAGTACTTACATACGGAAAACAGGAAAAAAGGTTTCAAAAACTTTTTAAATAGGAAGCCATCATAGAGGAAAAGAACAAGTGGGACGCGAAGGAATAGACGGAGAAAAAATAGGGAGAGGAAAGTACAATGAAATTTTTGCTGGCACCGGATTCATTTAAAGGAAGTGTTTCAGCAAAAGAAGCGGCTGAAGCGATGAGAAGGGGCGTACTTAAAGCAAGGCCTTCGGCTCGCACTTTTACACTTCCGCTATCGGATGGTGGAGAAGGCACGCTCGAACATTTGGTGAAAGCAACCAAAGGGACAATATACGAGACGATGATCGAAGATCCGTTAGGTAGGCCAATATGCGGATATTATGGTGTAACGGGAGATGGAAAAACGGCGATTGTAGAATTGGCGACCGCATCTGGCCTCACGCTCCTCAAAAAGGAAGAATTAAATCCGAGGCTTGCGTCTACGTTTGGCACCGGACAATTAATCATGCGAGCAATGGAACGAGGGATCGCTTCATTTATTATTTGCCTTGGTGGAAGCGCTACTGTAGATGGAGGGGCTGGAATTCTCCAAGCATTGGGGTTTCGGTTGCTTGACCATTGCGGAGAGGAGTTGCCGCGCGGAGGCGTCTATTTGCGGGAATTAGCGCACATTGACGATTCACGGGTCGATGAGGGCATAAAGCAGGCAAAATTCCGTCTCGCGTGCGATGTGACGAACCCACTGCTTGGACCGCAGGGAGCGGCCTATGTATTTGGCCCGCAAAAAGGAGCGGACAAAGAAGCGATACGTGAACTGGGGGAAGCGCTGACTGTCTGGGCGGATCAGATAAGGCACAAGACGGGTGTCGCTGTACACGATATGCCGGGAGCTGGGGCGGCGGGCGGAACGGCGGCCGGGCTGTGCGGTTTGCTTGGCGCGGAAATTCGTCCGGGATTTGCTATTGTTAGCGAGATGCTTGGACTGGAACGCTTGCTGGACGAGCATTCAATAACTGCCGTTCTGACTGGTGAGGGGCGCCTGGATGCCCAGACAGCGGGCGGAAAAGTAGTGGCGGGCGTATGTGCGGTTTGCGCCGGGCGCGGCATTCCGGTGATTGCTGTTGTTGGCGGCATCGACGGGGATATTTCGCCCCTTTACGGACGCGGGCTTACCGCCGCTTTCAGTTTGGTTGATGGCCCGCTTTCCGTGGAAGAAGCGATGGGGCGGGCCACGGTATTGCTTGAAAAACAAACAGAGCAAATTGTACGTGTATTTGTAAAAGCGAAAGGCATGTAAAAAACGTCTCAGCCTGTAGCTCCTGTTCCTTGCGGAACTTTGTCTACAGGCTGGCTCGTAGGCAATACCCGCGAGTTTTTCTTTTTTACGCATAAAAAAGATGGTGCGCAAGGACGCACCAACAAAGGGAGTCAACTGAAGACTAGCCAGAGGTATGTTGCGAGGTTCTTACTATTAATTTTACCTGTTTAAAATTAGCAATGAAACAAAAATCGTTCGTCAAATTCCACTTTTTATCTTCAAGAAATGACAAAATACTTTATATTTCAGGTATACTCCTGTTGAGAAAGACTGATCTCCTGATTTTTGTGTCAGGGTTGCGGCTGAAAAGCCATGTACGTTCATTTCTTCAACTTATAATGAGGAGTCTTGAGTGAATCTCCAATGTTGCGGATTTTTAAGTCTACATTTACGTCGATAGTCAATTGCTCAAAAAATGTTTTCGGCTGTTTACGTATCTGTTTATACATATCAGGGTGGTTTTTGAGCCTTGTAGTCAACCGAAACACATCGGCTTTGTACTTCTTTTTGAGTGTTTCTATAGTCTTGTGCAATCGTTTTTCCAGAATATCTGAATAAATACGCTCAGCCCGTTCAAGCTGGTTCGGTTTATCGAAGGAGGCGCCAAGACATTGATATTCCATTAGCTCGGTGTCCAACTCAATCTGAAACGTAATGTGGGGTCTATTGTTTTTCATGGTAGGACGGATGTTATTTTTTCCCTTGAGAATTTGCAATCCTACTTTTTTTCCAGCGTAGCAAGGAAAGTTCAATACCCCTCTTTCGATCTCGCCGTGTAGTATGGAAAGGTTTTGGATGTCGTTTTTGGACAATATGCCCATCTTCTTGAAGTTCTGAAAGACAGTCGCTTGATTAATGACAATTTGCTTTCTTTTGTTTATAGAGGCTGTAAGTAAAAAGAAAGGTGTGTTGCTCCGAACGCTCTTGCTCACGGTACCCAAATTGGATTCAGGCATGATCAATGTTTTTTGAACGCTGTCTGTGATCTCTGCAATATGCAGAGAGGGAGTTGGTTCCGACACGCTCGGTATTGTGAAGTACTCAGTAATCGGGCCTGTTGTCATAATTATCTCGGTGTGACGACGCATTTGGGGAAAGCGGGAGAAAAAGTCAAATAGTTCATTGAGCCCTTTCTCGGATACTTTTTCTCCTACAGCAATCATTTGCAGATGAGATAAAATGGGGAAGCGATCGCTTTGCGTGGTGATTTGCTCAATTCCGTTCGCAATGGACGGAGTTTTAAAGATAAAGTTGGTATAGCCTTTTGGTTGTTGTCCTGTCTGCGTCCCCATTCCCATCTGACCACTTGCACTGGCCGCTTCTACTACCTGCACGATAACTTGATACATACGCATTTCCTTTCCTGCAAAGCGTTCCGGGGGGAGTTCCTCAATACCAAGTCCTACGATGATCGCTCGCCTTTCCAATTCCCTATAATCCCAACATCCTGTTAGAAGAATGACAGCAAAACTTATGAGTGTAATTGCTGATATAAAACTTCTCTTCCATTTTTTCATACGCTATCACCTTTTTGTTCGGGAGAGGGAAGGAGCCCCAGTTTTCGTCGTACAAATACACAGGTGAGGAGAAGTAGTGGATAGCCGATGAGAAGGAACAAACCGATAGCCCCTACCACATTCAGCCAACCCTCCATTTCGATCAAATTTTCCGGAACGAGGGACAAGACGAAGATTAACGGAAGCGATAACACCATCCACCATCGCAACGAAATACGCGGAAACGTGCGGTTCAATGCAAAAGCTGTTGAGAAAAAAGTGACTAGATGGGTGGTATACGCTAAAGGGAGCCATAAGATAATCAGCAATAGTTCGGCTCGTTCTATAAATTGTCTGACAATTTCAATAGTTTTTGCCATCGTAATGACAGGGTATGTTTGAGCTATGGTCACATCCGGTCCAAGCGTAACTAATGCACCCAACACGACGAAGATATAAAAGATGCCGGACACTCCAATGCCGATAGCGGTGTGCAGATACGCTTTCTCTTTCTTGGCAATAAACGGGTAATACAGAAATAAAATTTCATAGCCCAGAAAGGAGTACACCGTATTCGGTAACGATTGAATGACAGAGGTCATTCCGTCCAAAAAAGGTACCCGTAGTTCATACCAATCAGCTTCCAAATAAGCTAACATCAAAAAGAACACCAACATAAAGATAGAACTGGGGATTCCTGATTCATGTATCCGGACGATTGGCATGAGGCCGTCCCATGAGGAATAAAGAAGGATGAGTAGCATGCTGCCAATGATGACTTCAATGGGGGTAAATGGCAGCATTTCTGATCTCACTACTTCCGCCATGACTCGGATTCCGGTAATAGTGAAAAATAAGTAGTACCCTGCAAGCGATAGGTTAAACAACAGTCCGACCGTACGGCCGAAAAGTTTTACATTGTATTCAATTACCGTGTCCCCTGGAAAGACGCGAGCGATCCGTAAAATTAACCATAGCGAGAAAAAGCAGAAGCCTATCGCTAATATGATAGTCAGCCATGCGTCTTCTCGCGCTTTTTCCATCACCCCTCGAGGTAGCGTGATAAAACCGGTACCGATAATGACGCCGAATATGAGGAACACAAGTTGAACAGGGGTTAAGCTTGGACGAACTTCATTTCCACTCATCATAATTAATATCACCCTTCTTTATGGAAATTGCTTCTTTTACTCAGCTTTTGCGTACATTTTCCTTCCTTCTCGAATGAGTGATAATTCCTTGGAAAAGTAAACATGGTTCATTGACAGCGGTGATTCTTCAAGACGCTGCTTGATTATCGTTTGTTCTCCTTTTTGTGTTGTTTTCTAGATATCATTGGCAAAGGCTTACTTTTACTTCTTTGCAACGGGTTAAGAAATGAGGGGCGTTTTGTAAGCTTTTTAAACGGAAAACGTACCAGTGTATCTTTCCAATCCGCTATGCGAAGAGGAGAGAGAGGGGCCAGATAGGGCACTCCAAACGAGACAAGTCGGGCCGTATGAGCGTGAATGAAAAACAACCCCAATATCAAGCCGTAGAGTCCTAGAATGCTGCTACAAAAAAGCACGAAGAAGCGTAAAATTCGATATGTGATGCCCAGTAAGTAGACAGGGGCTGCAAAGGACGAGATCGTGGTGAGCGCGATAATCACGATGGTAACGGGGCTCACCAGATTGGCGCTGACGACCGCTTCTCCGATGACCAAGCCCCCGATGATACTGACGGCCTGTCCAATTGGTTTGGGCAGTTTTACTCCGGCTTCCCGAAGAATTTCAATCATGATTTCCATTACAAATATTTCCATTAAAATCGGTAGAGCTACCTTTGTTCGAGCAGCGTCCATAGAGATAACCAGTCGTGTGGGAATCAGCTCAGGGTTAAAGGCGGTTAACGAAAGGTACAATCCTGGAATTACGATACTGAACAGGAGGGCAAGCATTCGAACAAAGCGGATTAGGGTCGCGTACTGCCAACTGCTGTAGTAATCATCAACCGTGTCCAGCAGCTGGAAAAATGTGATAGGAAGAATGAGTGCGTGAGACGAGTTCCCCGTCATGACCACCACGTTCCCTTCCAACAAGTAGGAGCAGACGACGTCTGGCCGTTCTGTCGGACGCAGCTCGGGAAATAAAGAAAACGAATTGTCTTCGATTAATTCCTGTAGATGCATTTGTCCTTGTATGATATCTGTGTCGATAGCAAACAGGCGCCTTTTCACTTCTTCTATGATACTCGGATTAGCCACATCTTCTAGATAGAATATACAAACCTTGTGTTTTCCCCGCTTTGTTATATTAATGACTTCGATAGTTAATTTGGGATCACGCAGACGTTGGCGGATTAGCGTAATATTGGTATCCAAATCCTCTATAAAGCTTTCTTTCGGTCCGATCACGCTTTGTTCTGTATCGGGATTTGCAATATTCCGCTTTTCTACCCTTTCTACTCCAACCGCGAGCCCCGTGGCTTCCCCGTCAACAATTAACAGTGCTTTTCCATCCAGCATTTGTTGAATAGCAGCTTGCCAGTCCATGATCCGTTGTGTTTCTGTGGTGGCCACGATTTGTCGCTGGATTATTTGCAGAAGCTCATGTTTCGCTTTTTCTTCGGATAAAAGCAGTCCCTTTTCGCTTGCATCTTTGTCCCAACGCTCCTGTAAGGGAAGGATGACGTATTCACTTAGATGTTGGATATCTACAAGACTTTGAAAGAAAAATAAAGCGACGCGCCTTCCTGCGCAAATCAGGTGGTGCGAAGTGAAATCCGTATTTTGGCCCAATTGTTCCGTAATGTCCTGAACGTTTTTTTCTAGCGAAGTGTGCAAGGGTTGCAAGGGGATAGAGGATATCGCTGCCTTCTCCTGTGAAAGCCATTGCTTTGATTTACGGGCTTTCTTCCGCCAGAGCTGACTCATTTTCATCGTTATGAATCTTCCCCCTTTATCATTTTTTTTAGGATTTTTTTTATTATTAACGAATACATGATGAACAATACAAAGGGTAGCGCTAACGTTTTGACAATGAAACTCATGCTGATCTCATCTATGTGGATGGGGACGCGAAGCTAAGTCAGCGAAAAATTCGTGTGTTTTCTTATTACCTTAAGCTACCAGTATAGTGCATATATAATTATGACCTCTATTCGCTACGCTGGCAGAGTAAGATTTTGTTTGCAGTAATGCGATGGCACGTCGTGTGGAAGACTTGATGTTGGCGATGCAAGTGATTTCCACACCAGAGTCATTGAAGAGGGCTCCAATTTAGACGAGAGATTCTCAATGTGTGAAGGGGTTGCGAATTGGAGTTTATACCACTGATGGCATCCTAGCTCCGTCCGCGTTGTTTAGCGGTCACTGATTTTTGTTTCGAAGCAAAAATACTCTATATAAAGCAGGGGATAAGGTATAATAAATAAGGCGAACGTACGCGCCTTAGGCGTTGATATAGTTTTTCGTCATTAGGAGAGGAGTGGTTACTTTTGGCTATGTTCTCTAGCCCCAGTATGATTATGATGTTTATTACAGGTGTCATCATTCTGGTTGTTTTCTTTGGGGCGATTATTACTGCCATTGTCCAAACAGCGCGCGGGAAGTGGAAGGTGGATTACGATGCTCTCGCCGCCAAAAATGCTGTGGAAGACGAAGCGCGGCGCAAAGCGAGAAAGCTTAGACAGAAGCAAGTATAGGGGAGAATGAGGTGTTTGATCCGACTATATACGAAAACATAAAAGTAGCGCTTGAGGGCGCGATATACGATTTCGATTTTGCGGGCGAAATTCTGGTTACTTCCCGCAGCGATACCGTGGAGTTGGCCTCCATGTCCCGCACGTACACAATTGGCTTCAGTGAGCGACATAAGAAGGCAGAAAAAGGAACGACAGCGCTTCTGATCTTGTCTGCTGATGCGGCGGATCTGGTGGGGGAGATTCTTGAGCTTCCCGAAAGCGAAGGCCGGAAGTTTGGCTGTACGCTGCGCGTCCAATTCGTTATGGAAATAACAGATATAGCGCGGTGCAGAAGAATTGAGGAAGAACTCAACGCTATATGGTCGCATCGTCCGCTTATCATGCAGGAACTAGCTTTTCGGTACGAGCCTTTAGAGCTCGATGAACCTGCCTTGTACCGCAACACCGTTACGCTTGATTTTGGACGCAAAATTAACGAAGATAACATTGGCGATATATATAATATCGTTGAACATACCGTGCATTCTTTGCGTCGGTTGGATTGATTCGGTGAATTTCTATATCTAAAAACCCCTGTTTTACGCAAAACAGGGGTCCCTCAGCATTATATCGTATTATGAAACTGGATTTCAAGTTTGGTATCATTTGTAACGATATCGTCGACGGTAAGAGCGGTATTGTCCGCATCCCTAATTAACAATGCTTCTGCCAGCGTTGATTTGTCTCTTCCAGGCGGTAGCGCTTGGAAGAACCAGGGATGAATCGTAAGCAAGATTTCAAGGATGGCGCCGACGGTATGCGGGTGATCGAGATGAATATCCATTGTCTCCGAAGTTTGCGTCCCGTATAACGTTACCAGCATGTCACAGTTCCTTTACATATTTGTTGACTTTGCGCATGGCGCTCGATTGGCTGATGCCGAGTTTTTCCGCCAGCTTGTAAGTGCTGCCGCACTCTTCGTACATACGTCGGATAATTTGCCCTTCGTACAATTCCAGCCTTTTTTTGAGCGAGAGGTTTTCATGTTCTTGCTCTGTCATTGTTTCATCTTCATCTCGAAGCGCAGTTGCAATATGTTTGGTTGTAATGGTATCTTCGTCGATCGTGACTACGAGCCGTTCGAGAAAATTGTGCAATTCCCGGATATTACCCGGCCAATTGGCGCGCCGTAACTCTTCTGCGGCTGCATGGCTGAGTTTTTTTTCAATGCCGTACATATCTTTAAATTCTTCGAGAAACTGTATGGCTAGCGGCACGATGTCTTCTTTTCGCTCCCTGAGAGGAGGGATCGTGATGGGAATGACATTAAGCCGATAGTATAAATCGTTGCGAAACGTTTTTTCTTCCACCTTCTTTTTCAAGTCCTGGTTCGTGGCTGCGATAATACGTACGTCCACTTGAATTGGGGTGGTGCCACCGATGCGGAAAAATTGCTTTTCTTGCAGGACATTGAGCAGTTTGGCTTGCATTGGCAGTGGAAGTTCCCCGATTTCATCCAGAAATAGCGTCCCGCCGTTCGCCGCTTCGAACAGCCCTTTTTTCCCTTTTTCATGTGCGCCGGAAAATGCGCCACGCTCATAGCCGAATAGTTCTGATTCAATCAGTGCTTCGGGAAATGCGCTACAGTTCACAGAAAGAAAAGGAGCGTGTTTGCGCGGGCTCATATTGTGCAAATAACGGGCAAGGTGCGTCTTACCGACTCCAGACTCCCCGAGAAAAAGCACGGTGCTGTCCACTTTTGCCACTTTTTCGATTTTGGACAGTACCTTAAGCATCGCCGGGCTGCGCACGGACAATATCATACCTGATGCTTCTTCATGCTGTTTTAGCGTTTCTTCGTATGTTTCCACACGTTCTTGCAGCTGGTCAAGCTGTTCACGCAGGTGCAAAAGTTCGGTAATATCGCGCGAGTTGCTTACTACGCGGATGAGCTTTCCATCTTGCGTAAAAACAGGGGTAGCTGTCACGAGCAGCTTGCGTCCGTTCAGTGTTTGTTGCACGAGATTGATTTGTTTGCGCTGCGCGATCACATCGAGTGTCGCAGAAGGGGAGAAAATGCCTCCCGCGACTAGCTCCGTCACGTGTTTTCCTACCATTTGCTCAGCTTTAAGCCCGTAGTTACGTTCACAGGCACCGTTCACCCGGACGGTATATCCTTCCCCGTCCGTGACGAAAATTTCGTCATATGCTGCGGCGAAGACGCTTTTCAGTTCAGCGTATAGATTCTCGTATTCGGTGGCAATATGGCTTTCCGCGTTTTCCCACGGAAAGACGAGCCAGGTGAAGCCGCCGGTTTCGGCAAGTATTTTTCCTTTCCAAAGAAACCTATCTGTGCGTTGGAAAAATTCACCGTCCGCTGCCCACTTACGCAAACACTCGGACAGGCGGACGGGAGTCCAATCTTTTTGGAAAAACCATTTTTCAATCAGCTTGTTGTATTCGAAATATTCTTCACGTACATAACAGAAGCCGATTGAAAACGTATCAAGAAACGGTGCGATGTGGATATTCGAATCCATAAGGGCGCCTCCTTATTATAGGGCGCCGGAATATACGGCGTTCTTATTTGTTTCGGTTGAAGCAAACGAGCTTCATTTCTGTCATTTCTTCGGTTGCATACTTGATGCCTTCGCGTCCTACGCCGCTTTCCTTTACGCCGCCATACGGCATATGGTCGACGCGGAATGTCGGGAAATCGTTAATCATCACACCGCCTACTTCCAAGCGTTCCGCCGCTTCAAAGGCGTGTTCCATGTTGTTCGTGTATATGCCAGCCTGCAAACCATAGCGGGAGTCATTCACCGCTTCAATCGCTTCATCAAACGTATCGAATGGGCTGATAACGACGACCGGTGCGAACGTCTCCTGACAGCTTACTTTCGCGTGCGGTGGCACATCGACGATAACTGTCGGCTTGACAATATTGCCTTCCGTGCCTCCGGTTAGCACTTTCGCGCCGAGCGTTTCTGCTTCTTCGATCCAGGAAGCGATTCGTTCTACATCCTTTTGTGAAATAAGCGCGGCGATGTCGGTTGTCTCATCCAGCGGATCGCCAATGCGGAGTTTCTTCGTTTCCGCTACAAATTTCTCCACGAAGCTATCATACAGAGAGCGGTGCACATAGATGCGCTGAAGTGAAATGCATACTTGGCCCATGAACGTAAATGCCCCGGTTACGGTACGCTTGATAATGGGCTCAATATCGAACCCTTCGTCGATAATTAGGCCGGAGTTGGAGCCGAGTTCAAGCACAACTCGCTTCAGGCCCGCTTTGGCGCGGATCGTCTTGCCTACTTCTGGACTTCCGGTGAAAGTAATGATTTTTACGCGGTCATCGCATACAAGCTCGTCCCCGACTTCGCTGCCCGGCCCTGGAATGACTTGCAGGGCGCCCGCAGGTAGTCCTGCTTCCGCGAATAAATCGGCAATAAAGTAAGCGGAAAGCGGCGTTTGATCCGCAGGCTTTAAGATAACAGCATTCCCTGCGGCAAATGCCGGGCCGAGTTTATGCGCCACAAGGTTGAACGGGAAGTTGAACGGCGTAATTGCTCCGACGATGCCAAGCGGTTGGCGTACCGTGTAAGCAATGCGGTTTTCACCCATAGCTGACGCGTCCATAGGAATCGTTTCACCGTGGATGCGGCGCGCCTCATCAGCGGAAAATTGGTATGTCTCAATTGTACGTGCGATTTCCCCACGTGCGACCGCAATCGGTTTTGCTGCCTCCAACGCTAAAATACGGGCCGCTTCTTCTTTGCGTTCTTTTAGAAGCAAGGAGACGTTTTGCAGAATAGCGGCACGCTTATGGGCCGGCATTTTGGCCATCACTTTTGCCGCTTCTTCCGCATGGTCAATCGCCGCTTTCATATCTTCCCGCGTTCCGATAGCTACTTCTGCAATTACTTCTCCGGTATGCGGGGATCGAAGCTGTTTATAAGAAGAAGCTTCTTTTGCCCCTCCGGCAATATAAAGCGGTTTCTTCGGTATGGTTTGATTCATTTTCGAAAACCCCTTTCAACGTAAACACTAAAATTAGTGAACTTGCAGAGCGGATGTAGCGGCTGCGATGGATTCCTCGAGAATATCGAGACCTTCCTCAAGCTGTTCGTCTGTAATGACAAGCGGCATCAATACGCGAAGTACGTTGCCGTATAAGCCGGCGCTGAGAGTGATTAAACCACGTTTATTGGCTTCATTTACAATTGTACCTACAACTTCTTTATTTGGTTCTTTCGTTTGTTTGTCTTTGACAAACTCCATAGCGCACATTGCACCTAAGCCCCGTACATCTCCAATTATATCGTATTTTTCCGCAAGCTTGGCAAACCGCTCCATCACTTTTTCGCCGATAACGCGCCCGCGTTCGTTCAGGTTGTATTTCTCGATCACATCAAGCACTGCAAGCGCCGCACGGCATCCGAGCGGGCTTCCCGAATATGTGCCGCCTAATTCTCCCGGATTGGACATTTCCATAATTTCTTTGCGTCCGATTACGCCGCTAATTGGCAGACCTGCACCCATAGATTTAGAAATGGTTATTAAGTCTGGAACGACATCAAAATGTTCAACTGCGAAATATTTACCTGTACGGCTGAAGCCGGTTTGAATTTCATCCGCAACGAATACGATACCGTACTGTTTACAAAGTTCCGCCACACCTTGCACGAATTTTTTGGATGGAACGATGAATCCGCCTTCGCCCTGCACTGGTTCCATGACGACTGCGGCGATCGTTTCCGGAGCTACGTCACCAAGCAGGAAGTTTTTAAATTCGTTTAGCACGTGTTCATCATATTGTTCGACGCTCATGCCTTCTGGACGACGGTATGCGTAATGATACGGCGCCTTGTAGATTTCGGGCGCGAACGGACCGAACTCAAATTTGTACGGTTTTACTTTGCTTGTCATGGACATCGTCAACAGTGTGCGTCCATGAAAACCACGAGAGAAGACGACAACGCCCTGACGTTTTGTGTATTTGCGCGCGATTTTCACCGCGTTTTCCACCGCTTCTGCGCCGCTGTTCAAAAACATCACTTGCTTTTCATGATCTCCTGGCGCTAACTTCGCAAGACGCTCCGCAAGTTCAATATACGGTTCATACATCATGACATTAAAGCCGGTATGGATATACTTATCAACTTGATCGTGGAGCGCTTCTACAACTTCCGGCGTGCAGTGACCGACGTTAATCGTACCGATGGCACCTGCAAAGTCAATGTATGTGTTGCCATCAACATCTGTCAGGATCGCTCCCTGCGCTTTTTCTACAAAAGTAGGGATGCCGTTACTGATACCTTTAGGAACGTATTGTTTCCGGCGTTCCAGAATTTCTTTAGCCTTCGGACCTGGCAGTTCTGTTTTTACATGAGCGAATTTGTATCCCATTTGTGTACCTCCCTGGCAGATAGAATATATGAAAAATGATTCATGTACGTTCTGTATATTTCATTAAAGCAAGAGGCGTGCCAAGCTAAAAAAAGATATAATTATTGGGAAACGAAGGAAGTCGGCAGTAAAGTTGAGTCATTTTTGACTTTTATATAAGTCTTTTTTGACTTAAATCTGAGTTTATCATGTATCGATATGAAAGCGAATGGTTTTATTGCTAAAAAGTTTGTGTTGGTTTTGCAGGGATGGAAATTTTTTGCAAGTATTAGTCGTTATATGGTCGATAGATTATGGAATGTGTCACAAAATTGCGTGCCATGGGTTCTATAAATTGTACGTAGTCTTTGATATTTCGACTTTCATATTGCAATATAAATGTCGAAGCATCGAAGATGATAGCATAGAAAGGGAGAAGGAGAAGTGCGAAAGAAAATATGGATTGGTGTTATTACAGGGGTCATAGCAATAGGGGGATATATCGTCTATTCGGCGTACGTACCACGCAGCGTGGAAGGAACGCCGGTGTCGCTTGCTACCGTTGTGCAAAAAGATATGGAAAGTCGTATCATGACTACCGGTAAAGTAAAGATGGAACAAGAAATGACGGTATACGCAGGGGCGAGCGGAAAAATTGTTGCTTTGCATGCAGCGGAGGGAGCGCCGGTGAAAAAAGGTCAGATATTAGGTGAGATTTATACGGAGGATATAAAAAACCAATTAATTGATATAGACAGTCAATTGATAGATATGGATGAGCAGGCGAGGGATGTCGATAACCAGGTTGCCGATACTTCAGCGCAAATCGCCGAAAAAAAGGCGGAGTTAGCGAAATTGCAAGCTGCGAATGATGCCATTGAAATTGCGAAAGCGGAAAACGGGATTCGTCAAGCCGAGCAAGAGCTTGAACAAGCGAAGCGAGAATACGCCCGCATCAAAACGCTTGTGGAGAGCGGAGCTGAAAAGAAGCAGGAATTGGATAAAGCGAGCGACCAGATAAAACAGGCTGAATTTAAGCTGAAAACGTCGCAATATGAACTGGCAGAGAAGAAAAAAGGGCCGAAGCGGGAAGAGGTCACCGCTTTGTTGGTATCGATTGCACAGCTTGAAGAGAAGAAGAAGCGGACGGCGACGAAAAAAGAGAGCATTGCGAGCAAAAAACAAAAAATCGAAGAGAAAAGGCAGCAGTTGCTTGCCCAGAGAAATGACGCGCTTATCGTGGCTCCTATCGACGGAACCGTATTGACGCAAAAAGCGAAGGCGGGCGAATATACGACAAAAGGCAATGAACTATTGAAAGTGGGAACGACACAAAATATATACGTGGAAGCGGAAATTGCGGAAGCTGATATCGGCAAAGTGCGCGTCGGTCAGAAAGCTAAGCTGGAAGGAGGCGCGTTAGGCAAACAGGTGGCCGAAGCTCATGTGGTAAGCATCTCACCGGTAGCGATAGAAGCCGCCACACAGAAAAGCGGACAGCAGAGCGAACGGGCCAAAGTGGCGGTGAAGCTGGCATTGGACAAACCAAATGAGCTTTTGCGCCCCGGCTTTCGGATAGATGTAACGATTGTGCACCAAAGCGCGAAACAGGCGCTGCAAGTACCGATCGAAGCGGTGCAGAAGAACGGCGGGAAAGCGTTCGTCTGGATAAATGAGAACGGTCTGGCGAAGAAGAAGGCGGTTGTCACCGGAATGGAAAACGAATTGTTTGCCGAAGTTAAACAAGGTTTGAAAGCGGGCACGAAAGTTATCACCAATCCGGGGCCGCAATTAAAGGAAAATGAGCCGGTTATGGAAGCGAATGTTCCCGGAGAAGCGAGATAAAAGGGGCGGTACAGCATGGTAAAAGTAGAGAATATGTCCAAAGTGTACCGCACAGGCGGTGGCGATATTTATGCGATGAAGAATGTTTTCGTAACGGTTGAAAAAGGGGAATTTGTCGCTATTATGGGACCATCCGGTTCGGGAAAATCGACATTTATGAACATGATTGGCTGCCTGGATCGACCGACGAGCGGGCTGTATCATTTAGACGGAATGGAAGTAACGAATTTGTCGGATAAGCAGCTTGCCCATGTACGTAACCAAAAAATCGGTTTTGTTTTTCAAACCTTTCATCTTTTGCCGCGTTCAACCGCACTGCGCAATGTTGAATTGCCGCTGATTTATGCCGGGGTCGGAAGAAAGGAACGGACGGAACGGGCGCGTGCGGCTCTTGCGCGTGTCGGGCTCGACGAACGTATGAATCATATTCCGAATCAGTTATCAGGCGGACAGCGGCAGCGGGTAGCGATTGCGCGCGCGCTCGTAAATGAGCCGGCGATTGTGCTGGCTGATGAGCCAACCGGGGCGCTTGATTCGCGGACAAGCATTGAAATTATGGACATTTTCCAACAGTTAAATGAACAAGGAACGACTATTATTCTTGTTACGCATGAACCGGATATCGCATGCTATGCGAAGCGGTTAATCCGCTTCCGCGACGGCCAGGTAGTCGCCGATGACCCCGTGCGGGATCGATTATTCGCGTCGCAACAACTGGCGTCGGAGCGCCAACAGGAGGTGTAATCTATGCGTTTGCTGGAAAGCTTAAGCATGGCTTTGGACGGTTTGCGCGCCAATAAGCTGCGTTCTTTTCTAACGATGCTGGGGATTATTATTGGTATCGCGTCTGTCATTGCGGTTATGACGCTTGGGAAAGGGGGCGAAAGTGCGGTCGTGCAGCAGGTAAGCAAGTTCGGCCAAAATAAATTTATGGTATATACCCGCTACGATACGGAGGAGCCTGAAGATCCGAACGCGCTTACTTTGGAAGATGCGGAATATTTGCCGCAGGTGAGTCCGTACATTTCCGCTGCCGTAGCCAACTCTTACGTAGGCAATACGGAGCTTTACTGGCTCAATAAGAAGAAAACCGTCGAAGTAAGGGCGACGACGGCCCAGCTTCCGGCTGTACAACCCACGCTCCACATGGTGCAAGGCCGCTTTTTTACCGACGAGGATGATAAAAACCGCCGACCGGTTATCGTATTGGAAGACGGAGCAGCTCAGGAATTGTTCGGGACGGAAAACCCGATCGGTCAGCGCGTGCGTTTTAACGATCGGAGCGTAGTGGTGATCGGCGTATTTAAGCAGGAGAAAGTAAGCTTTGATTTTTCCAAAGCAAAGAGCGCGTTTGTTCCGTTTCGTTTTGCGAATGAGCTGTCTGAAAACCAAACGGTAAGCAACATTGAAATGACCGCCATTTCCAAAGAAGCATTGCGGCCTGCGATGAAGCAGGTCAAGGATTATTTGAACCGCAAGCATAACCATAAAGATTACTATGAAGTTTTAAGTATGGAAGACAATATTAAAGAGTTTTCGCAAATGACTGGAATGATTACCCTGATTTTTAGCATTGTAGCTGGCATTTCCCTCGTGGTGGGCGGCATTGGCGTGATGAATATTATGCTTGTGTCCGTGACGGAACGGACAAGAGAAATCGGAATCCGCAAAGCGCTTGGAGCGCAGCGGAAAGATATTTTGCTTCAGTTCCTACTGGAGTCGATGATTTTGTCGTTAATCGGCGGCTTAATCGGAGCATTGCTTGGTATTGGTATATCAGCTATCGGCTTTTCCTATGCTAATATACCGCTTTTGATTTCATGGGAGACCGTTTTGCTTGCATTTTCCGTGTCCAGTTCCATCGGGATTTTCTTCGGATTGTATCCTGCTAACAAAGCGGCAAAGCTAAATCCGATTGAGGCGTTGCGTTATGAATAAGAAGCGGGCTGCTCTTTAACTCTGAAGCCTCTTTGCATAATGAATGAGAGGATTTTTTTGAAAAGTATTGTCTTTTTAGAAAAAGCCGAGTATAATCAAATTTAATAAATCCGATCAATATAATATGAATTCTCTTTCTTATCCAGAGAGATGGAGGGACTGGCCCAATGAAATCTCGGCAACCTAATTCGGTTAGGTGCCAATTCCAGAAAGCACACGCTTGAAGATGAGGAAGAGGGGATCGTAGAATATAAGCCCTTCTTCTTTAATGAAGCAGGGCTTTTTTATTTAAATTAAACATATAAAACAAATTTGATTAATATTATTTTTGGAAAAAAAGGGGATGGTTATATGGTGGCAGGTAAAGTGTATCTTGTGGGTGCCGGGCCAGGCGATCCAAAGTTGATTACAGTGCGTGGGCTTGAGCTTCTACAACGGGCGGATGTGATTGTATATGACCGTCTGGCCAGTCCAAAGCTGCTTGATTATGCAAAAAAGGAGGCTGAATGCATTTATTGCGGAAAAGAGACAAATCACCATTCGTTATCCCAGACGGAAATTAACGAGATCATTGTGGCGAAGGCTGTGCAAGGGAAAGAGGTTGTTCGTTTAAAAGGGGGTGATCCATTTGTTTTCGGGCGCGGTGGGGAAGAAGCGGAAGCCTGTATCGCGGCCGGCATCGACTATGAAGTTGTGCCGGGCATTACATCGGGTATCGCTGCTCCGGCTTATGCAGGAATACCTATCACGCACCGTGATTATTCATCCTCCGTCGCGTTTGTGACTGGCCACAAAGCTGTAGAGAAGGAGCAAAGTGGTATTCAGTGGGAGAAGTTGGCCACTGCGGTAGATACGCTGGTATTTTACATGGGGGTCGGCAATTTGCCGGAAATTGTGAAAAATCTTCATAAGTACGGCCGGGCCAAAGAGACACCTGTGGCACTTATCCGCTGGGGTACATGCGAAAATCAGGAGACGCTTATAGGTACATTGGAGACGATTGTAGAGCAGGTACAACAGGCACGCTTTCGTTCTCCGGCAGTGATTGTCGTAGGCGAGGTTGTCCGCCTGCGGGAGCAGTTAGCTTGGTATGAACAACAGCTGCGTCAAGTCATTATTGCATAATATTCGCTGAGATGAGAGGAGAGAGTATGAATGAGTTATACACCAATATGGGCACAAAATAAGGAGAAATTGAATAAAACAGAATTAATAAAACTGGAGAAAGATGGACTGGATGTTATTGAGGACATTTATCGTTATGCGAAAACTGGTTTTGAATCCATTACGCCGGATGATATGGATCGTTTTAAGTGGGCAGGTGTATATCAGCAGCGCCCGAAAGACGGGTGCTTTATGATGCGTGTCCGGGTTCCGTCCGGAAATCTTACGTCCGAGCAGGCGCGCACGCTTGCGAGTATCGCGCATGATTATGGCAGGGATTTAATCGATATTACGACACGTCAGGCGATTCAGTTTCACTGGTTGCGGATCGAAAATTTACCGGACATTTTTGAACGGTTGGCTGCCGTCGGATTGTCCTCATTTGAGGCGTGCGGCGATTGCCCGCGTACGATTGTTGGCAATCCGCTTGCGGGGCTCGATCCGTACGAATTAATAGATACGACCCCGCTTGTGAAACAGTTGTCCGATACGTTTTTAATGAACCGGGATTTTTCCAACCTGCCGCGCAAATATAAAATTTCGATTTCTAGCAATATTTATAATGCCGGTCATGCCGAAATTAACGATCTGGCGTTTACCCCGGCCACGAAAGTAATCGCTGGCAAGGAAATCATCGGTTTTCATGTCTGGGTTGGCGGCGGACTATCGTCCCGTCCGTATTTGGCTCAACAGCTCGATGTATTTGTGCGACCGGAAGAAGTCGTGAAGGTAGCGGTCGGCGTTACAACGATTTTCCGTGACTATGGATACCGGGAGAAGCGTCATCACGCACGCTTGAAATTTCTTGTCGCTGATTGGGGAGCGGAGAAGTTTCTTGCCAAGTTAAAAGAGCTTGTCGGCGAGCTGGAGACGCGGGGCGAAGATAAGATTAAGGGATGGAATGCAGGATATTTTACCGGTATTCATAAACAGCGCCAGGAAGGGTTGAGTTATGTTGGTCTGTCCGTTCCGGTAGGACGTATGTCGGCACAGGAATTGGAAGAACTGGCGCATCTCGCCGATGAATATGGTAATGGCTCACTGCGTACATGCAATTCGCAAAATATCATAATTACCGGCATACCGGATGAAAGAGTGGAAGAACTGTTGCAAGAAAAAGTGTTGGAACGTTTGACACCGTATCCGAAGAATTTTACTGCTTTCGCCGTTTCTTGCACCGGCAATGAATTCTGTAATCTTGCGATCGTTGAAACGAAAGAAAGAATGCGCCAATTGGCGGAATATCTAGATGAACATGTGGAGTTGGATGAACCAATTCGCATGCATATGGTCGGTTGTCCGAACTCATGCGGTCAGCGGCAAATTGCTGACATTGGCTTTCAGGGAGCGCTTGTTAAAACGGAAGACGGCATGAAAGATGCGTTCGATATTTTCCTTGGCGGTACGCTGGGCCCGAACGCGAAATTTAACGAAAAGCTGAAAGGACGCGTGCTTGGCGAGCAACTGCACCGGGTCGTGTTGCCGTTGCTTGCCTATTATAAGGAAGAAAAGCGGAACAAGGAAAGCTTCTTTGATTTCGTACAGCGTGTTGGAATTACACCGTTCCAAGAGAGGCTGGATGCGGCTCTGAAACAGTTGGTATAAAGGATGCCTGGGCATAGGAGAGGTGAGGCGATGTTTATCTATAGATTTGAGATATTGTTTAGGGATGGGGGAACAGCTGCCGTTGTAGTCATACATGAAAATGAAGAAAAAGCGTTCCGCAGCGCCCAGAATCAAATTGAACGCTATTTTTTGCCGCCGAGGCCGGTTGCGGAGATAGCCATTGTAGAAAAAAAGCCGGCTGGAACGGGCCGGGGGTATGTGATCGAGCCATGATTCTGACGTGCGCGGCCATTGCCATTGCCCTGTTTTTCGCGATGAATATCGGCGCCAGCGGTACAGCCGCTGCGATGGGCGCGGCGTATGGCGGGGGAGCTATTCAAAATAAGAAGCTCGCAATGCTGATTGTAGGTGCAGCTGCTTTGCTCGGTGCTGTGTTAGGTGGAGGCGAAGTAGTGAAAACAATCGGGGGAGGTATCATCTCTTCCTCTATTCTCACTGTGGAGATTGTAATAATTATTCTGGCCTCAGCGACACTCACGCTGTTTATAGCAAATCTGATGGGGGTTCCCCTGTCAACGAGTGAAGTGACGGTTGGTTCGATTGTCGGCATCGGGCTCGCGTACAAATCCTTATTCGTCAGCAAACTTGCAGTCATTATTTCCTTCTGGATCGCGGTTCCTCTGGTCTCGTTTAGTGTGGCGTATGTGCTGGGGCGACTAATTAAGATAGCGGAAGTGAAGTGGCCGCATCTTAGCAGACAGGGAAAATGGCAGCGCTGGCTGGGAAGATTGCTTGTGATCGGCGGTGCGCTTGAGGCATTTTCGGCCGGTATGAACAATGTGGCGAACGCGGTTGGGCCGCTTGTTGGCGCCGGGTTAATGTCTGTTTCCGCTGGCGTTTGGATGGGTGGAATATTCGTGGCGCTTGGTGCGGTTTTGTTGGGCGGTAAAGTGTTGGAGACAAACGGGAAAAAAATTACCCGTCTTTCGCTTTTGCAGGGCAGCGCGGTTTCTTTCACCAGCGGAGGATTGGTCATTATCGCCTCTTTGTTGGGCATCCCTGTTCCGCTTGTACAGGCGACTACCTGTGCTATTATGGGCGTTGGTACTGCGGACAACGGTTTTAAGCTTTGGCAGAAAAGAGTTATTCACCAAATCGCAAAGGTGTGGATTGTTTCTCCGGTATCTTCACTTGTCGTGGCTTACGCGATGGTTCATCTCTGGTTGCAGCCGAATCCGTATGTGTTAATCGTTATTATAAGCGTATTTATCACTACGCTAGGATTAATGAACCTTTCCCAGACGATCCGTAAAGAAAAAAGCGCCATTCATGATCAGAGAGGAGGAATCTAGGTGCCGGATATGACATTTTCATATGAAACGCTGACATCTGAACGCTGCGAAGAAATAAATAAAACATTGGAAAATAAGGATGCGCTGGATGTATTAAAGTGGGCATATGGCCTATTCGGTGACAATCTAATCTATGCTTGCAGCTTTGGTGCTGAAGGTATGGTTTTAACCGACTTAATTAGCCGGGTGCGTCCGGATGCCCGTATCGTTTTCCTGGATACACATTTACACTTTAAAGAAACGTATGAAGTTATTGAGCGCGTGAAAGTCAAATATCCGAAATTGCGCATTCAGATGAAGGAGCCGGCGCTGTCCGTACAAGAGCAGGCAGAGCAGTATGGTTCAGAATTATGGAAGATAGATCCGGATTTATGCTGTAAATTACGGAAAATTCAGCCTTTAGAAGAAGTGATGGCGGGCACGGTGGCTTGGTTATCTGGTTTAAGACGGGAGCAGTCGCCGACGCGGGCGAACACACAGTTTGTCAATATTGATCGCAGGTTCCGATCCATTAAAATCTGCCCGTTAATTTATTGGAAATGGGAAGAAGTATGGAGTTATATCAAGCTTTATCAACTTCCATATAATGAATTGCATGACAAAGGTTATCCGAGCATTGGCTGTAAACATTGCACGTTACCGGTGGAAGACGGGAGCGACTCACGTGCCGGACGTTGGAGCGGTACGGGCAAGACGGAATGCGGTCTGCATCAATAAGAATGAAAGAGTTGAGGAAAAGGAGTAGAAAGCATGAGTACAAATCAGCCTCATGGCGGTGTATTAATCAACCGCATTAACTTTTCTTATGACATTACAAAAGTAAGCAAAAAAATCGAACTGGACGCGTTCGCCCTTTCCGATTTGGAACTGTTGGCGATCGGCGCCTACAGTCCACTCACCGGTTTCTTGGGTAAAGCTGACTATGAAAGCGTCGTGTATAACATGCGCCTTGCTGACGGAACCGTATGGAGTCTTCCGATTACTTTGCCGGTAACGGAAGCCGTAGCCGCGCAGCTTGCACCAGGGGATATGGCACAGCTTGTGTACGAAGGAACGGTGTATGGTGTTATCGAAGTACAGGAACTGTACACACCGAACAAGGAAATAGAGGCGGAAAACGTATATGGTACGACAGAAATCAAGCACCCGGGCGTTAAAAAGCTATGGGAGCGACCGGGAGTGTATGTTGCAGGCCCGATTACGCTGATAAAGCGTCCGAAAAAGAACAGGTTTAAAGAGTTCTATCTTGACCCGGCTGAGACGAGAGCCGTGTTTGCTGAGCGCGGTTGGTATACGGTTGTGGGATTTCAGACGCGCAATCCGGTTCACCGCGCCCACGAGTACATCCAGAAAACGGCGCTGGAAATTGTGGACGGCCTGTTTTTAAACCCGCTGGTTGGCGAGACGAAAGCGGACGATATTCCGGCTGACATCCGGATGGAAAGTTATCAGGTACTTCTTCAAAACTATTATCCGCTTGATCGTGTGTTCTTGGCCGTGTTCCCGGCGGCCATGCGTTATGCGGGACCGCGCGAAGCCATTTTCCACGCGATCGTGCGAAAAAATTACGGTTGTACGCATTTCATTGTCGGACGCGACCACGCCGGCGTTGGCAATTATTACGGCACGTACGATGCGCAGCGGATTTTCTTGAATTTTTCGCCGGAAGAGCTGGGTATTACACCGCTTTTCTTTGAACATAGTTTTTATTGCAAAAAGTGCGGCAACATGGCTTCAACGAAAACATGTCCGCATAGTGCGGAAGATCACCTTCATTTATCGGGCACGAAAGTGAGGGAGATGTTGAGCCGCGGTGAGGCACCGCCGCCGGAGTTCAGCCGTCCTGAAGTAGTAGAAGTGCTGATTCGTGGCATGAAGGTCGCGATCGGCAATTAGGACCGGGAGGAGGCAGAAGTATGGCAGGACACAACGCCAATATTGTTTGGCACAGGACAACGGTAACGAAGCAGGATCGGCAGAAAACGAAGGGGCATAAAAGCGCGGTTCTTTGGTTTACCGGTCTGTCCGGTGCGGGCAAGTCGACGCTCGCTAACGAAGTGGAACGCAGATTGCATGAGAGAGGGATGCATACGTATTTGCTGGATGGAGATAACATCCGACACGGCATTAATAAAGACCTGGGATTCAGCCCGGAAGACCGTGCGGAAAATATTCGCCGTATCGGCGAGGTAGCGAAGCTGTTCGTGGATGCGGGTGTGCTTGTATTAACCGCGTTTATCTCGCCGTATCGCGCCGATCGTGCTCTCGCTCGCGGATTGGTAGAAGATGGTGAGTTTATTGAGATTTATGTGAATTGCGCGCTGGAAGAGTGTGAGAAGCGTGATCCGAAAGGGCTGTACAAAAAAGCGCGGATGGGAGAGATTCCAGAGTTTACCGGCATTTCCTCGCCGTATGAGGAGCCGGAAGCACCGGAATTAATCGTGAAGACGGATAAAAAAACGCTGGATGAATCCGCAGAGCAAGTGATCGCATTTTTGCGGAAGAAAGGCATTATTTAGTATAAAGGGCACGGCCTTTTTCTGGCCGCGCCTTTTTACTTTTGCATAAACTTGCTCAAATCTGGAGTTTTCTATATTAGATAGCATGACTTACCGTTGTGAAATAAGGACAAATGGGGTAAGATAAGTTTTCCGTTATCATTTTGCATATGTTTCACCTATTTGGCTCGTCTGAAAAGATGAGAAAACAAATATAAGGAAGGGGTGAAGCTTTATGAAAAAACGCACGGTAAGAACATTTATGGCCGGTGTGATTGCCGGGGCAGCGCTGATGTGTGCAGCCGGTTTTTCATATGCCGCCTTGACAAAAATCGATGTAAGAGTGACGCCTGTCAGCTTTGTGATGGAAGGACAGAAAATACAGCCCAGCGATAAAGAACAGCAATACTTTAATGGTAAAAGTTATATTCCTGTTTCTTTTGTATATAAAGATACTACGTATGTGCCGCTTCGCTTTGTTTCGGAAAAGCTTGGACACAAAGTTGGATATGACCCGGCGACCCATACGATTTATCTAGGGAAAGAAAAAGGAGATGGAAAAGAATTGAAATTTAAAACGATTTATCCTTCGGGCGGCGAACAACCACAATTATCTTCCAGGATTCAGCGGTGGTTTGACGACCATAAGAAGCAGGAATTTATGGGTACGATGTGTGATGAGGATGGAATGTACGCGATGGTGGCAAGAGGCGAGCAGCCAAATGGGGGATACGGAATTGAAATTGTAGGCGTGACCGAATACGTCGATGAGATTGTGGTAAAGGTAAGGCATAAGAATCCGGAGCCGGGCAAAATGTATACGCAGGTGATTACGTATCCGACCACCCTAGTGAAAATGCCATGTACCGACAAAAAAATTCGATTTGAGATCGTGAATGACATACATGGCAAATAAGCACTATCTTTTGTGCGCTTACACAGAGCGAGAGCGGGATAGAATTCCTGCTCTTTTTTTATTTTATTACATAATTTTCTATACGCTCATCGCACATTGTCTTCCTTCTTATTTTGAAAACAAATGATATCATGTAGTACAGGGACAAAGAGAAAGAGGGAGAGCTTGTGGCTGCGCGAAGTTTCGATTTTACGAAAGGGAATATTATGCGACAGATGATCGCCTTTTCCCTCCCAATATTTTTCACGAATGTGTTACAGACGTCATATCAGTTTATTGACAGTTTATGGGTCGGCAACCTGCTTGGGTCAGACGCGCTCGCTTCTGTGTCTGTATCAGCGACGGTTGTGTTTACGATGCTGTCATTTATTATCGGGATGAACGGAGCAACATTGACGATTCTTGCCCAGCGTAGGGGCGCAGGTGATGAAGAAGGGTTAAAAGAATCGCTGAATGCGTTTGTCGTTGTATTTACTCTACTATCCATTGGTATTGGAATTATCGGCTATATTTTTTCGCCTCACATTCTAACGCTGATTCAAACACCGTCAGCTATTCATGAGCTGGCCACTCAGTATTTGCAGGTGAATTTTATCGGAATTGTATTTTTGTTCGGCTATAATTTTATCGGCACAGTGCTTAGGGCGCTTGGAGACAGTCGCACGCCCATACGGTTTGTGCTGATGGCCGTAATTTTGAATACGGTGCTTGATCCTCTGTTCATTATGTACTTTGATCTTGGAGTGGTAGGAGCGGCGCTTGCGACCATCGTGGCACAAGGTTTTTCGTTTGTATATGCGCTTATATACACGAGGAAATCGGGAAAAATTCCATTCATAAAGCCTCATATCCCCGATCGTACATATGCATTGGCGATTTTTAAATTAGGCATTCCTGCCGGTTTGCAAATGATGGTGATTTCTGGCGGAATGATGGCGATTATGAGCGTAGTGAATATGTTTGGCGAGAATGTGGTCGCTGGGTTTGGCGCTTCACAGCGTATGGATAATTTGATTATGTTGCCTATTGTTACACTTGGCTCGGCGGTGAACAGTATGTCCGGCCAGAATATCGGAGCTGGAAAGTGGGAACGTGTCAGCGGTATCGCGCGCAGTGGCATATTGTTAATTGTCAGCGTGTCGTTTGCTATTGGGGTATTAGTGTATGCAACGGCAGCAAAACTGCTTGAATGGTTCGTGGACAATCCGGAGTCGATAGCATTTGGCACGCTGTACCTTCGCACGATTTGTTTTTTCTACCCGTTCCTTGGGATTAACTTTGTGCTGAACGGTATTATCCGCGGTGCAGGCGGCATGGTACAGATTCTGGTGCTGAATTTTATCTCTTTCTGGGTATTGCGTTATCCGCTGACTGCAGTATTTTCCAAGTGGCTGGGCGAGCAGGGGATTGCCTATGGCATGGGTACAAGCTTTGTGATTAGCGCGGTTTGTGCAAGTGCGTATTACCGATTCGGGCGCTGGCGCGAAATTCGTTTATTGCAGGGTAAATAAGGATTTCCGGAAATTTACTATTTGAAAAAGCAAGAAGCAGGTAATGATAAAGGTTAAGAATCTTATTTTCTTGATAGAAAAACACTTTACTTATTAAAGATAATAAATTATAATTAGTTTGTAGTTGTAATGCTTAGAAAATGAATAGAATATGAGTAAAAGGAGAGAGTACGATGGCAAAAGTTCTTTATATTACCGCGAATCCGAAGCCGGTTGAGGCGTCTTATGGCCTGAGACTGGGTGAAACGTTCTTGAAAGCATATCAGCAGCACAATCCCACAGATACGATCGAGCGCCTTGACCTTTACAAAGAAGAAATTCCATTCATTGATGCGCTTGTCTTGAACGCATGGGATAAAGTCGCAAAGAATGAAGCGCTGAACGACGAAGAAAAGCGTGTGCTTGGCCGCATGACAGAACTGCTTGACCAGTTTATCGCGGCGGACAAAGTAATTTTCGTAACACCGCTTTGGAATTTAAGTTATCCTCCGCTACTGAAAGCGTATATTGATAACGTTGTAATTGCGGGCAAGACATTTAAATATACGGAACAAGGCCCGCAGGGCTTAATGGCCGGCAAGCGCGTGATGCATATCCAGGCGCGCGGAGGCGTGTATTCTGAAGGGCCAGCCGTAGATTTTGAGTTCACAGATAAATATCTGCGCGGCATTATGGGTTTTATTGGGATTACTGATTATACCCACATTTTCGTGGAGGGAATGGCGGCCACGCCGGATAAAGCGGAAGAGATCTTTGCTAAGGCGGAGCACAAAGCACGCGAAGCGGCGGTCGAGTTTGCGAAGAATTATCAGCGTACATAAGTTGTACTATTTGCGCTGAATGGGGTATAGACAATAGAAAAAACAGGTGCTACCATTTAATTTGAAGAAGCGTTCACTAACCAAAAGAACATAGGTTGGGAACGCTTTTTTATCATGTTTCGCGAGGAGTTGTTGCCATGTGAGAGCAGCAGGCAAATTGATGGTTTCTGTGCTGGCGCTGGCGGCTGCGTTCGCGGCCGGGCTCTGGACGAGCGCAGGTGAAGCGGACGGTTTTAAAGAAAAAATTACCGCCTATTTTTATCCTGTAACTTATTATTTTGATGGTAAAAAAGATACAAGCGATCCGAAAGTATATAAAAATAATGGCAATCAAGTTCCGAAGACGATTACATACCAAGGGACCACCTATGTTCCATTGCGATATGTCGGAGAAAAGCTTGGCAAAGAAGTAGGATATGATGGGAAGACACATTCTGTTTGGATAGGGCAAAAACCTAAGCTAGAAGCTGTGCAGGCAAATTCTGTTCAGCGGACAGCAAGCGTAACATCGAGCTTTAAAGTTGAGATTGGAGACCGCTGGGATACTGTCAAATCCAAACTGGGATCTTATAAAGCTGCCTATACGGGAGCGAACAAGACGAAGTGGTGGGTATATGACAGGTATTGGATCGGTTTCCGCGACGGCCATGTGATTGAAATGTTTTCTAACACCCTGGACACACAGTATAATGGCGTAAAAGTGGGGAGCACGCGCAGCGAAGTCGAGAAGAAATTGAAATATAGCGCTAAGCCGGAATGGGCTTTATACGGGGCTACCTTTACTTTTAAAAATGACAGTTCGGAAAAAGTGCTGTACAAATCCGGTTCCTTAGCGATCATTGCTTACTATGACAATCTGGACAAAAAAAAGTTACTTGGTTTACGTGTTGTCAATCCAACTGAGCTTGTTCATAAGAAATACTTTGGCTATACGTATCAATATATAAAAAAACCGAACATTCCTTCTTATCCGACGGATACGGCTACTGTCAATCGAGATGCTGCTAGGCAAGTATTATGGCTGACCAATATAGAAAGAGCAAAGAAGAAAGTGCCTGCTCTTGCGTGGAGCGATCAGGCGGCCGCCTCCGCCTATAAACATAGTAAAGATATGAGCGTGTACAATTACTTTTCGCATACAACGCGCGCTGGAAAATCACCGTTTGATTTAATGGCTGAGCAAGGAATTAAATACACTTTGGCCGCTGAGAATATTTCTATGGGATATCCAGACGCTATTGAAGCTGTATTTGGGTGGATGAATAGCTCCGGCCACAGAAAAAACTTATTGAATCCCGCTTTTAAAAAGCTTGGTGTAGGCGTGTACGGGACATACTATACCCAGCATTTTTTCACGCCCTAATCAGGCAATTATGTTTTGACAAGTTCATGCTGGAAGAAGTAAAATATCATGTGATTGCCTGAAAATTAAGAGTGGAAGGGACGAGCATTTATGTGGGATTATATTATTCCGATTCTTACGCTGCTTGTCGGAGTGATTGCGGGGTTCGCCCTTGGCGTATGGTACTTGCGAAACCAAATGGCGAATATGCAGATGGATGAGAAACAAATCCAGCAAATCGCCCGCTCGATGGGAATGAACTTGAATCAAAAGCAGTTAAACCAGATGACGCGCAGAATGCAAAACATGAAACCTGGTCTGAAACCGGGTGCGAAAAAGAAAAAATAACCGGGGAAACCTGTCATAAAAGCTGTGAACGAGGCCGATTGGACGCAGCTTTTTGCTATTCGCGTAAAAAAGAAAAAACGCGCATCCGGCACGGATTGCGCGTTTTTTATGTTATGGCTTTTCCAACGCCAATTCCGGCGCAAGAACTTTGCTTTCCATTTTGTGTTCGCGGTATTCCCAGCCTGTGTAGGAATCTATGATGTTCAACTGTTCGTCTAGGTGAACTATCGCAACAAATGCATAGTGCGTTTTGGTTCGATAGCGCAAATCGATCCAGCGCACTTCGTGACCAAACGTTCGTTTTTTTGTATATACGTACGGGTACCGCGTGAAGGATAGAAAAGCTTGCACCTTATTATCCTGCTTTGCTTTTTTGATAACTTCATTTTCTTCTTTATGGTAAAAAGTGTCGTGCCAGATGATACGTTTGTTGTGCAATTCGCCGACATACGAAGCATAGGCGGTCTGGACGATCACACCCCAGTGCGTCCAGCGAAGCGTCGGAAGCAGAATATAGTGCCCTTCTTCGCCTAACTCGGCTTTTACGAACCGCACTAATCTGCGGTAAGTTATTGTTCTTTGGATAATATAGGAAATCATAATCGTATATACGATGCTGAACACATGTCCTGGGTCGAAACCGGCAGCCCAGAAGAGAAAACCGATAAGGTGAATGGCCATGATGAATGGGTCGAATATGTTGATAACATTGAAAGAAATCCATCGTTTGGAGAAAGGGCGGGCTGCTTGCGTACCGTATGCGTTAAACAAGTCGATAGACACATGAACAACTACGGCGAGCAGCGTCCACAATAACAGATGCAAGTATGAAACGCCTGAAAAGAAGGTATAAATACCGCCACTGATAAGTCCTGCCCAAATGAAAATCGCCGGAATGGAGTGAGAGCGTCCGCGATGATTGCGAATATATGATGCGTTGCCGCGAAGTTTTAATACCGTATCCAAATCAGGCGCCTGAGAGCCAATCAGCGTTCCGAGAAGTACAGCATTGGCAAGTTCAGGTTGGCCGGCTACGACCGGATCCAAATACGCAAGACCTGCGAGACCAAATCCCATTGCAATGTGGGTACCTGTATCCAAGTAAACTCCTCCAATTTCCGTATTAGCCTTAAGCGGCTTCTGTTTTCGCTACACTCTTTCTCGTTTTCCAGTTTTCGTGGATAGCGTAAAGCATTATGCTTTATTATAAAAGAAAACGATATGAATGTTTAGCAATTTAACATAAAATATATATTTTTTATATGCTGTTCAGAGTCTTAATGTACCCATTACAAGAACGAATGATGATGCGGGAGGAGAATGTGGATGAACTGGATTCAAGTGTTTGCGGAATATAAAATCATCCCGGAGAAACGCGGAGAATATTTGCAAAAAATTAAAGACATAGCGATTGCTATGGAGAAAATTGGCGCGCGTAATTTCGTATTGCAAGAAGGTGTAGATCAGCCTGGTTTATTTGTTGAAATGTTTCACGTTCCTACTGTGGAGGCATATCGAAAAATCAAGCGAAAACGTTGTGAAGAGACGGGAACTTCGGGGGGATTCTGGCAGAGTATCAACGATTGTATTGTAGCTGGAACGAACAGATTAAATATGTGGGCGTTTGCGCCGGTTGACATAGATGGGAGTGGAGAATAATACATGGCAAAGCAGCAGGAACGGCAGCAAGATCTGATTGGTTCGTTTGATATCGAAGGATTTCAGGATGATTTATTGTATTGGTTTGAAAGGCAGCAGCGGGATTTGCCTTGGCGGCGAGATCGGGATGCCTATCGTGTCTGGGTATCAGAGATTATGCTTCAGCAGACGAGAGTAGAGACGGTGATTCCGTATTATGAACGGTTTATGGAACGTTTTCCGACCGTGCGTGATCTGGCTGAAGCTGATTTAGAAGAAGTATACAAATACTGGGAAGGGCTCGGCTATTACTCGCGGGCTAGAAATTTGCATGCAGCTGTAAAAGAGGTGCAGGAAAAGTACGGGGGCGTAGTACCCGATACACCGGAAGAAGTGCATGCCCTAAAAGGAGTCGGGCCCTATACGGCAGGCGCTATTCTAAGCATCGCATACGGGCTGCCGGAGCCTGCGGTGGACGGCAATGTCATGCGTGTGCTGTCCCGTATTTTTTTAATTGAGGAAGACATTACGAAGGCGAAAACGAGAAAGCTATTCGAAGCGGTTGTGCACCGAATTATCGCACACCGGAATCCTTCGTTTTTTAATCAGGCGTTAATGGAACTGGGTGCGCTGATTTGTATTCCGCGTTCGCCACGTTGTGGGATATGTCCTGTAGCGAACCACTGTCGTGCCCGGGACAAAGGGATACAAGAGTCATTGCCTGTGAAGAAGAAAGCGAAGCAGGTGCGGATCGAAGAGCGAGCGGTAGCATTGATACAGCGGAATGATGGGAGATGGCTGCTTCATAAGCGTCCTGGAACAGGGCTTTTAGCGAATTTGTGGGAGTTTCCAAACACGGAATATAAGGGAGACGCAGACCCGAGAGAACAGTTGAGCACGTATGTATATCAGACGTTCGGAGTAAAATGCATACCTCAGGAATTAGTAATGGAGCATAGCCACGTATTTTCGCATTTGCAATGGAATTTACGCACTTATATATGCGCGTACAAAGGGCAAGAAGATGTGGAAGGAGACGCTGAGGCAAAAGTGCGGGCAAGCTGGGTACTGATAGAAGAAATGCCGCACTATCCATTTTCTGTATCCCATAAAAAAATCGCGGACGGGTTACACGAAGGATTTCAGCAAAGTTTGCTGTAAGCGCATCAAGTCAGGGCGAGAAACGAAATGCGACAACGGATCTGGCTGCGCCTGCTTTTGAACTCTTAATTTTTAGGCGGCTAGAATAGATACGGTGAATGACAAAAAAGGGGGGGGAGCATGGAGAATGAAAAAAGGGCAATGAAGCCGGAAGATATAGAAGAAGTCAAAAAAATCGTAAAAATGGGAAGGGTACTGACCGATGAAAGCGACCTTTTCAGCTATTCGTTTGACGCTTCCTTCGGCACATATTTGCCGGATTTGGTTGTTCAAACAAAAAGTGTGACAGAGCTTGCTGCGCTCGTGAAGTTGGCAAACCGCAAACGAATCCCCGTATACCCGCGCGGACAATCGACGTGTCTGAGCGGGGGGCCTTTGCCGGTGAAAGGCGGTATGGTATTTGATTTGTCAGTGATGAATGATGTGCTGGAAATTGATGAAGAAGATTTAATCGCCGTCGTATCGCCCGGTGTGTTGACCGCGGATATTCATCGTGCGGCTGAAAAAAAAGGATTGATGTATCCGCCAGACCCCAGCAGTTCCCACGTCTCGACTATCGGCGGTAATCTGGCGGAAAATTCAGGGGGGCCGCGGGGATTGAAATACGGGGTAACGAAGGATTATGTAATTGGCCTTGAAGTTATTGTTCCAGAAGGGGAAATTATTAGAACCGGAGGCCGGACGGTGAAGAATGTTACAGGCTATGATTTAACCAAGCTGATCGTTGGCTCGGAGGGAACGCTCGGCATTATTACGAAAGCAATATTGCGACTTTTGCCCAAGCCTCCTGCTTCGGAGACGGTGATGGCCGTATTTGATAGCCTTGTGGATGCGGGCGGTGCTATTTCAAAAATTCTCTCTTCCGGTATTTTACCTGCCAAAATGGAATTGATGGATCAGGCGTCCATTATAGCAGTGGAAAATTACGAGCCATCTAATTTGCCTGTCGATGCTGAAGCGATCATTCTGCTCGAACTGGACGGACATCCTGTGGCGGTTAAAGATGAAGTTCAGCAAGTTGCAGAACTGTGTAAAGCGGTTGGTGCTAGAGAAATCCGCATTCCGGGAAATGAAGCGGAAAAGGCGGAAATATGGCGGGCGCGCAAGCTTGTATCTCCGGCCATTGTGCGTATTAAACCGACGAAAATTTCCGAAGATGCTACAGTACCGCGGAGCAAAATTCCCGACATGTGTGCGAGACTGCAAGAGATCCGTAGAAAGTATAACATTCATCTGGTCGTCTTTGGCCACGCGGGCGATGGAAACCTACATCCAAATATTATTGCCGATAAAAATGACAAAGAAGAAATGAAGCGAGTTGAGGAGGCAATTGCGGAGATTTTTGCAGCAGCGGTAGAACTGGGAGGTACGTTATCAGGCGAACATGGCATTGGGACGATGAAAGCGCCGTTTATGGAGATGGAATTAGGAGCGGTCGGGCTTGACATGATGCGACGTATTAAGCAAGTTTGGGATCCGAACAATATTATGAACCCGGGCAAAATTTTTCCAGAGCCGGGTCAAAAGCTGGAGTTGACCTAAAATGAACGAACCTTTAGAACAGTTGCGGAAAGAGTTGCAATATGAAAAAACGAATCGCTGTGTCCAGTGCGGTTACTGTCTTCCTGTGTGTCCGACATACATTACGATGAGAAAAGAAACGCATTCGCCGCGTGGAAGAATTAACCTAGTTAAGATGGTGGGTGAAGGAAGAATTACCGATTTGTCTGTTCTAGAGGAACCGCTGAATTTGTGTCTTGGATGCCGGGCCTGCGAGACGGCCTGTCCAACTGGTGTCGAATATGGTGCGATTCTTGAGGCATCCAGAGCTGCGCTGGCGCGGCGTAAGAAATTTTCTGTTCCGGTTCGTCTGTTGCGCCGGACAATGTTTAAAAAAGTGTTTTCGAGTAAGCGAATAATGAAATTTGCAGGCAGTATGCTTTGGCTGTATCAAAAAAGCGGGCTGCAAAAAGCAGCGCGCGTTTCCGGTGCTCTTGAGAAATTGCCGTATCATCTTGGCGTTTTTACAGAGGCCATTCCTCCTTTGGAACGTGGGCGAATACCTGTAAGAATAAAAGCGAGAAGAGAAAAGAAGTACACGGTTGCATTTTTTACCGGATGCGTCATGGACGCTGTGTTTCAGCGCATTAATCGACTATCGGTATTGCTGCTCGCGGAGGCAGGGTGCGATGTCATTGTTGTACCAGGGCAGACATGCTGTGGAGCGCTGCACGCGCATGCCGGAGAGGTGGAAGAAGCCAGGCGCCTTGCCAAGCAAAATATTGCCGCGTTTGAAAAAGAAGACGTCGATTTTGTTGTCAATAATGCCGGAGGCTGTGGCGCGATACTGCACGAATACGGCCATTTGCTAGGGAAAGAGGAGGAATGGAAAGAAAGAGCCGAGTCTTTCGCCGCAAAGTCAAGGGATATCAGTCAGGTGCTCTTGGCTTGCGGCGGTCTGAAGAATTTGAAACCACGCTCTGGCGAGCGGGTAACGTACCAGCGTTCTTGCCATTTGACCAACGTCCAAAAGGTTGTGAATGAACCGCTGGCGCTTTTGAAAAGCGTACCCGGCATTGAGTTCGTGGAGATGGAAGAAGCACAGATGTGCTGTGGCTCGGCAGGTATTTATAACATTGTCCATTATAATGAAGCGATGGATATTCTTGATGAAAAAATGAAACATACGAAAGCGACAGGAGCTTCCGCCGTCATTACAACAAACCCGGGCTGTCTTCTGCAAATGAAGCTCGGAATTGAGCGGGAAAATTTGTCCGGTTCGATGCGGGCTGTACATCTTGTTGAATATTTGGCGGAAGCGGCAGGCATTTCCTGAAATATGTTAGTAAAAAATATGTTTGTTATCGGTGAAGGGCTATGAATCGGTTCCAGGTTCTTGGGTGGCAACTGGCAAACGGTATAGCGGCAGGATAAAAAGCAGACCGACGATAAATAGAATTCCTGCCATTTCATACATCGCAACAAGGGAAAATAAATTTTTAAGCAGGCCCGCTATGCTCATCGTAATGACCATTGCCCCGGTGAACAACGGACTGAGAATACCGTTAACCCGACCTATATATTGACTTTCCGTATTTTGCAAGATCATCGTGTTGATTCCTATTTGAATGCAAGGGAGCACTAAACCGCTGAAAAACTGTGCAGTTAATGTTAACCACGGAGTCGTTGATATACCGGATATGGCCATGCAGATCGCGTCGACAAACATGCCGAATGCTAGCAGTTTTTGTGGTGCGACCGATTTAGCGAAAACCATAGCCAATCCGCCGCCTAGAACCATGCCGATCCCGCTGACGGTCATTAACCATTGCAAATATTCTTTTTCTAGACCGAGTCGTTCTGTAACTAGAAAAACGCCGAGCGGCTGGATAAGGCCAATCGCCAAACCGGCGGCGAAGAAACAGGCTCCGAGCAGCGTTAGTACTTTTTTCGACAGCACATAACGAATCCCGGCAGCCATCTCTTGAAGGAGCGTTGAATGAGTCTCTTCTTTACCCATATCGCGATCCGGCGGAAGAAAAAACAATGCAACGGCCGACATGAGGAAAGCTATCCCCGTTATCATAATCGCAACTTGAATACCAAAGGTTTGATAAACGAACGTTCCAAGAACTGGGCCAAAAATCATGAATACAGCGAAGATCGTTTGATAAATCGACATCCCAGCTTGCACCTGTTCGGCCGGAACGTGCATTTTAAATAGCTTTAACCCGGCTGGCTGTGAGAATTGAGACAAGATCGCCGAGAACAGTATGGAAAAAAACACAGCCTTCCACGAACCAAAAATCAATGTAAATAGAACGGCGAATACTGATATGGCGCTCAATACATCGCACCAGATCATTGTTCGCTTGGGGGGCCAACGGTCGGCAAAGGTTCCCCCGATAAACGAGAAAATAAAAATCGGCGCAAATTCAGCGACCGAAACCATTGAAACTGCGAATGCATCCCCTCCTGTCATTTCCACTACATACAGCAGCACGGAGAAATTACGTACCCAGATGCCAATTTGGAGAAAAAGTTCAGATAATAGGATCGCTTGCACAAAACGATTGCGAAATAGGTTGGCCATGGATGGTGAAGACAATATGGTTTCCTTCCTTCCGTTTATTTTTATTTCATATTTCATATTTCATCACTTTAATTTCCAAATATAAGCATAAAAAACCTCCTTATCCATTTTTCTGGATAGGAGGCAGAACAGTAACAAAAAGATACAGTACAGTACTTTTCGACTGATGCTATTAAATGGGTATTTTGTATATAAAAATTCATACTAATCCTATCCAAGAAAAGTTTTTGTGCTTAAATGATGAATGTTTTTAAGGATAAGATTAGTTGATCATTGGTTTAAAAGTCACCCTTCCATTAAATATCAATTTGATACTACACTATTACATAAATTAAATCAAGGATTTGTTTTGATTAACAGCATTGACTTCAACCTAATCTTTTATTTTTTATTGCGAATGTTATGTTTTAATCGCGGTTTCCAAAAATGCGGAGAAGATAAAGGAAAAGATTAAGAAAGTCAAGGTATAGTATCAGCGCGCCGATAATTGCCTCTTTTGTTTCCTCTTCCGTATCTTCGTTTCCGATTATGTTCGTTTCTTTAATCTTTTGCATATCATAGGCTGTTAGCCCAGAGAAAATAACGACTCCAGCGTATGTCGTAATCCAGTATAGGCTGCTGCTTTGGAGAAAGAAATTGACCAGCGTGGCGAGAATAAGTCCGATAAGAGCCATGAAAAGAATAGAGCCCATACGGGACAAGTCCCGTTTGGTTACGTATCCGTATAGAGCAAGCGCGCCGAACATGCCTGCTGTTACAAGAAACGTTAGTACGATGGAAGTAGACGTATAAAGCGCGAACAATAGCGAAAACGTGATGCCGTTCAATGCGGCATAAATGAAGAATAAGAGCATAGCGCTGGTGGCGGACAATTTTTGCACACGCGCCGATAAGTAAAAAACAAGAATAAGCTCCGCAATAAGAATAATGAAAAAGGCGTATGGATGTGCGCTGAAATAAGCGAGTACGTTTTCATTTCCGCTTAACAGATAGGCGACAAGCGCAGTCATCAACAAACCGGCAAACATCCAGGAAAATACTCGTTGTATATACCGCCGCTGTTCCGCGGCAACCGTTGCAAGATTCAATGTTTTTGCCTCCTTTTTTTTTTATTTTTAGTCTTTCCTTATTTTACGTTAATTTTGTGCTGTCGGTTGCAAAAAAAAAACAGACCGAATTCCGGAAAGGAAAGACGGTCTGTTGGTGTATGACGCATCATTATTTCGCGTCGTTGTAGCGTTTGCTTACTTCGTCCCAGTTTACAACGTTCCACCAAGCGGAAATGTAATCCGGACGCTTGTTTTGGTACTTCAGATAGTAAGCGTGTTCCCATACATCCAAGCCAAGGATTGGAGTTTTGCCTTCCATCAGCGGATTGTCTTGGTTTGGTGTGCTCGTGATAGCTAGTTTCCCGTTGTCTACAATTAACCAAGCCCAACCGCTTCCGAAACGGCCAGCCGCCGCTTTTGCGAATTCTTCTTTCATTTTTTCGAAGCTTCCGAAAGCCTCGTTGATAGCGTTAGCCAGTTCACCAGTCGGTTCGCCGCCACCGTTCGGGCTCATGATTGCCCAGAACAGGCTATGGTTATAGTGACCGCCGCCATTGTTGCGAACGGCTGTGCGGATGCTTTCTGGTACGCTGCCAATGTTGCGCATTAAATCTTCAATGCTTTTGTTTGCTAATTCTGTATGTCCTTCGAGTGCTGCATTCAGATTGTTCACGTATGTTGCATGGTGTCTATCGTGGTGAATTTCCATCGTTTGCGCGTCAATATGAGGTTCAAGTGCATCAAATGGGTAAGGTAGAGCTGGTAATTCAAATTTTGCCATAATATAACTCCTCCTTTTATGGTTGTATACGGATATGTTTCCAAAATTCATTATATCGTACTTAGATTATAATTCAATACAAAACAGATAAAAATGTATAATAAATATAAGATTGTGTTTTTCTTGCCCTTGCGTTTAGTCATAAATAATGCGTGAACTATGATCCCACGCGCCATGGTCGCCTGATATATCGCCCCGACGTTCAATTTAGAAATAGACATATCGCTTAGCTCATCCAGCTTGCGTCCTACATACATTTCTTCCCCCCCCCGACTGGCGGCATTTTGTATCGTACAGCCGCAGTTTTTGGTCTCTCTTACTTTTACCGCAATGGCTTTTTTTTAAACACAGCCTGAATATTGAACGAAAATTGTAAGAATTAAGGAATATAAAAGGGTTTTCTTAAAAAAAAATGAATATATTTTTAGTATAAATAAAATGATTGGGGAAGGGGCAATGTGTATGTATCCTTTTGAAGAAGTATTAGCATGGGAAGCAGAAATGAATGACAGTCTCTATCAAGAGAGAAAAATCCTTGCCGCTTATCAATGGATGAAAATGGATTTGAATGATCGCCGGGCCGCTCTTCTTCAGGAAAATACGATCGATGGGATTGCCCTTGACCAGCTAGATCAGGCACTTCTCCATGTCGAAGAATTAATTATGGAACGATATATCATCATTGATGAGAAAGAAAAAGCTGTCGAGCGCATGTATCAGCAATGGCAGCATATACTGCAAAATATGCAATAAAATCTCTGCTTCCCGCTTGTCTACGGCGGGTTTTCTTTTTTGTATGCTTTTTCTATAGTGATAATAGCGACATTTATCAATAGGTGGTGTAAAATAAAAGAAGATGAAAAGCAGGGAGGACGTTGGTGTGCTAATACGGTCGTTTCGTTTAGGAGATTACGCACATATTACTCGCATTTGGGAAGAAACTGGATTGGAGCGAACAGAAACCGAAACGTTAGATGCACTGGCAAAGCAGCTGGCTTGGGATAGTGAATTAGTAATGGTTGCTGAATATGAAGGAGAAGTAGCCGGGGTAATTGTAGGAACCATTGACGGAACGAGAGGATATTTCTACAGATTAGCTGTCAATCCAGCGCTACAAGGACACGGTATTGGGCGCAAGCTGGTCGAGGCGCTGGAAAAAAGATTTAAAGAAAGAGGCGTAACACGAGTATTTATTATGGTAAATCAGGATAATAAGAAAGTCCTTCCTTTTTACAGTTCGCTTGGGTATGAAGTGAAGGAATACATTACTTTATCGAAAAAATTGACGCCCAACAAAGATTCTGAATAAGGGCGTTTGCTTCTTTCGCGCCGAAAATGGGAAAAATGTACGTGAAGGAGCGTTCGTATAGATTACAAGAAAAGGAAGGAGAGCGTGATGACGTCACCCGGAATCCCCATTCGCATCGAAAGCTATAAGCATGACCGGTCGTTTCACCGTTCGTGGGATAAAACGTTACTGCTTCACTTAAGCGATGCGGTTTTAATCGGCGGAAACGATAATGTCCGAGTCACCGAGTCGGACGGGCGGGAATGGCGGACGCGCGAACCGGCGATATGTACGTTTGGTCGCGGACAGTGGTTTAATACAATCGCAATGATTCGGACAGATGGCATTTATTACTACTGTAATATTGGTTCGCCTTTTTCTTTACGCAATGATTTGCTGACGTACATAGACTATGATCTTGATGTGAAAGTTTATCCGGATATGACATATACAATTCTGGATAAAGAGGAGTTCGCGCTTCATAGCCGACGTATGCAGTATCCCCAGGATGTGGTTGACATGGTATATAAGGGCGTCCAAGAGGTTGTAACATGGATTCAAGAACGCCGAGGCCCTTTTCATCCCGGTTTTGTAGAACGCTGGTATGAACGGTATCTACATTTAAAAAATTAATGAAACTCCTTTTCGCACCGAAAGGGAGTTTTTTATTCGGCAGTTATAGAAAGGGGATGATGAGTTGGGCAGTATAAGAAGATATGTTCGGTTTGTCAAGCCTTACTGGAAGCGCATTGTAATTACGATCGTTGTAGGGATTTTGAAATTCGGCATTCCGTTGATTATGCCGCTGTTGCTAAAGTATGTAGTGGACGATATTTTGCTTTCGCAGGCAGCGCCCGACGATAAAATGAAAAACCTATTCTATGTTATGGTGACTGTCTTTTTTATTTTTACGGTGCTGCGCTGGCCGATCGAATACTGGCGGCAATATTTGGCACAGTCGGTTTCCAATACCGTATTGTACGACATTCGAAACCGGGCATTTGATCATATCCAGAAACTATCTTTGCGCTATTTTCACAATCATCGCGCCGGTGAGGTCATTTCCCGGGTGATTAATGATGTGGAGCAGACTAAAAGCTTTATCGATACCGGCTTGATGAATATTTGGCTTGATCTTGTAACACTGCTTATTGCCTTGGGGATCATGTTTTCCATGGATGGATGGCTTACACTTGTCGCCATTTGTATGTTTCCGCTATACGGCTTTTCGGTCAAATATTTTTATTCTCGTTTGCGCCATCTAACCCGGGTGCGTTCACAGGCGCTGGCGACGTTGCAGGCCCATTTGCACGAACGTGTGCAGGGCATTCCGGTGATTAAAAGTTTTACTCTTGAAGATCATGAACAGAAGCAATTTGATAAACGAAACAGAAATTTTCTGGCGAAAGCTTTAGAGCATACTAGCTGGAATGCGAAAACGTTTGCCGTAGTTAATACGGTGACGGATATTGCACCGCTGCTTGTCATTATGGTAGCGGGTTATCGGGTGATCCAGGGCGAACTGACCGTCGGAGCGCTGGTCGCATTTTATGCGTATCTTGATCGTCTGTACGCGCCATTGCGCCGTCTGGTAAATTCTTCAACAACGCTTACCCAAGCGTTCGCTTCTATGGATCGGGTATTTGAGTTTATGGATGAAAAATATGATGTGACCGATAGCCCGGGCGCACACAAATTGCCGCCTGTGGAGGGAAGGGTTACATTTGAAAATGTGTACTTTCGCTACGCAGAAGACGGGGAGGATGTGCTTAAGGGGATTAATCTTACAGTCGAGCCCGGTGAAACGGTCGCGTTTGTCGGGGCAAGTGGCGGCGGAAAGTCATCATTAATTAGCCTCATTCCGCGTTTTTACGATGTCAGGGAAGGGAGCGTGCGCGTTGACGGTTATGATGTGCGCGATGTGACAATGAGAAGTTTGCGCAGCCAGATAGGAGTCGTGTTACAGGATAATATTTTATTTAGCGATTCGATTCGAGAAAATATTTTGATGGGCAATCCGGAAGCGACAGAAAAAGAAATGGTCGAAGCGGCGAAGGCGGCCAACGCCCATGATTTTATCATAGAATTACCAAATGGATATGATACAGAAATCGGCGAGCGTGGCGTGAAGTTATCGGGCGGACAGAAACAACGGATTGCTATCGCGCGCGTGTTTTTGAAAAATCCGCGGATTCTTATTTTTGACGAGGCGACTTCGGCGCTTGATTTGGAATCTGAGCATTTAATCCAGCAGTCGCTGGAACGGCTCGCGCATAATCGGACAACATTTATTGTCGCGCATCGTTTGTCGACCATTACGCATGCAGACAAAATTGTTCTGATTGAAGATGGACAGATTAAAGAAGAAGGTACACATCAGGAGTTGATGAACAAACAGGGGGCGTATTATAAGCTTTTTACTGTTCAAAACCTGGACGGAGTGGAAGCGGCAAGCGGAAAATAAGTAGAAATTGCCCCATCTGATATATCGACATCCCGGTGTGGCTGGCAGAAAGAGTGAAGGAGATACTTTTACATGTATCCATTAAAATGATAAATGAACTTATGAAAAGTTATTTTGAATATGATCAAAAGGAAGGAGATTTTTCATGAAAGCATTACTTTTGTTTGCGCATCCAAACAATCAAGATAGCTTTAACTCAGCGATTCGGGATGAAGTTCAGAAAGCCCTGGAATCGAAAGGAGTGGAAACTCGCATCCGGGATTTATACGCGGCGAATTTCCAGCCTGTCTTGACAACTGATGAGATGGCTTTATGGGAGAGAGGGGAAGTGCCTGAAGACATTGTTGAAGAACAGAAGCATATTAAGTGGGCTGACCTCTTGGTTATCATCTATCCGGTTTGGTGGGCAGGGCCTCCGGCTATATTGAAGGGATATTATGACCGCGTGTTAACGAGCGGATTTGCTTACCAGTACACAGAAAATGGGCATGAAAAATTGCTAGGCGCCAAAAAAGCCCTGGTCATCGAAACGGCATCCGCTACAAAAGAATCGCTGCAAAAACGCTCTTTGGATAGTGCATTTAAAGCCGCTGTAGATGTCGGGATTCTTGATTATTGCGGTATTCAAGTAATGGAACATCTGATCTTAGATAATATTCATCATGTATCTGATGATGAACGTAAACAAATGCTGGCCCGTATTAAAGAAACAGTGTCTAAACTCTATATAAATCATAATTGATATATTGACATTCTTCCGTGGTTTGAGGGAAGAAGAAGGGGATGCCCCTTTTTTCCATGCAAGTATCTTGGTCATCTCCCTTATCCAATAGATAATGAACCTCCCCCACCTACGCCGGAGGCGTGGAGGAAGGGGACTTCTCGCGTGTTATGTTAA
>JAAROH010007668.1_pt1 | contig 60688 bp, 75 predicted proteins | sample 7248631 | NCBI WGS metagenome assembly JAAROH01 (sample SAMN09772309, study PRJNA484901) | compost metagenome | isolation source: Vermicomposting unit | place: India | reverse complement strand
GTTAAGCTTCTCAGCGCCGATGGTAGTGAAGGCCTTGCCTTTGCGAGAGTAGGACTTTGCCGGGCACACAGTAAATGGGTTGTCCAAAAAAGTCAAAATTAATGACTTTTTGGACAACCCTATTCTTTTTTTGAAAAAGTGCCAAAAAATCGCTCTTTCTAGTAATCTGTATCCGATAAGAAACTTCTATAAAAGTGGTAGAAGAGCGTTCTATCTTCAAAACTGTTGATTAAAATTATTTTTTACGGATACTCAAAAAACATGTCGTCGAGATACAGAACATACCTTCATGTGAAAACAAGACCATATGAAAAAAACGTTAGCTCTAACCGAATTATAATGTACAAATGGACATTTAGCCTTCTTTACAATTTTTTCATTCCTTTTTAATTAATGGCTTCCGTATGACTCAGAATTTTGGAACGACTAGTTTTTATTCGCCTAATTGTAACATCCAAAGTGACAACGATGCCTGAATTATATGATGTTTCGAATTGTTACGTAATATTAAATCAAAAAATTGACAAAAATAAACCTGTCAAAATTTCTTGTGATTTTATTGATTATCAACTGTCAAACTCCCGTAAATACTCCATTGACATCGCTTTCGAAGTATACTAATATAATAATAACAAGTTAATTATGGTGGAGATAGGGAGAACCATGCTTATAATTACTTCTTTCCAAAAGAAAAGAAGTGATTAGTTAAGTATGGTCTTTTTGTTGTCATTCAATATTAATAAAGCTTTTAAATGGGGGGAGAAGAATTATGCTTAAGTTTTTACAGCCAGCTTCACCAATTGAAAGACTACCAAAGGATAAAATTGACCCGGTGTATAAGAAATATAGACTCCAGGTGTTTATCGGTATTTTTATAGGCTATGCAGCGTACTATTTGTTGAGAAAAAACTTTTCAATTGCTATGCCATACTTAACAGAACAAGGCTTTTCAAAGACAGAATTGGGCTTCGCTTTATCAGCCGTTTCGCTCTCATATGGGATTAGTAAATTTGTCATGGGGACCGTATCAGATCGAAGCAATGCTCGTGTATTTCTGCCGTTGGGATTAATCCTTTCTGCATTTGTTAGTTTATTAATGGGCTGTTTCCCATTATTTACATCTTCAGTTGCAATTATGTTTGTTATGTTATTTATTTTAGGGTGGTTTCAAGGAATGGGTTGGCCTCCATCCGGTCGTGTTCTAGTACATTGGTTTAGTGTCAGTGAACGAGGGAGTAAAACTGCAATCTGGAATGTAGCACATAATGTAGGCGGGGGACTAATGGCTCCGATTGCTGTTACAGGAGCTACCTTATTTTCTACGATAGTTGCTTCGAATGCAGGTTTTGAAGGAGTGTTTATCTTCCCAGCATTAATCGCTATTGTAGTTGCTATTATTTCGTATTTCTTAATTCGAGATACTCCTCAATCTGTTGGATTACCTCCAATTGAAGAATACCGAAATGATTATCCAACAAAAACGCGAGAAACATTTGAAAAGGAGCTGACAACGAAGGAGATCTTATTTAAATATGTATTAAACAATAAGTGGGTTTGGGCGATAGCATTTGCGAATATTTTTGTTTATTTTGTACGCTATGGCGTTCTTGACTGGGCACCGATGTACTTAAGTGAAGAAAAAGGTTTTGATATGGATAAATCTAGTATTGCCTACTTCTTATATGAATGGGCTGGTATTCCAGGTACGTTATTATGTGGTTGGATTTCAGATAAGGTATTTAAAGGGCGCCGTGGACCCGCAGGCTTTGTCTTTATTCTTGGAGTTTTAGTTGCTGTTCTTGTGTACTGGTTTAATCCAGCAGGAAAGCCGATTATTGATATGGCTTGTCTAATTGCAATAGGATTTTTAATTTACGGACCTGTTATGTTAATTGGTTTACAAGCACTTGATTTTGTACCTAAAAAAGCTGCAGGAACCGCTGCTGGTTTAACCGGATTATTCGGATACCTAGGTGGCACAGTAACTGCAAATGCTTTAATGGGTGTCCTTGTAGATGCAGCGGGATGGAACGCAGGTTTTATATTGTTAACGATATCATGTGTACTCGCAGCAGTTGTTTTTGCATTTACATGGAATGTTCGTGGACAGGAAATTGTTAAAAACTAATTATTAAATCAATTTAGAAATATCCCTGTTTTAAAAAAGTTAATTCAGGTTTCGATTTGGAGAGATCTTAAGAATAAAGGCATAAAAGGATCGCAGTATTTACCAATCAAGTTTATGCTTTCTTAAGATCTCTTTTGCCAATGACATTTACCAAAATCAGTTTTAAAAAAAGAATGAAACCATTTTTCATAATCTCAAACCTTAGAAAACGTCTCATGCTCTGAATAATTTCCCCGACACCCGAAACCCCAAGAAATTGAAATAACTTTTACCCGGACTTTAAAAAGTCTTTCCCAAAAACTTATCGCTCAAAAAATGTGTTTAGCATTTTTCAAGGAATCATCGTGAAAGACAACTTTTCAATCAAATCATGTGCTATTTTATGTAAACAATGTTTAGAAGGTACTTTCAAAGGCAACAAATAAATTATAAATGAAAATGGTTATTTGGTTTGCGATTCATAATAAAAAAATATATAATAAATTAAAGTCAAATATAGTCAAAGTCAATAGTTAATAATATAATTGATTATAGGAACTTCTGTTGTTTTTGAAAATAATACAAAGAGGTTTTTGGAGGGAGGAAACCTTGAGAAATATTTCGGATATCATTGAGGAATATTTAAAGCAAATATTAGAGATGAGTGAAGAAGAAATATTAGAAATTAAACGCAGTGAGATTGCCAGTAAATTTCAATGTGTTCCTTCACAGATCAATTACGTTATTAATACAAGATTTACCCTTGAACGCGGCTATTTAGTTGAGAGTAAACGTGGCGGTGGCGGATATATTCGGATTATTAAAGTTAGACCGAATAGTAAGAAACACCTTATCGACCAATTGTTTGCGATCATTGGTAATCAAATTCCTCAATCTTCTGCTACAGATATCATAAATCGATTACGAAAAGAAGGAGTTATTAATGAACGTGAAGAAAAAATAATGTTAAGTGCACTGGATCGTTCAGTAATTTATTTAGACTTGCCCGAACGAGATTTAATAAGGGCAAGAATTTTAAAAGCAATGTTATTAACTCTAAAGTATGAATAATATCATAAGGCAGGGGAACTAAGTTGATATGTCAAGAGTGTCAAAAAAGGACTGCAACCTTGCATTTTACAAAGATTATTAATGGGGAAAAAACGGAAATACACCTTTGTGAACATTGTGCACAAGAAAAAGGTACAGAGTTTATGATTAGTGGTACTTCCGGATTTGCAATTAATAATTTATTAGCAGGATTATTCAATTTGAACTCGAATATAGAACAATTAAATCAAAATAATCCGATCCAATCCGGCGAAATTATTCAATGTGACAGATGTGGAATGACATTAAATCAAATTTTGAATATTGGACGTTTCGGATGTGCACACTGCTATAAAGCATTTCAAGAACAATTAAATCCACTTTTAAGAAGACTCCATGGAGGAAATTGGAAACATAATGGAAAAATCCCTCAACGTTCCGGTGGAGTCCTGAACATCCGGAAGAAAATTGATATCTTAAAAGAAACGTTACAAACCTTAGTTGCTAAGGAAGAATTTGAAAAAGCCGCTGAAGTAAGGGATGAAATTCGCCTTTATGAGAAACAATTGCAAGAGGGGGGCGAATAAACTATGTCAATCGAACGGTTTATAAATCAATCGATAAGTTCCTGGATGAATGCAGATGGTCCCCAGGCTGACATTATTTTGACTTCCAGAATTCGTCTGGCAAGAAATTTAAAAGATTACTTATTCCCAACCATTTTTACAAAAGAGGAAGCTGACAAAGTCCTAAAACAAGTTGAATCTGTTATTCCACTTTTAAATTTGCATCCGCTAAAAGATGCGGAATTGTTAAAAATGGAAGAACTTCAACCTTTACAGAAACAAGTGTTAGTGGAAAAACATTTAATTAGTCCAAGTTTAGCCGATCAGTCTATTACCGGTGCATGTCTGTTATCGCAAAATGAAGAAATTAGTATTATGATTAATGAAGAGGATCATATTCGAATACAATGTATTTTATCAGGATTGCAATTACAAGCAGCTCTTGATCTTGCTAATGCGGTTGATGACCAGCTTGAACAGCACTTGGATTATGCGTTTAATGAAGTGCGTGGTTATTTAACAAGTTGTCCGACAAATGTTGGAACAGGACTTCGGGCTTCTGTTATGCTGCATCTCCCCGGTTTGGTCATGACACAACAAATGAGACAGTTGATTCCATCTATTAATCAACTTGGTTTAGTTGTCCGGGGGATTTATGGAGAAGGGAGCGAGGCTTTAGGCAATATCTTCCAAATTTCCAATCAAATTACATTGGGAAAATCCGAACAGGATATTATCATAGACTTAAATGATGTGGTTCAACAGATTGTTAATCAGGAGCGTGCGGCCAGAGAAGCGATTATTAAAACATCCGGTGTTCAATTAGAAGATAAAATTTATCGTTCATTAGGGGTACTAATGAACAGCAGGATTATTGAAACAAAGGAAGCGGCTCAATGTCTGTCCGATGTGCGCCTTGGCATTGATATCGGATATATAAAAAATATCTCAAGGAATATTTTGAATGAGTTAATGATTCTTACACAACCCGGTTTTTTACAACTTTATGCAGGTGGAGGACTTAGGCCATTTGAGCGAGATGTAAGGAGGGCAACGATGATTCGTGAACGCCTCCAAATGGAAAATAACAACTGATAAGGAGGTAAATATATGCTATTTGGACGATTTACTGAAAGAGCACAAAAGGTATTGGCACTTTCCCAGGAAGAAGCCATCCGTTTAAAACATGTGAATGTAGGGACCGAACATATTTTGTTAGGATTAGTCCGGGAAGGTGAAGGGATTGCTGCTAAAGCTTTGTTTGGAATTGGATTAACTCCGGAAAAAATACAAAAAGAAGTGGAAAATTTAATTGGTGTTGGCAAAGAATTAACACAAACTCCCCAATATACGCCGAGAGCGAAAAAGGTTATTGAACTATCCATGGATGAAGCAAGAAAACTCGGGCATTCCTATGTCGGAACGGAACATATTCTTCTCGGGTTAATTAGAGAAGGAGAAGGTGTGGCTGCACGTGTACTTAGCAATCTTGGCGTAAGTTTAAATAAAGCACGGCAACAAGTTCTTCAGCTGTTAGGTAACAGTGATTCGGGTGCTTCTAATGGGAGTGTAACGAATGTAAACACACCAACTTTGGATAGTCTTGCCAGAGATTTAACACAAGTGGCAAGGGACGGCAATCTCGATCCTGTTATTGGTCGCAGTAAAGAAATTCAACGGGTTATTGAAGTATTAAGCCGTCGAACAAAAAACAACCCGGTCTTAATTGGTGAACCCGGTGTCGGAAAAACGGCGATTGCGGAAGGACTGGCACAACAAATTGTCAACAATGAGGTGCCGGAAATTTTACGTAATAAACGGGTAATGACCTTAGATATGGGGACCGTTGTTGCCGGAACGAAATATCGCGGAGAATTTGAGGATCGTCTCAAAAAAGTAATGGACGAAATTCGTCAGGCCGGAAATATTATTCTATTTATCGATGAATTGCATACGTTAATTGGCGCGGGTGGTGCTGAAGGTGCAATTGACGCATCCAATATTTTAAAACCTTCGTTGGCACGTGGTGAATTGCAGTGTATCGGTGCAACGACCCTTGATGAATATAGAAAATATATTGAAAAAGACGCAGCACTAGAACGAAGATTCCAACCGATCATGGTCGATGAGCCAACAGTAGAAGAATCTATTCAAATTTTACAAGGACTTCGTGACCGGTATGAGGCTCACCACCGGGTAGCGATTACCGACGACGCAATTGTAGCTGCTGTAACTCTTTCTGATCGATATATTTCCGACCGTTTTTTACCGGATAAGGCCATCGACGTCATTGATGAAGCCGGTTCAAAAGTTCGTCTCCGTAGCTTTACGACACCGCCAAACTTAAAAGAATTAGAAGTAAAGCTGGATGAAGTTCGGAAAGAAAAAGATGCGGCGGTTCAAAGTCAGGAATTTGAAAAAGCTGCATCATTAAGGGATATGGAACAAAGACTCCGTGAGCAACTTGAAGAAACAAAGAAAATATGGAAAGAAAAACAAGGAAAAGAGAACAGCCAAGTTACTGTTGAAGACGTCGCAAGCGTAGTGTCCAGCTGGACAGGGATTCCGGTATCAAAAATTGCAGAAACAGAGACAGAAAAATTATTGAAACTGGAAGAAATTCTTCATAATCGTGTCGTAGGCCAAACGGAGGCGGTTAAAGCTATCGCCAAAGCTGTACGAAGAGCAAGAGCCGGTCTAAAGGATCCGAAGCGTCCAATCGGTTCATTTATTTTCTTAGGTCCTACCGGTGTTGGTAAGACCGAATTAGCAAGGGCTTTAGCTGAAGCAATGTTTGGTGACGAAGATGCAATGATTCGGATTGATATGAGTGAGTACATGGAGAAACACTCCACATCACGTCTTGTCGGCTCACCACCGGGATATGTCGGTTATGATGAAGGTGGTCAATTGACTGAAAAAGTAAGACGAAAACCCTACTCCGTTATTTTGCTGGATGAAATTGAAAAGGCACATCCGGATGTATTTAATATTTTATTACAAGTATTAGAAGATGGACGTCTTACCGATTCGAAAGGAAGAACGGTTGATTTCAGGAATTCAATAGTAATCATGACTTCTAATATCGGAGTAGAGTCATTGAAAAGAAATAAGTATGTTGGATTCAGTGTCCAAGATGGAAATCAGGATTATAAAGACATGAAAGATCGTGTCATGGAAGAGTTAAAGCGGGCGTTCCGTCCGGAATTTTTGAACCGGGTTGATGAGATTATTGTATTCCACTCTCTTGAAAGGGAACATTTGAAAAAAATTGTTGACTTGCTTCTGGAATCATTAAAGAAACAATTAAAAGAGCAAGGTGTCGAATTAACATTAACAGATTCGGCTAAAGAAAAAATTACAGAAGTAGGCTATGATCCGGAATACGGGGCAAGACCTTTACGCCGTGCGATTCAAAAACATGTTGAAGATTTACTATCTGAGGAATTATTAAGAGGAACAGTGAAGCCCGGTCAACATGTTACTGTGGATGTTGAAGAGGATGAATTTAAAGTAAAAGCAAGTGTATACTCTTAATGAATATCAGTTGAAGGAATAAACATTAGGAGGCAACTTTTCTAAATACAACTTTAGTAGGTTGCCTCGTTTCCTTATATATGGGAAAATAAGGTAGAAAAATACAAAAATATAACAATGTTTTTATATTAAGGGGAAAATAATATAGATGGCTAAAGTGAAAACAAAATTTATTTGTCATTCTTGCGGCTATGAATCACCAAAATGGTTAGGGCGCTGTCCGAACTGTCAACAATGGAATACATTTGTTGAAGAGATTCAGGAAGTAACAGGCAATCGCCATGCCGGATTTTCTCATCATTCACCATTGACATCGGATCGAAAGGCGGTTCCTCTTACAACGGTTGAATCTAAAGAGGAAACGCGGGTTTTAACTAATTCAGTTGAATTGAATCGTGTTTTAGGCGGTGGGATTGTCAATGGCTCACTCGTGTTAATCGGTGGAGATCCCGGGATTGGGAAATCAACATTACTTTTACAAGTTTCCAACCAGTTGGCTACCAAAGGATTGAAAGTACTGTATATATCAGGTGAAGAATCTGTAAAACAAACAAAAATGCGTGCTGATCGTTTAGGAATAACAAGCGGCAATTTATACGTACTTTCGGAAACGGATATGTTGTTTATTGAACAAACAATTCAAGAAATCAAACCGGATTTTACAGTAATTGACTCCATCCAAACGATATACCACCCGGATGTGACCTCTGCTCCAGGTTCCGTTTCTCAAGTTAGGGAATGTACCAGTGGAATGATGAGAATAGCCAAAACAAGTGGGATTCCGATATTCATTGTGGGGCATGTAACGAAGGAGGGGGCTATTGCCGGTCCAAGAGTTTTAGAACATATGGTTGATACGGTTCTTTATTTTGAAGGGGAACGACATCATTCATTTCGAATTTTACGTGCGGTAAAAAACCGTTTTGGCTCTACAAATGAAATTGGTATATTTGAAATGAAAGAAGAGGGTTTAAATGATGTTGCCAATCCGTCAGAAGTTTTTTTAGAAGAACGCTCAATGGGTTCTTCGGGTTCAACCGTAGTTGCATCAATGGAAGGCACCCGACCGATTTTAGTTGAAGTCCAATCCTTAATTTCGCCATCAACATTTGGAAATCCTCGCAGAATGGCAACTGGAATCGATCATAATCGTGTTTCTTTACTCATGGCCGTTTTAGAAAAACGTGTTGGGATGTTATTGCAAAACCAAGACGCCTATTTGAAAGCAGCTGGTGGGGTAAAATTAGATGAACCGGCCATCGACTTAGCTATTGCTATTAGTATAGCTTCCAGTTTCAGGGACACACCGACACGGGCAACCGATTGTTTTATCGGTGAAGTCGGATTAACAGGTGAAATTAGGCGAGTATCACGAATCGAACAGAGGGTAAGGGAAGCAGCAAAGTTAGGATTTAAAAGAATAATAATTCCCCGGAACAATATAGGTGGCTGGGAAATTAACCAACCTATTCAAATTATTGGGGTAGCGACGATTAATGAAGCACTTCAAGTAGCATTCGATTAAGGAACGATCTGTTTTCTTAATATAAGGAACAATAAGTTGTTCCGGGTGCCCTTACATTTTTTGATAGATTCTGTTGGAAAATAACTATTTCATTCTGATTACATTTAAAAAATAAATCTGTTATATAACGTTTCAAAAATTAGTAATTGTTTATAATGTATATTATACGAGGAGGTGAGTTTATGCTTACACGTATTGTCCAAACTTGTTTCCTGTTTGTAGGAGGAACATTAGGTGTTCTGTTTTTACCCTTTTTATATCATCTGACAAACCTAGATCAGTTTGCACTTGTTGATAACCCTTTTGTATCTGCAATCCTAGGAGCTATTATCTTTTATCTTATCACTTTTTGGGCTGTTAAATATGTTGTGAATTTTATTAAGTGGGTCGAGGAATCATTAATAAAAGCGCCAATTTTGGATTTACTGTTCGGAACAATAGGATTAATACTCGGATTGGTTGTAGCGTTTTTGATTAGTTATGCCTTAAATGCTGTATTCTTACCTGTTCTTAATGAAATTGCCCCGATTATCTTGACTATGCTTTTTGGCTATCTGGGTTTCCAAGTAGGTTTTAAAAAGCGGGATGAACTATTAAGTATTTTCCAAAATCGGGCAAATAAGAAAAAAGTAGCAGATGGTAATACCCAAAAAGGTAGTGGTCAATTAAAAATTTTAGATACTAGTGTCATTATTGACGGCCGAATTGCGGATATTTGTCAGACAGGTTTTTTGGAAGGGACCATTGTGATTCCCCAATTTGTTTTAGAAGAACTGCAACATATTGCTGATTCATCAGATGTTCTAAAGCGAAACCGCGGCAGAAGAGGGCTTGATATTTTAAATAAAATCCAAAAAGAGCTTCCCATTAAAGTGGAAATATATGAAGGGGATTTTGAAGATATCCAAGAGGTTGACAGCAAGCTGGTAAAATTGGCTAAATTAACAAATGGTACAGTGGTTACCAATGACTTTAATTTAAATAAAGTATGCGAGCTTCAACAAGTAAACGTGCTAAATATTAATGACTTGGCTAATGCGGTTAAACCGGTCGTTCTTCCGGGTGAGGAAATGATTGTCCAAGTAATTAAAGACGGGAAGGAACATAACCAAGGAATTGCCTATCTTGATGACGGAACGATGATTGTTGTTGAAGAAGGACGTAATCATATAGGTAAAACAATTACTGTTCTCGTAACAAGTGTATTGCAAACATCTGCAGGTCGAATGATATTTGCCAAGCCCAAATTATTAGAGAAAGTCTTATAGATTAATGAAAGGAGGATCCAATTTGAATTATGATCCTCCTTATTTTAATATATTAAGAAAAGGCTGTTTTAAAATTTTGTTGCTATTGGATGCAGAAGCGGATACATAAAACTTGAAATCGTTCCTGAGGTTAGAAGTGATTAAAAGTTATTTTTCAATCAAAATGCAACAATCTTACAGAAAAGAGTCAAAATATAGAGGATCAGGGGAAGTATACGAATGGAATATCATGTTGTCATCCCGGCAGCAGGTACGGGGAAACGAATGGGTATGGAAAAAAACAAATTGCTTGTTTATATTGATGAAATACCGGTACTTGTACATACCTTGAAAATTTTTGAAAAGGACAATTGGTGTAAATCCATTACACTCGTTATTCATAAACAGGATCGAAAAGAAATAAGGGACTTGGTTGAGCAATTTCAATTAAGAAAAATTGCGGCTATGGTAGAAGGAGGCAGTGAACGGCAACAGAGCGTATATAAAGGATTGCAACAGCTGCAAAGTGAATGCATTGTGCTTATACATGACGGGGCAAGACCGTTTGTAAAGCAAAAATATCTTCATCAACTGGTTGAAAAGGCAAATCACTACGGGGGAGCGGTGTTAGCTGTTCCGGTAAAAGATACAATCAAAAAAGTGAGGAACCGTATTGTTGAGGAAACGATTGATCGTTCAACATTATGGTCGATCCAAACGCCTCAAGCATTTCAACTCCATTTAATCATGAATGCCCATAAAAAGGCTGAAGAAGATGGATATATAGGGACAGATGATGCTAGTTTGTTAGAAAGATTTGGAGGAAAAGTTGTTGTCGTTGAAGGAGATTATGAAAATTTTAAAATAACCACACCGGAAGATTTAATTTTTGCCAATGCAATTATTCAAAGACAAAAAGGGAATGAATAACAGGAAAAGGAGAGATTGGCTTGTTGCGTGTTGGACAAGGATATGATGTTCACCAGTTAGTTGCAGGACGTCCGTTAATTATTGGCGGGGTACATATCCCGTATGAAAAAGGGCTTTTGGGGCATTCAGATGCGGATGTTTTATTACATGCAGTGACAGATGCGTGTTTAGGAGCGGTTGGTTTAGGTGATATCGGCAGTTATTTCCCGGACAATGATGATGCTTATAAAAATGCAAACTCCGCTGTTTTATTGAAAAATGTTTGGGAAATGATTAAAGATAAAGGTTACCTACTGGTAAATATTGATGCCACTATTATTGCACAAAAGCCGAAAATGGCACCCTATATAGAATTAATGAAAACAAATATCGCCTCTATTCTAGAAGCTGAACGAGAACAAATAAATGTTAAAGCAACAACCACGGAAAAGCTCGGATTTACAGGAAGAGAGGAAGGGATTGCCTCATTGGCTGTCGTTTTGTTAGAAAAGGTTTAAAATAATTCAAGTTAAGATGATAACAAATCTCTGTTTTTGTTGTAAAATAAGTAAAGTTAACGATAGTAAAAACGTATTGATAAATAATTGGAGGTAAATTTAAATGAGCGACATACGCGTTCGATATGCACCGAGCCCAACCGGTCATTTACATATCGGAAATGCAAGAACGGCACTTTTTAATTATTTATTTGCCCGTAATCAAAAGGGTCAATTTATTATTCGGATAGAGGATACGGATCAAAAGCGGAATATTGTCGGCGGGGAAGAAAGTCAGCTAAAATATTTAAAATGGCTTGGTATGGACTGGGATGAAAGTGTTGATGTCGGTGGTGAATATGGACCGTATCGGCAATCAGAACGACTCGACATTTATAAAAAATATTATGAGGATTTACTGGAAAAAGGATTAGCCTATAAGTGTTATTGCACGGAAGAAGAATTAGAAAAAGAACGGGAAGAACAAATTGCCCGTGGAGAAGCACCGCGTTATTCCGGTAAATGCCGTCATTTAACAAAAGAAGATCAGGCTAGACTTGAAGCGGAGGGACGAAAACCAAGTATTCGTTTCCGTGTCCCGGAAGGAAAAGTTTATCGCTTCAATGATATCGTCAAGGGGGAAGTTTCCTTTGCGTCTGAAGATATCGGGGATTTTGTCATTGTCAAAAAAGACGGGATGCCGTTATACAATTTTGCTGTGGCTATTGATGATCATTTAATGAAAATCAGTCATGTTCTTCGCGGTGACGATCATATTTCCAATACACCGAAACAATTAATGATTTATGAAGCGTTTGGATGGGAACCTCCAACTTTTGGACATATGACATTGATTGTTAATGAAAATCATAAAAAATTGAGTAAACGGGATGAATCGATTATTCAATTTATCGAACAATACGAAGCGCTCGGCTATTTACCGGAAGCATTATTTAATTTTATTGCATTATTAGGCTGGTCACCGGTTGGAGAAGAGGAAATTTTCTCCAAGGAAGAGTTAATCGAGATATTCGACCCGGCTCGCCTCTCCAAATCACCTGCTGTTTTTGACAGACAAAAATTGATTTGGATGAATAACCAATACATGAAAAAACTTCCGGTTGAAAAAGTTGTAGAATTGGCATTGCCACATTTAGTGAACGCAGGACGTGTTCCTGAAAATCCAAGCCCCGAACAATTGGAAATGGTGAATAAACTGGTTGCTCTTTATCAAGAACAAATGAGTTATGGGGCGGAGATTGTTTCATTGTCCGAGCTTTTCTTCAAAGAGGAAATCAGCTATGATGAAACTGGAAAAGCAATCTTAAGTGAAGAACAAGTACCTGAAGTATTACGGGCATTTTTACAAGAACTGGAGGATTTAGAGCCATTCGAAGCTGCGGAAATTAAAGCTGCAATCAAACGGGTTCAAAAAGCGACCGGTCAAAAAGGTAAAAAATTGTTTATGCCAATCCGTGTTGCTGTTACAGGTCAAGAACATGGACCGGAACTACCGAATACAATCGAGTTATTAGGCAAAGAAACAGTAAAAAAACGGATCCAAAACATTTTAAGTTAACTTTTTTATAAAAATGTAATATAGTAAATGTACAAAGAGAATAAAATGAAAGCTGTGACGGGGAGAAGTAAATAATGATACTTTTTCAGAGAGGATCACATAAGCTGAGAGTGGTCTAAAGTTATGGTTATTGAAATGCACCCCGGAGTCCTTTGTTGAAACAATCATTGGAGTAGGTAAAGGCGGCATCCTACCGTTATTAGGACAGAGTTGGGACCATAAACCTTCATTTGCTGTTTCTATAAAATTGGTCCAAACAGAGTGGAACCGCGCAAAATTAGCGTCTCTGTCCTTGTGACAGGGGCGTTTTTAATTTTTAGAAAAGCAAAAAGGGAAAGAGATTCTAGCCAAAGAGGGTGAGATGATGTTTAAAAGGATGAAAGAAGATATTGAAGTTGTTTTTGATCAGGACCCTGCAGCCAGGAGTTATGTGGAAGTAATTTTGACCTACTCAGGATTACATGCCATTTGGTTCCATCGGATTGCTCATTGGTTTTTTAAGAAAAAATTATTTTTTGTGGCTAGATTTATTTCACAATTCAGCCGGTTTTTGACCGGTATTGAAATCCACCCGGGAGCAAAAATCGGTCGACGCCTTTTCATCGATCATGGGATGGGTGTAGTTATTGGGGAAACTTGCGAAATTGGCGATAATGTAACCATTTATCAAGGTGTAACACTTGGAGGGACAGGTAAAGAAAAAGGGAAAAGACACCCGACATTGAAAGATAATGTGCTGGTTGCTACCGGTGCGAAAGTGCTCGGCTCAATCACCATTGGCGAAAATTCAAAAATTGGTGCCGGTTCGGTCGTATTAAAAGATGTTCCTCCGAACGCAACTGTGGTAGGAATTCCCGGGCATGTAGTTGTTCAAGATGGTGTGAAAATAAAGAAAGATCTGAATCATACGGACTTGCCTGATCCGATAGCCGACATTTGCAAATCGATGCAACAACAAATAAATGAACTCAAAGATGAAATCGAACGGCTAAAGAAGGAAAGGAGTTTAGAAGATGTCCATTCGAATTTACAATACATTGACGCAGAAAAAAGAAGTGTTTAAACCGATAGAAGAAGGAAAAGTAAAGATGTATGTGTGCGGGCCGACCGTTTATAATTATATTCATATCGGCAATGCACGGCCCGCGATCGTTTTTGATACGGTACGTCGCTATTTAGAGTTTCGTGGTTATGAAGTGAAGTATGTATCGAATTTTACCGATGTGGATGATCGAATTATCAAAGCAGCGAACGAAAATAATGAAGATGTGTTTTCTTTGGCCGACCGGTTTATCCGGGCTTATTTTGAAGATATCGCTGCTCTCGGATGCCTCAAGGCTGCACATCATCCGCGGGTTACTGAAAATATGGATATTATCATCCATTTTATTAAAGGCCTCATTGATAAAGATTTTGCTTATGAATCGGATGGGGATGTGTATTTTCGGACGAAGAAATTCCAAGAATACGGAAAGTTATCTCATCAATCAATTGATGATTTACGACTTGGTGCAAGAATTGAAGTAGGCGAGAAAAAACAGGACCCGCTGGATTTTGCTCTTTGGAAAGCGGCAAAACCCGGTGAAGTATACTGGGAAAGTCCATGGGGAAAAGGCCGACCGGGTTGGCATATTGAATGCTCGGCAATGGCAAGGGAATATCTCGGTGATACGATTGATATTCATGCCGGGGGGCAGGATTTGACATTTCCACACCATGAAAATGAAATCGCTCAATCGGAAAGTTTAACGGGAAAACCTTTTGCAAATTATTGGATGCATAATGGCTATATTAATATTGATAACGAAAAAATGTCCAAATCGTTAGGAAACTTTGTGCTTGTTCATGACATTATTACGCAGCATGACCCGAATGTATTACGCTTTTTTATGCTGTCGGTTCATTACCGGCATCCGATTAATTACAGTGAAGAATTATTGAACAACGCAAAATCAGCATTGGAACGCTTACAAACGTCGTACCAAAACTTAAAACATCGCTTGGAGGCGAGTACAAACTTAGTAGAAGATGACCAAAAATGGCTCGATCAAATTGCAAACTTCCATAATCAATTTATTGAGGAAATGGATGATGACTTTAATACAGCCAATGCAATATCGGTTCTGTTTGAGGTATCCAAGTTGGCAAATTATTATTTGATGGAAAAAAATACATCGCCAGTTGTGATTCGTAAATTTTTAGAGACATTTGAACAATTTTTTAATGTTTTAGGATTGGAACTGACCAAAGACCAATTACTGGATGAGGAAATTGAACAATTGATTACAAAAAGAAATGAAGCGAGAAAAAACCGTGATTTTCATACAGCCGATCAAATTCGTGACCAATTAAAAGAGATGAACATCGTTTTGGAAGATACCCCTCAAGGAACGCGGTGGAAAAGGAGTTAACGTATGCTGATAAGTGATTATGTTCGAGATCCAAAAAGCTTAAATAGTCTTGCCCTTGCCTACATGGGTGACGCCGTCTATGAAGTATATGTCAGGCGTCACTTATTAAAAAAAGGGGAAGTAAAACCGAATATCTTACAGAAAAAAGCGATTCAATATGTATCGGCAAAAGCACAAAACTTTATTATCCATGCTTTTATTAACGATGAATATCTGACTGAAGAGGAATTGGCCGTTGTCAAAAGAGGAAGAAATGCGAAAAGTCATACAACCCCTAAAAATACGGATGTTCAAACCTATCGTTATAGCACTGCCTTTGAAGCATTGCTTGGGTATCATTTTCTCTCGCAAAACTTCCTTCGTTTGGAGGAATTAATCCAGCAAGCTTTTATGAAAGTAGAAGAAAGAATAGGTGATCAACATGGATGATTTTATTATTGGAAAAAATCCTGTTTTGGAGGCAATCAAGGCAAAGCGGGATATAAATAAAATATGGATAGGCGAAGGTTCCCAAAAAGGGGCGATGCAACCAATTATTAAAGCGGCAAAGGAAAATCAATTAATTATTCAGTTTGTACCTAGAAGAAAGCTTGATGAAATGGTGGACGGCAACCATCAAGGAGTAGTTGCTCAAGTTGCCGCTTATCAATATTATGAACTTGATGAACTGTTCAGAAGGGCAGAAGAGCAAAATGAACCCCCTTTTTTCCTCATCTTGGATGAAATTGAAGATCCGCATAATTTGGGCTCCATTATGCGTACGGCAGATGCCTGCGGGGTCCATGGCATCATTATTCCAAAACGAAGATCAGTTGGTTTGACAGCAACTGTGGCAAAGGCTTCGACCGGAGCAATTGAGCATATTCCTGTTGTAAGAGTAACAAATATTACCCGGATCATAGATGAACTGAAAGAAAAAGGAGTATGGATTGCCGGAACAGATGCCAAAGGAGACATGGATTACCGGGATGTTGATGGAGTCTTGCCGATTGCCCTTATCATCGGCAGTGAAGGAAAAGGGATCAGCCGATTACATAAAGAAAAATGTGATTTTCTTCTGCAATTACCAATGAGAGGTCATGTCACTTCCTTGAATGCATCGGTAGCAGCGGCACTGCTAATGTATGAAATTTATCGAAAACGTAGTCCGTTAAGGTAAAACCCATGGATATTCTTATTGTTGATGGATATAACATGATCGGAGCATGGCCGGAATTGCAGAAATTAAAGAATAAAGATTTAGCAGCTGCAAGGGATTTACTAATTGAAAAAATGGCTGAATACCAAGGGTTTACCGGAGTCAAAGTCATCATTGTTTTTGATGCCTATATTGTAAAAGGCTTAGAACGGAAATATAGAAATTTTAATATCGAGATTATTTTTACTAAGGAAAAGGAAACGGCAGACGAAAGAATTGAAAAATTGGCTAATCAGTTGGTTAACCGTACAACAAAAGTGTTTGTCGCAACATCTGATTATGCTGAGCAAGGGCAAATTTTTGGCAAGGGAGCATTTCGTAAATCTGCCCGGGAATTGTATAATGAAATTAAAGAAATAGAAAAAAAGATTTCAAAAAATGTGGATGAAATTAAGCATGAACGGCCAATTTCCAAAATACCTTTAACGAAGGAAGTGCTTGATTTTTTTGAAAGATTCAGAAGAGGCGAATGAATGATGTTGACGCTATAAAAATTGCTAATGTATAATGTACCTAACAACTGAGTGGCCGGGGTGATGTTCTTGAGGGAAAAGGGTAAAATATACGGTAATCTTCAGTTTGGCAATATGGATGATGAGCAACTCGTTGAAATGGTTCACAAAGGAGATAGTGAGGCACTTGATTATTTAATCCATAAATATCGTCAGTTCGTTCGAGCCAAAGCAAGATCGTATTTTTTAATTGGTGCTGACCGTGAAGACATTGTTCAGGAAGGTATGATCGGATTATTTAAGGCCATCCGGGATTATAAAGATGATAAGTCGTCGTCTTTTAAAGCGTTTGCGGAATTGTGCATTACAAGGCAAATTATTACGGCAATTAAAACGGCAACGCGGCAAAAGCATATTCCCCTCAATTCTTATGTATCATTGGACAAGCCTGTCTATGACGAAGAATCAGATCGGACTTTAATGGATATGTTGACAGAAACAAAATCATTGGATCCGGAAGAGCTAATTATTAATCAGGAAGAATTTGATCATATTGAAATAAAAATGGCAGAGTTGTTAAGTGACTTGGAGCGGGAAGTTTTAGCATTATATTTGGACGGGCAATCCTATCAGGAAATTTCCGGAGAGTTGAATCGACATGTCAAGTCAATTGATAATGCTTTACAAAGAGTGAAACGGAAACTGGAAAAATACTTAGAATCCAGGGAAACGCCGATGAAGGGTTTGTAATTTTATAGAATAAGAATAAAACATCCGGGTCAATAACTTTGGACTAGTTTTATTGTTCAGTTCCACAAGAAAAACCGCGACAGGACATTCAAGAGACATTGACATAATAACCGGTTACATGTTAAAGTTTGAAAGATAGAGTAGTTTAGATTAAAGATTGATGGTGTGTGTAGATGCCTAAAAAAATAGTATTAGCATGTTCGGTATGTGGGTGTAGGAATTACCGGACGACGGAAACAAATGATAGCAAAGACGAACGTCTGGAGTTAAAAAAATATTGTCCAAAATGCCAAACACATACAGTTCATAGACAAGCATAAACCTAGTAATTTCCCAATTTTGGAGGTTTGACATGCAAAGGATCAGCAAGTTTTTCCATAATGTTATCGTAGAAATGCGTAAAGTTCGATGGCCGCACCGGAAAGAATTGACCAAGTATACGATTACTGTAATTACAACACTTATCTTTTTTACAATTTTTTTCACTTTAGTAGATCTAGGTTTAACACAAATTATTGAGTTATTACCTTAATAAGTGAATAACATGTTCATCCTTTGTTATAATGGTAATGAACAGTGTAAAACCCGGTTGTCGGGTTTTTTCATTATACGTTAGTAAAGTATAAATTTCCAGCTAGGATGAGAATTCGCTTGTGGCGGGAAATTTTAAGTTTTCAATATAAGTGCACAAGAAATGCTGTGTAGAGCAAGGAAGGCTTCGAAAGCATAGGCTCCGCAGTTGAAAGAACAATGACTTTTCCAACGAATAAATCGTAGCCGAAAAATTATATTTTTTTCGGTGATCGACGAGTCACGAGTCGTTCATAAAGGCTCGGACGCTTAAGTTTTCTTTATCTTATATTTTGATTTAGGGAGGGAAGGACATATAGTCCTCTTCAATGGAAAAAAATTGGTATGTTGTTCATACGTATTCAGGGTATGAAAATAAAGTGAAGGCAAATTTGGAAAAACGGGTTGAAACGATGGGGATGGAAGATAAAATCTTTCGTGTGATCGTCCCGGAAGAAGAAGAGACAGAAATAAAAAACGGAAAATCCAAAGTCGTAAAGAAAAAAGTATTTCCGGGTTATGTGTTAGTGGAACTGATCATGACAGATGATTCCTGGTATGTTGTCCGTAATACTCCTGGAGTAACAGGCTTTGTTGGTTCAACCGGTTCCGGCTCAAAACCGATACCGTTATTACCGGAAGAGGTTAGCGCACTTTTAAAACGGATGGGTATTGAAGAAAAACGTATTGAGGTTGATCTGGAAGTAGGGGACACTGTAAAAGTAATTGAAGGGCCATTTGCCAACTTTACAGCTTCTGTTGAAGATATCGACCTTGCTAAGGCAAAAATCAAAGTACTAGTGAATATGTTTGGCCGGGATACGCCGGTAGAATTAGACTTTTCACAAATTGAAAAAATATAATAACGAATAGCTTGAAAAATGTCTTGAAATTTGATACTATTTTTAAGTCGGTATGTCTCTTTATTGAGATTGACAGTGTTTTAGTGCTGTTGTAAGATATATGCTATTGAATGAGTGGGAGGGCATAGACCCATTTACCACATCACGGACTTAAGGAGGTGTGTCTCGTGGCAAAAAAAGTCATCAAAGTAGTGAAACTGCAAATTCCAGCAGGTAAAGCAAATCCTGCGCCACCAGTCGGTCCTGCATTAGGTCAAGCTGGCGTTAACATAATGGGATTTTGTAAAGAATTCAACGCTCGTACAGCTGATCAAGCTGGTTTGATTATACCGGTAGAAATTACAGTCTTTGAAGACCGTTCGTTTACTTTTATTACGAAAACACCACCTGCTGCTGTACTTCTCAAAAAAGCAGCTGGTATTGAATCTGGTTCCGGTGAACCAAACAGTAAAAAAGTTGCGACAGTTAAACGTGATAAAGTGCGTGAAATTGCTGAAACAAAAATGCCTGACTTAAATGCAGCAAGTGTTGAAGCAGCCATGAAAATGGTTGAAGGTACTGCACGCAGCATGGGTATTGTGATTGAAGATTAATTGTTTCATGAAGAGTATGGGGTTGCGGCAACAGTGTTTATTTTCAAGTCGCAACCTCTATTCGTGGGAGGTCCCAACCGTTAAAACCACAGTTAAGGAGGATTATTATGGCTAAAAGAGGTAAAAAATATATTGAAGCTGTAAAGCTGATTGATCGTTCAAAAGCATATGATGCAAAAGAAGCAATTGAACTATTGAAAAAAACAAGTTATGTAAAATTTGACGCATCGGTAGAAGTTGCATTTCGCTTAGGCATTGACCCTAGAAAAAATGACCAACAAATCCGTGGAGCAGTTGTTCTTCCAAACGGAACCGGTAAAACGCAACGTGTGCTAGTTTTTGCGAAAGGTGATAAGGCAAAAGAAGCAGAAGCTGCCGGAGCTGACTATGTAGGTGATGCAGATTATATTAATAAAATTCAACAAGGTTGGTTTGAATTTGATGTAATCGTCGCAACACCTGATATGATGGCAGAAGTTGGGAAATTGGGTCGTGTGTTAGGTCCGAAAGGCTTAATGCCAAACCCGAAGACAGGTACGGTTACATTTGATGTTACACGTGCTGTAAATGAAATTAAAGCAGGGAAAGTTGAATATCGTGCAGATAAAGCAGGAAATGTCCATGTTCCAATTGGAAAAATTTCCTTTGACAATGATAAACTTCTCGAAAACTTAGCTACTATTGTTGAAACAATTAATAAAGCGAAACCTGCTGCCGCAAAAGGCACTTATATAAAAAATGTAACAATCAGTTCAACAATGGGACCTGGAATTAAACTTGACCCAACAACTGTTTAAAAATGACAGTTGACTGATAAAGCATATATATGTTATGATTTTTTTCGTAAATGAAATAAAAGCATTTATACCGTAGACAGTAGGTGCTCCTCAAGAGCTTAATTTCCTACCGAGGTAATAAACATAGATCGTATGATTACCAGGATTTCGAATGTCGAAAAGACTGGCTATGTAAACCTCCTTGTCTACCGGCAAGGAGGTTTTTTGGTAGACAGGCCGGTATAGATGTGATAATCATCAACTGGGAGGTGTAGGTATGTCTAGTGCTGTTGAACAAAAGAAACAGTTAGTGGAAGAAATTGCTGAAAAACTAAAAAACAGTGTTTCAACCATTGTTGTTGACTATCGCGGATTGAATGTTGCTGAGGTAACAGAACTGCGGAAACAACTTCGTGAAGCAGGGGTTGAATTTAAAGTTTATAAAAACTCTTTAACCCGCAGAGCTGCTGAAGCTGTTGATTTAAACGGTTTAACTGAAGTTTTAACAGGTCCGAATGCCATTGCGTTCAGTAATGAAGACGTTGTGGCTCCTGCAAAAATTTTAAATAACTTTGCAAAAGAACATGAAGCATTAGAAATGAAAGCAGGCGTTATTGAAGGAAAAGTATCTTCGGTTGAGGAAATTAAAGCTCTTGCTGAACTTCCTTCAAGAGAAGGTTTACTCTCTATGTTGCTTAGCGTTCTTCAAGCTCCAATCCGCAACTTTGCGCTTGTTACAAAGGCAGTTGCTGATCAAAAAGAAGAACAAAGTGCATAATTCAATAAAGATTGCATGATTTAAACTTTTTAATGTTTCTTAATGCAAGAGATTAGGGTTCGTTCGGTTTAAAAACATTCGATTATTTAATATGAAAATTATCAAATTAGGAGGAAAAACTGATGACGAAAGAACAAATTATTGAAGCTGTAAAAAATATGTCAGTTTTAGAATTAAACGATTTAGTAAAAGCAATTGAAGAAGAGTTTGGTGTAACTGCTGCTGCTCCTGTAGCTGTAGTTGGCGGAGCTGCTCCTGGAGCTGCTGCTGAAGAAAAAACTGAATTTGATGTTGTTTTAACTGAAGCCGGTGCTCAAAAAATTAAAGTTATTAAAGTGGTTCGTGAAATCACAGGTCTTGGACTTAAAGAAGCAAAAGATCTTGTTGACAACACACCAAAACCAGTTAAAGAAGGTGCTTCTAAAGAAGAAGCAGAAGAAATTAAAGCAAAACTTGAAGAAGTTGGAGCAGGCGTTGAAGTTAAATAATTTACTTCAGCAGGTTCATCTCGGATTGATTATATAAAATAAAAAAAGCTCGCTGACAATAGCGAGCTTTTTTCACAAAACTTTCCCCCATCCTACCTAGAACTGAATTGAGGTGATGATCATGGTTGATCATTATTATTCCCATAAACCAGATGTAGCCAGTGATCCGAAATATTGGTCTTGTCAGCTAAAAGGATACCCGTTTCGCTTTAAAACGGACCGTGGTGTGTTTTCGAAAAATGAGGTAGACTATGGATCAAAATTGCTTATCGACACATTTATACCCCCGGATGTTGATGGAACCATACTTGATGTTGGATGCGGTTATGGTCCAATCGGTTTGGCGCTCGCACGTTCCTATCCAAACAGACAAATACATATGATTGATATTAATGAGAGAGCCATTCAGCTGGCGAAAGAAAATGCGGAACAAAATCACATTGATAATGTAAACATTTTTGAAAGTGATGTTTTTGAAAATGTGATTGAGCATAACTATGCAGCAATCGTAACAAACCCTCCAATCCGTGCCGGTAAAAAAGTAGTGATAGAAATCATAGAAAAAAGCTATCAGCATTTATGCGATGGCGGTGAATTTTGGGTTGTTATCCAAAAAAAGCAGGGCGCCCCATCGGCAAAAAAAGTGATGGAAGAAATATATGATGAGGTGACAATTGCAAAACGGGATAAAGGATATTATATTTTAAAGGCAAAAAAATTTGACTCTGATTAATGCATATGTTAATATAATTTAATGCCAATATGTATTTACCTATATAACCAATTTTTCCATAATTATTCGTATATTTTTATGGAAAAATGGGGAAAATAGTATAAATAAGACTAGATTTTTTGTGGTTTTCAAAGGAAACCCTTTTTTCTTTTTACAATAACTTAGTAAGAGCATTTCAATGATTTTTGGCATTTTCAAAACGTTTGATTTGAGGGGTGAATCAGTTGACAGGTCAACTAGTTCAATATGGACGGCACCGCAAGCGGAGAAGTTATGCGAGAATACGTGAAGTTTTAGAATTACCGAATCTTGTTGAAATTCAAACCGCATCATACAAATGGTTTTTTGATGAAGGTTTGCGGGAAATGTTTCAGGATATTTCCCCGATAGAGGATTTTACGGGTAATTTGTCTCTTGAGTTCATTGACTATGAATTGGGAGAACCAAAGTACTCTGTTGATGAAGCAAAAGAACGTGATGTTACATATGCAGCACCACTGAGGGTAAAAGTTCGGTTAGTTAATAAGGAAACTGGGGAAGTAAAGGACCAGGATGTGTTCATGGGTGATTTTCCGCTTATGACAGAAACAGGTACCTTTATTATTAATGGTGCTGAACGGGTCATTGTCTCCCAATTGGTTCGTTCCCCCAGTGTCTATTATAATGCAAAAGTTGATAAGAATGGTAGAAGTGGTTTCAGTGCAACTGTAATACCAAACCGTGGTGCTTGGCTCGAATATGAAACCGATGCGAAAGATGTTGTTTACGTTCGCATCGATCGTACGCGAAAACTTCCGGTTACAGTATTATTACGTGCTTTAGGATTTGGTTCAGATCAAGAGATCATTGATTTAATAGGTGATAATGAGTTTTTGCGAAATACGCTGGAAAAAGATAATACCGATAGCACGGAAAAAGCATTAATAGAAATATATGAGCGCTTGCGGCCGGGTGAACCGCCAACCGTTGAAAATGCAAAGAGTTTATTGATCTCACGTTTTTTCGACCCAAAACGGTATGATTTAGCCAATGTTGGGCGCTATAAAATGAACAAGAAATTAAATATTTCCAATCGTTTGTTTGGGCAAACCTTGGCTGAAACACTCGCTGATCCCGAAACCGGAGAAATTGTTGCTGAAAAAGGGACAGTATTAGATCGACGTACTTTGGATCGACTTATTCCTTATATCGAAAAAGGAATTGGTTTTAAACGATTTAATCCGACCGGCGGCGTTTTGGAAGAAGAAATTTTAATCCAATCCATTCGAGTTTATGCTCCAAATGATGATGAGAATAAAGAAATTAATATTATTGGGAATGCAGGTATAAAGGAAAAAATTAAACATATCACACCGGCAGATATTATTTCGTCTATTAGTTATTTCTTCAATTTGCTTCATCAAGTTGGTAGAACGGACGATATTGATCATCTGGGTAATCGCCGGATTCGCTCTGTTGGTGAATTATTACAAAACCAATTCCGTATCGGTTTATCAAGAATGGAACGGGTTGTCCGTGAAAGAATGTCGATACAAGATACGAACACAATTACACCACAGCAACTCATTAATATTCGCCCGGTAATTGCGGCAATCAAAGAGTTTTTTGGCAGTTCTCAGCTGTCACAATTCATGGACCAAACGAACCCGTTAGCTGAACTTACCAATAAAAGACGTTTATCCGCTCTTGGACCGGGTGGTTTGACACGAGAACGGGCAAGTATGGAAGTACGGGACGTTCACTATTCACACTATGGAAGAATGTGCCCGATTGAAACACCTGAAGGTCCGAACATTGGGTTAATCAACTCGCTTTCCACGTATGCGAAAGTGAATAAATTTGGCTTTATTGAAGCACCGTATCGCAAGGTTAATCACGAGACTGGTAAGGTTACTAATGAAATTCATTACATGACAGCGGATGAAGAAGATAACTATGTTGTCGCTCAGGCGAATGCGAAAGTGGATGACGAAGGGAACTTCTTGGAAAAAGAAGTTTTTGCAAGATTCCGTGGTGAAAACTTAGTTGTTTCAGTTGACCGTGTCGATTATATCGATGTTTCTCCTAAACAAGTCGTTTCCGTAGCGACTGCTTGTATTCCGTTCCTTGAAAACGATGACTCTAACCGCGCTTTGATGGGAGCAAACATGCAGCGTCAAGCTGTTCCGTTACTTGTTCCTGAAGCACCAATTGTAGGTACGGGAATGGAACATGTCAGTGCTCGTGATTCAGGGGCGGCAGTTATTTGTAAACATGATGGTATCGTTGAACATGTTGAAGGCGATCAAATTCGTGTTCGTCGTATTTCAACAATTGATGGTCAAGAAGTTCGCGGTGACTTGGATCGTTATAAAGTTCATAAATTTGATCGTTCCAATAATGGAATGAGCTTTAACCAGAGACCAATTGTCAAGGTCGGTGATCGTGTCAAAAAAGGTGAAATTTTGGCCGATGGACCTTCCATGGAAAAAGGGGAATTGGCTTTGGGACGAAATGTACTGGTTGCTTTCATGACATGGGAAGGTTACAACTATGAAGATGCGATCGTCATGAGTGAACGTCTGGTGAAAGATGATGTATATACTTCTATTCATATTGAAGAGTATGAATCTGAATCCAGGGATACAAAACTAGGGCCTGAAGAAATCACGAGAGATATTCCGAATGTTGGGGAAGATGCTCTTCGAAATCTTGATGAGCGTGGAATCATCCGCATTGGAGCAGAAGTGAAAGATGGCGATCTTCTCGTTGGGAAGGTAACACCAAAAGGAGTTACGGAATTAACTGCTGAAGAAAGACTTCTACATGCGATCTTTGGTGAAAAAGCAAGGGAAGTTCGAGATACCTCTCTGCGCGTTCCACATGGCGGCGGCGGAATTGTTCTTGATGTAAAAGTATTCAATAGGGAAGACGGCGATGAACTGCCACCTGGAGTTAATCAATTAGTTCGGGTATATATTGTACAAAAACGGAAAATCCGTGTTGGCGATAAAATGGCCGGACGACATGGGAATAAAGGGGTTATTTCACGCATTCTTCCGGAAGAAGATATGCCGTACTTACCTGATGGAACCCCTGTTGATATCATGCTAAATCCATTAGGTGTGCCGTCACGGATGAACATTGGGCAAGTTTTAGAGTTGCATTTAGGGATTGCTGCAAAGAAACTTGGCATCCATGTTGCTACACCGGTCTTTGACGGTGCAACCGAAGATGATGTGTGGGATACGTTGGAGGAAGCCGGTCTTGCCCGTGACGGTAAAACCATTCTTTATGACGGTAGAACCGGTGAACCGTTTGATAACCGTGTATCTGTCGGTATCATGTATATGATTAAACTGGCACATATGGTTGACGACAAATTGCATGCTCGCTCAACAGGTCCTTACTCGTTAGTTACCCAACAACCGCTGGGCGGAAAAGCACAGTTTGGTGGACAACGGTTTGGTGAAATGGAAGTGTGGGCTTTAGAAGCCTATGGAGCGGCATATACGCTTCAAGAAATCTTAACCGTTAAGTCGGACGATATTGTTGGTCGGGTAAAAACATACGAAGCTATCGTTAAAGGCGAGAATGTTCCTGAACCGGGTGTTCCGGAATCTTTCAAAGTGTTGATGAAAGAATTGCAAAGTTTAGGTTTGGATGTCAAAATCCTTTCCGGAAACCAACAGGAAATTGACATGAAGGACTTAGAAGATGATGATGATTTTCAACAAGCTGATGCTTTAAATATACAATCAGAAAGCAATAATCAAGAATCTGAAAAAGTAGGTGTCACCGAGTAAAAAAAGAAAAAAACTCAATACTTACAGATCTCAATTTTAAATCGAGAGCCTGTGTATTGGGTTTTTCTTTCCCTGAAATGAACCAAATTGGGAATTACCCTTATGAATAGGAGGTCGACCCCTTGCTAGACGTAAATAACTTTGAATATATGAAAATTGGTTTGGCTTCACCGGATAAAATTCGTTCATGGTCACACGGTGAAGTCAAAAAACCGGAAACAATCAACTATCGCACATTAAAACCGGAAAAAGACGGTCTATTTTGTGAACGGATTTTTGGTCCGACAAAAGATTGGGAATGCCATTGCGGTAAATACAAACGAGTAAGATATAAAGGTGTTGTCTGTGATCGCTGCGGTGTTGAAGTGACCCGTTCAAAAGTTCGTCGGGAAAGAATGGGGCATATTGAACTGGCAGCTCCGATATCACATATATGGTATTTTAAAGGAATTCCAAGCCGGATGGGGCTTGTGCTGGACATGTCTCCGAGAGCACTTGAGGAAGTTATTTATTTCGCCTCATACGTCGTTACAGAACCGGGAAATACAACATTAGAAAAGAAACAATTACTATCTGAAAAAGAGTACCGTTCTTACCGGGAAAAATACGGCAATAAATTCCAAGCCGGAATGGGCGCAGAAGCAATTAAAAAACTTCTCCAAGATGTCGATCTTGAAAAGGAAAGTGCCACTTTAAGGGAAGAGCTAAAAACTGCTCAAGGACAAAGAAGAACCCGTGCGATTAAACGGTTGGAAGTTATTGAGGCCTTCCGTAATTCAGGGAACGATCCTTCATGGATGGTTCTTGATGTTCTACCCGTTATCCCGCCTGAATTACGTCCAATGGTCCAACTGGATGGCGGTCGTTTCGCCACTTCTGACTTAAATGATTTATATCGTCGGGTAATTAACAGAAATAACCGGCTGAAACGTTTATTAGATCTTGGTGCTCCCAGCATTATCGTTCAAAATGAAAAACGGATGCTGCAAGAAGCTGTCGATGCGTTAATTGATAACGGTCGTCGCGGCAGACCGGTAACAGGCCCGGGAAATCGTCCGTTAAAATCTTTATCCCATATGTTAAAAGGAAAACAAGGTCGATTCCGTCAAAACTTGCTCGGAAAACGTGTTGACTATTCGGGGCGTTCTGTTATCGTTGTCGGTCCAAACTTAAAAATGTATCAATGCGGTTTGCCAAAAGAAATGGCCATTGAATTATTTAAGCCGTTTGTCATGAAAGAACTTGTTGCCAAAGGCTTAGCTCACAATATTAAATCAGCAAAACGGAAAATAGAACGGCTCAGTCCGGAAATCTGGGATGTGTTGGAAGAAGTTATTAAAGAACACCCGGTCTTATTGAATCGTGCCCCAACACTACATAGATTGGGAATTCAAGCATTTGAGCCAACATTGGTGGAAGGTCGTGCCATTCGTTTGCACCCGTTAGTCTGTACGGCTTACAACGCGGACTTTGACGGTGACCAAATGGCTGTCCATGTTCCGCTATCTGCTGAAGCCCAAGCGGAAGCACGTTTACTCATGCTTGCTGCTCAAAACATCTTGAATCCGAAAGACGGAAAACCGGTTGTTACACCTTCCCAAGATATGGTGCTAGGTAACTATTATTTAACATTAGAAAGAAAAGGGGCAATCGGTGAAGGAATGGTCTTCAAAGATCGGGAAGAAGCACTCATTGCTTACCAAAACGGATATGTCCATTTACACACAAGGGTAGCGGTTCATGCCGGTTCGTTGAAAAACCCAACATTTACCGAAAAGCAAAACAAAAAATTGCTATTAACAACGGTTGGGAAATTAATTTTCAATGAAATTTTACCGAAATCTTTCCCATATATAAATGAGCCGACAACTTCAAATTTGGAAGAAAAGACACCTGCAAAGTATTTTGTTGACCCTTCTGCAAATATTAAGGAAATCCTTGAAGAAAGAGAATTGATTTCTCCATTCAAGAAAGGCTATTTAGGAAAAATTATTGCGGAAGTGTTTAAACGGTACAAAATAACCGCAACATCAAAAATGCTTGATCGCATGAAAGATCTCGGTTTTAAATATTCAACAAAAGCAGGTATTACCATTAGTATTGCGGATATCACTGTACTTCCACAAAAATATGAAATCTTGGAAGATGCCCAAAGAAAAGTTGATAATGTACAAAAACAATTCCGGAGAGGTTTAATAACGGAAGATGAACGCTATGATCGTGTCATTTCCATCTGGAGTGCGGCAAAAGATGAAATTCAAGGAAAACTGATGGAATCGTTGGATAAATTCAATCCGATCTTTATGATGAGTGATTCTGGTGCCCGGGGTAATGCATCGAACTTTACCCAACTTGCCGGTATGCGTGGTTTGATGGCGAACCCGGCCGGGCGGATTATTGAGTTGCCAATTAAATCAAGTTTCCGTGAAGGCTTGACTGTTCAAGAATACTTTATCTCTACCCATGGTGCACGGAAAGGTCTGGCGGATACTGCACTTAAGACAGCTGACTCGGGTTATTTAACGAGACGTCTCGTAGATGTCGCGCAAGATGTCATTATTCGAGAAGAAGACTGTGGAACAGATCGCGGAATTTACGTTTCTGCAATCATGGATGGAACAGAGATTATCGAACCACTGGAAGAACGCTTAATTGGACGTTACTCCAGGAAAACGGTAAGACATCCGGAAACAAATAAAGTGATCGTGGGACAAAATGAGTTAATTACTGAAGATATCGCAAAAGAAATCGTAAAAGCAGGAATTACTTCTGTTTGGATTCGTTCTGCATTTACATGTAATACAAAACATGGTGTATGTAAAAAATGTTATGGATATAACTTGGCTACAGGACAGGAAGTTGAAGTCGGTGAAGCAGTTGGAATTATTGCTGCCCAATCAATTGGTGAACCGGGAACGCAATTGACGATGCGTACATTCCACACCGGTGGGGTTGCTGGGGATGATATTACCCAAGGTCTTCCTCGTGTTCAAGAGCTTTTTGAAGCACGGAATCCAAAAGGTCAAGCCGTTATTACTGAAATCGACGGTGAAATCACTTCAATCAGCGAAGGAAAAGATCGTCAACAAGAAATCGTTGTTTCCGGTAGTATTGAAACAAGGACATACAATGCACCATATACAGCCCGCTTAAAAGTTGCTGTAGGTGATATGGTTAAACGGGGTCAAGAATTAACAGAAGGTTCGATTGATCCGAAAGAACTATTAAAGGTAACAGATGTTCAAACCGTTCAACAATATTTATTGCACGAGGTACAACGTGTTTACCGGATGCAAGGGGTTGAAATCGGCGATAAACATATCGAAGTAATGGTTCGCCAGATGTTACGTAAGGTTCGAGTGATCGATTCAGGAGATACAGATGTTTTACCGGGAACGCTAATGGATATCCATCAATTTACCGAAGCGAACAAAAAAGCATTGCTTGAAGGGAAAAATCCGGCAACTGGAAAACCTGTACTGCTCGGAATAACGAAAGCCTCTCTTGAAACTGACTCATTCTTATCGGCGGCATCATTCCAAGAAACAACCCGTGTTCTTACTGATGCAGCCATTAAAGGAAAACAAGATGAATTACTCGGCTTGAAGGAGAATGTTATTATCGGGAAACTTGTTCCAGCCGGTACAGGAATGCAAGTATATCGAAAAACTAAGTTCAAAAAAATGAAAGATATTGAAGAACCGGTAATTGTCGAATAAAAATGAAACGTGCCGGGATCAGTCCAAACAGATCCCGGCATATTTAAAAATATTCATTTAACAACTTGACTTTTAAATTTTATGGTGCTAATATATTCAAGGTGCTCCTAATCATCCTGTTGCTTTGGAGGATATATAAGATGTCTTATGAAAAAGTAAAACAGGCCAGGAATATAAAAATAGGAACAAAGCAAACTTTGAAAGCTCTGAAGTCGGGCTCTGTTCAGGAAGTGATCGTTGCTAGCGATGCCGATAAGAAACTCATATCGGAAATTGTTAAAATTGCGAATGAGGCAAATGTGCCAATTATCTATGTAGATTCCATGGAGAAACTTGGAAAAGCGTGTGGTATAGACGTGCGTGCTGCAACAGTTGCTATTATGAATTAAATATTACTGTAGTTAATTATTTAACTACAAAATTATTTTTGCCCAAAAATGAATCACCTGGATGTGTGGGCTTAAAAAACCAAGAAGGGAGGAAAAAATCATGCCTACAATTAATCAATTAGTTCGTAAACCACGTAAAGCGATTGTTGAAAAGTCAAAATCTCCTGCACTAAACAAGGGTTATAACAGTTTTAAAAAGGAACAAACGAACCTTGCATCACCTCAAAAACGCGGTGTATGTACACGTGTAGGGACGATGACACCGAAAAAACCAAACTCCGCACTTCGTAAATATGCTCGTGTTCGGCTAACGAACGGAATCGAAGTAACAGCTTATATTCCCGGGATCGGACATAATTTACAAGAACACAGTGTTGTGTTAATCCGTGGCGGACGTGTAAAAGACTTACCTGGGGTACGTTACCATATCGTTCGTGGAGCGTTAGATACGGCAGGAGTAGAAAACCGTAAACAAGGTCGTTCGAAATACGGTACAAAACGTCCGAAAGAGAAGAAATAATAAACCATTTTTAAGTTGATTATCTTTTGAAAGGAGGAATAAGGTAATGCCACGTAAAGGCCCAGTTGCGAAAAGAGATGTGTTACCGGATCCGATTTATAATTCAAAACTAGTAACACGTTTAGTAAATAAAATTATGATTGATGGAAAAAGAGGAAAAGCTCAAACAATCCTTTATAAAGCATTTGATATTATCCGTGAGCGGACCGGAAAAGAGCCAATGGAAGTTTTCGAACAAGCTCTTAAAAATGTTATGCCGGTATTAGAAGTAAGAGCCCGCCGTGTAGGTGGTGCGAACTATCAAGTGCCTGTAGAAGTTCGTCCTGACCGTCGAACAACATTAGGTTTACGCTGGTTAGTAAACTATGCTCGTCTTCGCGGAGAAAAAACAATGGAAGAACGTTTAGCCAACGAAATCATGGATGCTGCAAATAATACAGGTGCTTCCGTGAAAAAACGTGAAGATACACATAAAATGGCTGAAGCAAACAAAGCGTTTGCTCACTATCGTTGGTAATTCATTACTTCTATTATTAAGTATACGATTTTTGCAATTAACTTTTTAATAATTATAACAAGGAAGGAGAAATATGGATGCCAAGAGAGTTCTCCTTAGAAAACACTCGTAATATTGGAATCATGGCACATATCGATGCAGGAAAAACAACAACAACCGAACGCATCCTATTTTACACTGGCCGGATCCATAAAATTGGTGAAACCCATGAAGGTGCTTCCCAAATGGACTGGATGGAGCAAGAACAAGAACGGGGGATTACCATTACTTCTGCTGCTACGACAGCACAATGGAAAGGTCACCGTGTAAATATTATCGACACCCCGGGACACGTAGACTTCACTGTTGAAGTTGAACGTTCTTTACGTGTACTAGACGGTGCAGTGACTGTTCTTGACGCCCAATCCGGTGTTGAACCACAAACAGAAACTGTATGGCGTCAAGCAACAACATACGGGGTACCGAGAATTGTTTTTGTAAATAAAATGGATAAAATCGGGGCCAATTTCTTGTATTCAGTCGATACACTTCATGATCGTTTGCAAGCAAATGCCCATGCGATTCAGTTGCCGATTGGTGCCGAAGATCAATTCAACGGTATTATCGATTTAGTTGAAATGAAAGCTGTATTTTATTCAAATGATCTTGGTACTGAAATTACTGAGGGAGAAATTCCTGACGAGTATAAAGACCAAGCTGAGGAATATCGCAACAAATTAATTGAGGCTGTTGCCGAACTTGATGAAGACTTAATGATGAAATATCTTGAAGGTGAAGAAATAACTGTTGAAGAACTGAAAGCAGGTATTCGTAAAGCAACTTTAAGCGTTGAGTTCTTCCCGGTACTTTGCGGTTCGGCATTTAAAAACAAAGGTGTTCAGTTGATGCTGGATGCAGTAGTCGACTATCTGCCATCACCGCTTGACATACCTTCTATCAAAGGTATTATTCCGGATACGGATGAAGATGTTGAACGTCATGCAAATGACGATGAGCCTTTCTCTGCATTAGCATTTAAAGTAATGACCGATCCATATGTTGGTAAACTGACATTCTTCCGTGTTTACTCGGGTACATTGCAATCCGGATCCTATGTACTGAACTCTACAAAAGGGAAACGTGAGCGGATTGGGCGTATTCTGCAAATGCACGCAAATCACCGTCAAGAAATTCCGGAAGTTCATGCCGGCGACATTGCTGCAGCGGTTGGTTTGAAAGATACAACAACCGGCGATACCCTCTGCGATGAAAAAAATCCGGTTATTTTAGAATCTATGGAATTCCCGGAACCGGTCATCTCTGTTGCGATTGAACCAAAATCGAAAGCTGACCAAGACAAGATGAGTACAGCATTACAAAAACTTCAAGAAGAAGACCCGACATTCCGTGCACATACGGACCAAGAAACAGGTCAAACCATCATCGAAGGTATGGGTGAGCTTCACCTTGATATTATCGTCGATCGTATGCGTCGTGAATTTAAGGTAGAAGCAAATGTGGGTGCTCCACAAGTTGCATATCGTGAAACATTTACTACTTCAGCTCAAGTTGAAGGGAAATTTGTTCGCCAATCCGGTGGACGTGGACAATATGGTCACGTTTGGATCGAGTTCTCACCGAATGAACAAGGTAAAGGCTTTGAATTTGAAAATGCAATTGTCGGTGGGGTTGTTCCACGCGAATATATACCAGCCGTTCAAGCAGGACTTGAAGATGCAATGAAAAACGGCGTCATTGCCGGTTATCCTTTAGTTGACATTAAAGCAAAATTATTTGACGGTTCTTATCATGATGTTGACTCTAGCGAAATGGCATTTAAAGTTGCGGCTTCACTTGCTTTGAAAAATGCCGCTAAAAAATGTAACCCTGTATTACTGGAACCAATTATGAGAGTGGAAGTTGTTATTCCGGAAGAATACTTGGGCGATATTATGGGCGATATTACTTCTCGTCGTGGTCGCGTTGAGGGAATGGAAGCCCGGGGGAACGCACAAGTTGTTCGTGCAATGGTTCCTCTTGCCGAAATGTTTGGATATGCAACCTCATTGCGTTCCAACACACAAGGACGCGGTACTTTTACAATGTTTACGGATCACTATGAAGAAGTACCAAAATCAATTGCTGAAGAAATAATCAAAAAAAATAGCGGTCAATAATTGATTTTGTAAAGTGAATCTTGTATAACTACTATTGAAGGTTACAAATGCGATGGAAATGGTTTAACCACCTTTCCAGAGCTACATATATATTTTGTAAATTTTAAAATTAAAGGAGGATATATCCTAATGGCTAAAGCTAAATATGATCGTTCAAAACCACATGTTAATATTGGTACTATCGGACACGTTGACCATGGTAAAACTACTTTAACTGCAGCAATTACTACTGTTCTTGCAAAACAAGGGAAAGCAGAAGCTCGCGCATATGACCAAATCGACGGTGCTCCTGAAGAAAAAGCTCGTGGAATCACGATTTCTACTGCACACGTTGAATATGAAACTGACAAACGGCACTATGCACACGTTGACTGCCCAGGACATGCTGACTATGTTAAAAACATGATTACTGGTGCAGCTCAAATGGACGGAGCAATCCTTGTTGTATCTGCTGCTGACGGTCCAATGCCACAAACTCGTGAACACATTCTTCTTTCTCGTCAAGTAGGTGTTCCTTACATCGTTGTATTCTTAAACAAATGTGATATGGTTGACGATGAAGAATTATTAGAATTAGTTGAAATGGAAGTTCGTGACCTGTTATCAGAATATGACTTCCCGGGTGATGATATCCCTGTTATTAAAGGCTCTGCTTTGAAAGCTCTTGAAGGAGACGCAGAATGGGAAGGTAAAATCCTTGAATTAATGGAAGCTGTTGATGAATACATTCCAACTCCACAACGTGAAACTGATAAACCATTTATGATGCCGGTTGAAGATGTATTCTCAATCACTGGTCGTGGGACAGTTGCCACCGGTCGTGTAGAACGCGGTGTGTTAAAAGTTGGTGACGTTGTTGAAATCGTTGGTCTTTCAGAAGAACCAAAACAAACAACTGTAACCGGTGTTGAAATGTTCCGTAAATTATTAGACCAAGCAGAAGCCGGTGACAATATCGGTGCACTTCTTCGTGGGGTTGCTCGTGATGAAGTTGAACGTGGTCAAGTACTTGCTAAACCGGGGACAATTACTCCACATACAAAATTTAAAGCACAAGTTTACGTATTAACAAAAGAAGAAGGTGGACGTCATACTCCATTCTTCTCAAACTATCGTCCGCAATTCTATTTCCGTACAACAGATGTTACAGGCATCATTGAATTACCTGAAGGCGTAGAAATGGTTATGCCTGGCGACAATGTTGAAATGACAGTAGAATTGATTTCACCGATCGCTATTGAAGAAGGTACAAAATTCTCAATTCGCGAAGGTGGACGTACAGTCGGAGCAGGCTCTGTTGCTTCTATCGAAAAATAAAAATCATTTCGATCAGACGAAAGACGGGTAGATAATCTATCCGTCTTGTTTTTTTAAACAAAAAATTTCAAGCAGATATGCGGCTTCAAATTATTATCAAAAGTTACCATGCTAATGATGTTGAAAAAAGGTTATGTTCTATGTATAATAGTAGAGGTTTTGTTACAGATAACTTTGGAAAAAGGTTGCATTCGTTATACTTTTTATGTATAATATCAAATGTTGACTTTTATTAGCGATGAAGTGAGAGGTTGCTGACACACCCGGCCGCTTTGCCATGGCATGTGTGCAGGAAATTTTCATGGAGAAGTCTAGCAATTAGGCGAAAAGGAGGGAAAATAATGGCAAAACAAAAGATTCGTATCCGATTAAAAGCATATGATCATCGTATTCTTGATCAATCAGCAGAAAAGATTGTGGAAACCGCAAAACGTTCCGGAGCATCAGTAAGTGGTCCGATTCCGTTGCCAACTGAAAAATCAGTTTATACCATTTTACGTGCGGTACACAAATATAAAGATTCCCGAGAACAATTCGAAATGCGTACACATAAACGTTTGATCGACATCGTGAATCCAACTCCACAAACTGTTGATGCTTTGATGAGATTGGATTTACCATCCGGTGTTGATATTGAAATTAAATTATAATCAATTCATTTTAAAATTTAGGAGGTGTGACTGATGACCAAAGGAATCTTAGGAAGAAAAATTGGTATGACTCAAATTTTCTTGGAAAACGGCGATCTTATCCCTGTTACAGTTGTTGACGTAACACCTAACGTCGTTCTTCAAAAGAAAACTGTTGAAACAGACGGTTATAATGCAATTCAATTAGGTTATGAAGATAAACCTGAAAGATTGGCAAATCAGCCTGAAAAAGGCCATGTTGCCAAAGCAAATACCGCTCCTAAGCGCTTCATCAGTGAAATTAGAGATGTAAATATAGAAGAATATGAAATTGGTCAAGAAGTCAAAGCAGATATTTTTCAAGAAGGTACGATTGTCGATGTAACCGGAATTTCCAAAGGGAAAGGATTCCAAGGTGCTATTAAACGGCACGGCCAATCACGTGGACCAATGTCACACGGTTCTCGTTATCATCGTCGTCCTGGTTCAATGGGGCCAATAGCTCCAAACCGTGTATTCAAATCTAAAGAATTACCGGGTCGTATGGGTGGAGAACAAATTACCATTCAAAACCTGGAAATTGTCAAGGTGGATACAGATAGAAACCTTCTATTAATTAAAGGAAATGTTCCTGGTCCAAAAAAATCATTCTTGAAAATTAGAACGGCGATAAAAGCAAAATAAATTAAAGAGGAAAGGAGGACATAGGAATGCCAAAAGTAACTGTGTATAACCAAGCCGGATCACAAGTCGGAGAAATCGAACTGAATGATTCCGTATTTGGTATTGAACCGAATAAACATGTCATGTCAGAAGTGATCATTAGTTTGCGAGCTTCTCAGAGACAAGGAACTGCAAAAGTAAAAAATCGTTCCGAAGTTCGCGGCGGTGGTCGTAAACCATGGAGACAAAAAGGAACAGGCCGTGCTCGTCAAGGCTCAATTCGCGCACCTCAATGGCGTGGGGGTGGTACAGTATTTGGCCCAGTACCGCGTAGTTATGCATATAAACTTCCGAAAAAGGTGCGTCGCTTAGCATTAAAATCGGCTTTATCAACAAAAGTACAAGAAAACAATATTGTGATACTTGATCAATTAACATTTGAAGCACCAAAGACAAAAGATTTTGTAACTGTTCTAAAAAATCTGTCAGTGGATACAAAAGCACTTATTGTAACAAGCGATACTAATGAAAATGCAGTATTATCTGCGCGAAATATCCCTGGTGTAAAAGTTGTCAGCTCAAATGCGGTTAATGTATTAGATATTATTGGTCATGAAAAGTTAATCATGACAGAAGATGCTGCCAGAAAAGTAGAGGAGGTGCTAGCATAATGGATGCACGTGATGTAATCAAGCGCCCCGTCATTACTGAACGCTCTATGAACGATTTGAACGATAGAAAATATACATTTGAAGTAGATGTCAGAGCGAATAAAACCCAAGTAAAACAAGCCGTTGAAGAAATTTTCGGTGTTAAAGTAGAAAAAGTTAACATTATGAACTACAAAGGTAAGTTCAAAAGAATGGGCAGATATACCGGTTATACAAATAAACGTAGAAAAGCAATTGTCAAATTAACGGAAGATAGTCAAGAGATTGAAATCTTTCAAGCTTAAGTAATTGAAAAGGAGGGAAAATAAATGGCGATTAAACATTATAAACCTACCTCAAATGGTCGGCGTAATATGACGGTTTCCGATTTTGCGGAAATTACTACAGATAAACCGGAAAAATCATTGTTACGTCCGTTAAACAAAAAGGCAGGCCGTAATAACCAAGGTAAGTTAACTGTTCGTCACCAAGGCGGTGGACATAAACGCCAATACCGTGTGATTGATTTTAAACGTAACAAAGATGGCATACTCGGACGCGTTGCCACTATTGAATATGATCCGAATCGATCTGCAAATATCGCCTTAATCCATTATCATGATGGAGAAAAAAGATATATTCTTGCACCAAAAGGATTAGAAGTCGGAATGGATATTGAATCCGGTCCGGATGCGGATATTAAAGTTGGAAATGCTCTACCTTTGGCAAACATTCCGGTTGGTACCGTAATTCATAACATTGAATTAAAACCCGGAAAAGGCGGTCAATTAGTTCGTTCTGCCGGAGCAAGTGCACAAGTGCTCGGTAAAGAAGGCAAATATGTACTAGTTCGCTTAACATCCGGTGAAGTTCGTATGGTTCTTGGTACTTGCCGTGCAACAGTCGGTCAAGTTGGAAATGAACAACATGAACTTATAAATATCGGTAAAGCAGGTCGTTCCCGCTGGTTAGGCAAACGCCCAACTGTACGCGGATCTGTAATGAACCCGAATGACCATCCACACGGTGGTGGTGAAGGTAAAGCTCCAGTTGGACGTAAATCTCCAATGACTCCTTGGGGTAAACCTGCACTTGGATATAAAACTCGTAAGAAAAATAATAAGTCAGATAAGTTTATCGTACGTCGTCGTAAAAAATAAAATGATTTGGCTACGGTTCGATGATAGAACCGTAGGGCAATTAAGAAGGGAGGTTCAAACATGGGTCGTAGCTTAAAAAAGGGTCCTTTTGCAGATGAACATCTTCTGAAAAAAGTAGATGTATTAAATGAAAGTGGTAAAAAACAAGTAATTAAAACATGGTCTCGTCGTTCAACGATTTTCCCGTCATTTGTAGGGCATACGATTGCAGTATATGATGGACGTAAACATGTACCGGTTTACATTACCGAAGATATGGTGGGTCATAAACTTGGTGAATTTGCACCAACTCGTACTTATAAAGGCCATGCCGGTGATGATAAGAAAACAAGACGTTAATGAGAGGAGGGCAAATCCATGGAAGCTAAAGCTGTTGCTAGAACAGTTCGTATTGCACCTCGTAAAGCTCGCTTAGTCGTTGATCTAATTCGAGGAAAACAAGTCGGTGAAGCAATTTCTATTTTAAAATTCACACCTAAAGCTGCATCCCCAATCGTTGAAAAAGTATTAAATTCTGCTATTGCGAATGCTGAACATAACTACGAAATGGATGTAAACAATTTAGTTGTTTCAAAAGCATATGTTGACGAAGGTCCGACATTGAAACGTTTCCGTCCGCGTGCACAAGGACGTGCTTCACAAATTAATAAACGTACTAGCCATATTACAATTGTGCTATCAGAAAAAAAGGAGGGATAATGAGTGGGTCAAAAAGTTAATCCTATCGGTTTGCGTGTCGGGATTATTCGTGATTGGGAATCCAAATGGTACGCAGATAAAGATTATGCAGAACTATTACATGAAGATATTAAAATTCGTGAATATATTTATAATCGCCTCAAAGATGCTGCAGTATCCGGCGTTGAAATTGAACGTGCGGCAAACCGTGTAAATATTACCATCCATACAGCGAAACCGGGAATGGTCATCGGTAAAGGTGGTTCCGAAGTTGAAGCATTACGAAAAGCGTTAAATGCAATTACGGGTAAAAAGGTGCATATTAACATTGTTGAAATTAAAAAGGCAGATCTTGATGCAAAACTGGTTGCTGAAAATATTGCACGTCAATTAGAAAACCGTGTTTCATTCCGTCGTGCGCAAAAACAAGCAATTCAAAGAACGATGCGTGCAGGTGCAAAAGGTATCAGAACAATGGTATCCGGACGTCTTGGCGGAGCTGATATTGCACGTGCCGAACACTATAGTGAAGGAACGGTGCCACTTCATACTTTACGTGCAGACATCGATTATGCACATGCAGAAGCGGATACAACTTACGGTAAACTTGGTGTAAAAGTTTGGATCTATCGTGGTGAAGTTCTTCCTGCGAAGAAAAATTCCGAGGAAGGAGGAAAATAATAATGTTAATGCCTAAACGTGTAAAATATCGTCGTGAACATCGTGGGAAAATGCGTGGCCGTGCGAAAGGCGGTACTGAAGTTGCGTTCGGTGAATACGGCCTGCAAGCACTTGAAGCTTCATGGATTACAAACCGTCAAATTGAAGCAGCACGTATTGCGATGACTCGTTATATGAAACGTGGCGGTAAAGTTTGGATTAAAATTTTTCCGCATAAACCATATACTGCAAAACCGCTTGAAGTTCGGATGGGTTCCGGTAAAGGTGCTCCTGAAGGCTGGGTGGCAGTTGTAAAACCTGGTAAAATATTGTTTGAAATTGCCGGAGTTTCTGAAGAAGTTGCTCGTGAGGCATTGCGTCTAGCATCTCATAAACTTCCGATTAAATGTAAGTTTGTAAAAAGAGAAGAAATTGGTGGTGAAGTAAATGAAAGCTAAAGAAATTCGTGATTTAACCACTACCGAAATTGAACAAAAAATTAAGTCGTTAAAAGAAGAACTTTTCAATCTTCGCTTCCAATTGGCGACCGGTCAACTTGAAAATACTGCTCGTATAAGGGAAGTACGTAAATCCATTGCACGTATGAAAACTGTCATCCGTGAAAGAGAGATCGGCATTAACAACTAATACTAGGGAGGAGGTAAGGTAATGAGTGAACGCAACCAACGTAAAGTTTATACAGGGCGTGTTGTTTCAGATAAAATGGATAAAACCATTACCGTTTTAGTTGAAACATATAAAAAACATCCTCTTTATGGTAAACGCGTGAAATATTCGAAAAAATTTAAGGCCCATGATGAGTTGAACGAAGCAAAAGTTGGCGATATTGTTCAAATCATGGAAACTCGTCCGCTTTCTGCAACAAAACGTTTTCGTTTAGTAAAAGTTGTTGAAAAAGCTGTTATTATTTAATTTCTAATAGAACGTATTGTTTCCGAAGGGAGGTTTCATTTATGATTCAACAAGAAACTCGTTTGAAAGTTGCTGATAATTCAGGAGCACGCGAAGTCTTAACGATTAAAGTATTAGGCGGATCCGGCCGTAAATATGCGAATATCGGTGACGTGATTGTCGCAACTGTTAAACAAGCAACACCAGGAGGCGTTGTTAAAAAAGGTGATGTAGTTAAAGCAGTTGTTGTACGTACAAAACGTGGTGTACGGCGCAGTGACGGTACTTATATCCGTTTTGATGAAAATGCTTGTGTCATAATCCGTGACGATAAAAGCCCGCGCGGCACCCGTATTTTTGGACCTGTTGCACGTGAACTTCGTGAAAACAACTTTATGAAGATCGTCTCACTTGCTCCGGAAGTTCTTTAATTTTAAAAAGATTTATGCCTTTTAAGGAGGTGCGAATGATGCATGTAAAAAAAGGTGATAAAGTGATGGTTATTTCCGGTAAAGATAAAGGCAAGACAGGTATTGTTTTAGCTGCCTATCCTAAAAAAGACCGGGTGATTGTAGAAAATGTAAATATTGTTAAAAAGCATGCAAAACCATCTCAAGATAATCCTCAAGGTGGAATTATAAACATGGAAGCTGCCATTCATGTTTCTAACGTTATGCCGATTGATCCTAAGACCGGTGAACCAACTCGTGTTGGTTATCAAGTAATAGATGGTAAAAAAGTACGTATTGCCAAAAAATCAGGTGCGGTATTAGATAAATAATTCGTGGTGAAGAAAGGAGGTACACATGATGAACCGCCTAAAAGAAAAATATATAAAAGAAATCGTTCCAAGTTTAATGAGCAAATTTAACTATAAATCTGTCATGCAAGTTCCTAAACTTGAAAAAATTGTTGTCAATATGGGTGTTGGAGATGCCGTTCAAAACTCAAAAGCATTGGATAATGCTGTAGAGGAATTAACACTAATTACCGGTCAAAAACCGGTAGTAACCAGAGCGAAAAAATCAATTGCAGGTTTCCGTCTTCGTGAAGGAATGCCGATTGGCGCCAAAGTTACTCTTCGTGGTGAACGGATGTATGATTTTCTTGATAAATTAGTTTCTGTTTCATTACCTCGTGTACGTGATTTCCGTGGAGTTTCAAAAAATGCGTTTGACGGTCGCGGTAATTACACTCTAGGGATTAAAGAACAATTAATTTTCCCTGAAATTGATTATGATAAAGTTGCCAAAGTACGCGGTATGGACATTGTTATTGTTACAACTGCAAATACTGATGAAGAATCTCGTGAGCTATTAACTCAATTAGGAATGCCGTTCAAAAAGTAATCGAAAAAGGAGGCGAAACCGTGGCTAAAAAATCAATGATTGCGAAACAAAAACGTCAACCAAAATTTAAAGTTCAAGAATATACACGCTGTGAACGTTGTGGCCGTCCACATTCCGTATATCGCAAATTTAAATTATGCCGTATTTGTTTCCGTGAATTAGCTTATAAAGGTCAAATTCCTGGTGTTAAAAAAGCAAGTTGGTAAAACCCGTTTCGAAAGGAGGTAAATGGTATGGTAATGACAGATCCAATTGCAGATTTATTAACTCGTATTCGTAATGCGAATATGGTACGTCACGATAGTTTAGAAGTATCTGCTTCGAAAATTAAAAAAGAAATTGCAGAAATTTTGAAACGTGAAGGATTCGTTCGTGATGTTGAATATATCGATGACAACAAACAAGGGATCATTCGTATTTTCTTAAAATACGGTCCAAACAACGAACGTGTTATAACCGGTCTAAAGCGTATAAGCAAACCTGGCTTACGTGTGTACGCAAAAGCTGATGAAGTACCAAAAGTATTGAACGGATTAGGTATTGCTATTATCTCAACATCATCAGGTGTAATTACGGATAAAGAAGCGCGTGCACGTAAAGTAGGCGGAGAAGTTTTAGCATACGTTTGGTAATCTAGGTATGAATGGAGGTGTATTTTAATGTCACGTATCGGTAAAAAACCTATCGAACTTCCTGCAGGTGTCACGGTGACACTTAACGGAAATAGAGTAACTGTAAAAGGACCTAAAGGGGAATTAAGCAGAGAGTTTAATAAAGACATAACGATCACTGTTGAAGATAATGTTGTAACCGTCACTCGTCCATCTGATTCCAAAGAACATCGGACAGTTCACGGTACTACCCGTGCAATCCTTGCAAATATGGTTGAAGGAGTTTCAAAAGGTTTTGAAAAATCTCTTGAACTGATTGGGGTTGGATATCGGGCACAAAAACAAGGGAATAAACTTGTTTTAAGTGTTGGTTATTCTCATCCTGTAGAGATCACTCCGGAAAATGGGCTTGAAATTGATGTTCCATCCAATACCCAAATCGTTGTGAAAGGTATTGACAAGGAACAAGTTGGGGCATTAGCGGCAAATATTAGAGATGTCCGTCCGCCTGAACCATATAAAGGTAAAGGTATTCGCTATGTTGGTGAATATGTCCGTCGAAAAGAAGGTAAGACTGGTAAATAAGGATAAACGTTTTAGAAGGGAGTGACACACATGATTATAAAACCTGATAAAAATGCGGTTCGCAGAAAAAGACATACACGCATTCGTGCAAAAATATCCGGTACTCCTGAACGTCCGAGACTCACTGTCTTTCGTTCAAACAAACATATTTATGCACAATTAATCGATGATACGAAGGGTGTAACTGTAGCAAGTGCATCAACTTTAGATAAGGAAATTAATTTAGAATCAACCAGCAATATTGAAGCAGCTGCAAAAGTAGGCGAGTTGGTGGCTAAACGTGCGTTAGAAAAAGGTTATAAGTCGGTTGTTTTTGATCGTAGTGGTTATCTGTATCATGGTCGGATTCAAGCTTTAGCAGATTCAGCACGGGAAACCGGTCTGGAATTTTAATAGAAAAAGGAGGGAAAATTTATGCGTCGTATTGATCCATCAAAACTTGAACTTGAAGAACGCGTAGTTACTGTTAACCGCGTGGCTAAAGTTGTTAAAGGTGGTCGCCGCTTCCGTTTCACAGCGCTTGTTGTTGTAGGTGACAAGAATGGCCATGTAGGATTTGGAACAGGGAAAGCTCAAGAAGTTCCGGATGCAATTCGTAAAGCAGTAGAAGATGCTAAGAAAAACTTAGTGGAAGTTCCTCGCGTTGGTACTACCATTCCTCATGAGGTAATCGGAAACTTCGGAGCTGGAAAAATTCTTTTGAAGCCTGCTCATGAAGGTACCGGAGTTATCGCAGGCGGTCCTGTACGTGCCGTGCTAGAACTAGCTGGAATTTCTGATATTTTATCAAAATCACTAGGATCTAACACACCAATTAATATGGTACGAGCTACAATGGACGGAATTCATCAATTAAAACGTGCTGAGGACGTAGCGAAATTACGTAATAAATCAGTTGAAGAATTGTTAGGATAAGGAGGGAAATCAGATGGCTAAAACTTTAGAAATTACCCTCACCAAAAGCCTTATTGGTCGTCCAAAAGACCAGAGAGAGACTGTTAAAGCATTGGGTTTACGCAAAATGCATCAAACGGTTGTAAAAGAAGATAATGCTGCGATTCGCGGTATGATTAATAAAGTGTCACATTTAGTTTCGGTAAAAGAATAATAATTGCGTTTTAACAAAGGAGGTGCCAACATGAAACTACATGAATTGCAATTGAACGAAGGATCCCGTAAAAGTCGGAAACGTGTCGGTCGCGGTACTGGTAGCGGTCACGGAAAAACAAGTACACGTGGTCAAAAAGGTCAAAATGCTCGTTCAGGCGGTGGTGTCCGTTTAGGGTTTGAAGGCGGACAAATGCCGTTATTCCAACGTTTACCAAAACGTGGGTTTACAAACATCAATCGGAAAGAATATGCAGTTGTAAACTTAGATGCCTTAAACCGTTTTGAGGATGGAACTGAAGTAACACCTGAGCTCTTACTTGAAACCGGCGTTGTAAGCAGTCAAAAATCTGGAATCAAGATTTTAGCAAAAGGAACCGTTGAGAAAAAGTTAACCGTTAAGGCTCATAAATTTTCTGCTGCTGCAAAAGAAGCAATTGAAGCTGCAGGTGGCAAAACCGAGGTGGTTTGATGTTCCGGACATTCTCCAATTTTATGCGTGTACGAGACATACGAAATAAAATTATTTTTACCTTGTTGATGTTAATCATCTTCAGAATTGGCACATTTATTCCTGTACCCGGGGTTAATGCCGAAGCACTAAACTTTGGATCACAAGCAAATGCATTTGGTGTATTGAATATTTTTGGCGGTGGAGCGTTAAAAAACTTTTCTATTTTAGCGATGGGGATTATGCCCTATATTACTGCATCTATCATTATGCAGTTATTACAAATGGATGTTGTTCCAAAGTTGACGGAGTGGTCAAAACAGGGTGAAGTCGGCCGTAAAAAAATAGCCCAAGTTACCCGTTACGCTACAATAATTCTTGGTTTCATTCAAGCTTTGGGAATGTCTTACGGTTTTAATGCATATGTTGGTGGACTTTTGATAGAAGATAATTCAGTCGCAAATCATCTCTTGATTGCACTTGTACTGACTTCCGGCACTGCCTTTTTACTTTGGCTGGGGGAATTGATTACCGCAAAAGGTGTAGGAAACGGTATATCCATTATCATTTTTGCCGGTATCGTTTCTGCTTTCCCGTCAATGATTAATCAAATCTATGCTTCTCAATTTGAAAATGCCGGTGAGCAATTATTTATCCGTATTTTGATTGCATTGCTACTAGTTGTCTTAATTTTAGCGATCGTTGTTGGCGTTATTTTTATCCAACAAGCAGTACGGAAAATACCAATTCAATATGCAAAACGGGTGGCCGGGCAAAGTACAGTTGGCGGTAATTCCTCTCATATTCCGCTGAAGGTAAATTCTGCAGGGGTTATCCCAATTATTTTCGCTGTATCATTCTTGATTACACCACCGACAATTGCATCTTTTTTTGGTGATAATCGTGTAACGCGATGGATTACCGAATGGTTTAATTATTCCCATCCGTTTGGAATGAGCATTTACGTAATTTTAATTATTGCATTTACGTATTTTTATGCGTTTATTCAAGTGAACCCTGAACAACTGGCAGATAATTTAAAGAAACAGGGAGCATACGTACCCGGACATAGACCCGGAAAACAAACACAAGATTACTTTACAGGTGTTTTATATCGCCTCACCTTTGTAGGTTCGATCTTCCTGGCAATTGTTGCGATTTTACCTGTTATTTTCTCGGAAATCGGGAATTTACCGTCCAGTGTTAAAATTGGCGGAACAAGTTTGTTAATCGTTATTGGCGTTGCTCTGGAAACCATGAAACAACTTGAGGCACAACTTGTCAAACGTCATTATAAAGGGTTTTTAAAATAGGATAGGGTTTAGGAACATCCATCCGGGAGTTCCTATAATCCTAAACTTTAGGGGGAATTCTAGTGAATTTAATTTTAATGGGTTTGCCTGGTGCCGGTAAGGGGACTCAAGCAGAAAAAATTGTTCAAAAATATCAAATCCCTCATATTTCAACAGGTGATATGTTTCGTCAAGCAATAAAAGATGGAACAGAACTAGGCTTAAAGGCAAAATCATATATGGATAAAGGTGAATTGGTTCCGGATGAAGTTACGGTTGGCATTGTTAGAGAACGCTTATCAAAATCCGATTGCCAATCGGGTTTTTTACTCGACGGATTTCCGAGAACTGTCCAACAAGCAGAAAGCCTTGATCAAATATTGAATGATTTAAATAAAAAGACCGATTATTGCATTCACATTGACGTTGACAAAGACATATTGATGGAACGTTTGACAGGTCGCCGTATCTGTAAATCTTGCGGGGCAACCTATCATCTTGTATTTAACCCGCCGCAAGTAGCAAATACATGCGACAAATGTGGTGGCGAGCTTTACCAACGTCCGGATGATCATGCAGAAACCGTACAAAACCGCTTGGATGTCAATGTTAAACAAATGAAGCCGTTACTTGATTTTTATGCTTCCAAGGATGTGCTAAAAAGCATTAATGGTGTCCAAGAAATTAATAAAGTTTTTGAAGAAATTGATAAGCTGCTTGCCGGTTTAAAATAAAATACTTTTAGCCATAATGATGGTAGAATATTTTTGTTAACTTTTTTCTCCGTTGGCAAAAATTTTTTCGTGATTTATTAGGAAAATCATTGTATAATGTTTATTTGTGTATAGTATTCTGTTTCCCTTAAGCAGGTGGTTTCTATGAACAATAGGTATCCTGCACATATTGGTCGAATTGTCCGCGAAACAAGAGGTAGAAACGCTGGTGTTTTCTCTGTCATTATAGGTCAAATCGACAATAATCTTGTATTAATTGCGGATGGGGATAAGCGAAAGTTTGATCGTCCCAAGAAGAAAAATATAAATCATTTACATTTATACAATTATGTTTCCCCTGAAGTAAAAAACAGTATTTTACAAACAGGTCGGGTAACTGACGGAAAATTGCAATATGCCTTGCATACATTTCGGTCATTTTACTTGGCTCGCGAGGAGGGAACACATTAATGGCCAAAGACGACGTGATTGAAGTCGAAGGTACTGTCATTGAAACTTTGCCGAATGCAATGTTCAAAGTTGAGTTGGAAAATGGGCATACGGTACTTGCTCATGTTTCCGGTAAGATTCGTATGCACTTCATTCGGATTTTGCCGGGTGATAAAGTAACTGTTGAATTATCACCTTATGATTTAACGAGAGGAAGAATTACGTATCGTTTTAAATAAGGTACTCCGAAAAGTTAAGGAGGTAAAAAGCAAATGAAAGTAAGACCATCTGTAAAACCTATTTGCGAAAAATGTAAAGTTATTCGCAGAAAAGGAAAAGTCATGGTAATTTGTGAAAATCCTAAACATAAACAAAAACAAGGATAATTAAAGGAGGTGCGCAAGTATGGCACGTATTGCAGGTGTAGATATTCCAAGAGATAAACGCATAGTCATTTCTTTAACATATATCTACGGTATCGGTAAATCAACCGCACAAAAAATCTTAGCAGAAGCCGGTGTTTCTGAAGACACGAGAGTTCGTGACCTCACAGAAGATGAAATTAATAAAATTCGTGACTTGGTAGACAGATTAAAAGTTGAAGGTGATCTTCGCCGTGAAGTATCCTTAAACATCAAACGTTTAATGGAAATCGGTTCATACCGTGGATTACGTCATCGTCGCGGATTGCCTGTACGCGGACAAAATACGAAGAACAATGCTCGTACACGTAAAGGTCCTCGTAAGACAGTCGCTAATAAGAAAAAATAATCGGTAAAGGAGGTTTTGTAAAATGGCTCGTAAAACAAATACACGTAAACGTCGTGTGAAAAAGAATATAGAATCAGGTGTAGCACATATTCGCTCTACATTTAATAATACAATCGTAACAATTACGGATGTTCATGGGAATGCAGTTTCTTGGTCAAGTGCCGGTGCCCTTGGTTTCAAAGGCTCTCGTAAATCCACTCCATTTGCTGCACAAATGGCAGCTGAGGCAGCAGCAAAAGCATCAATGGAACACGGTATGAGATCTTTAGAAGTAAATGTGAAAGGTCCAGGGGCAGGTCGTGAAGCAGCTATCCGTGCACTTCAGGCTGCAGGCCTCGAAGTTACAGCTATTAAGGATGTGACTCCGGTTCCTCATAACGGTTGCCGTCCGCCAAAACGTCGTCGTGTATAATTTTTGTGTATAGAAATCGTATCGCCCGTCTATAATGGGTTATGATACAGTAAACAAATTTTTAGAAAACCAAAATGTTGTGCACAAACGGGAATACTTTACAGGGGGAATTTCGGTTAGAATATATTATTCTTGCCGGGGTTTCGACGTTTTGAAGGAGGGTAAATTTGAATGATCGAAATTGAAAAACCGATAATAGAAACAGTTGAGATCAGCGATGACGCCAAGTACGGAAAGTTTGTAGTCGAGCCGCTTGAGCGTGGATATGGTACAACTTTGGGTAACTCCTTACGTCGTATCCTGCTATCCTCACTTCCTGGTGCCGCTGTCACATCTATTCAAATAGATGGAGTGCTACATGAGTTTTCAACTATTGAAGGCGTCGTGGAGGATGTAACTACAATCATCTTGAATTTAAAAAAATTAGCGTTAAAAATTTATTCCGATGAAGAAAAAACGCTTGAAATCGACATGAGTGGTGCGGGAGTTGTAACAGCAGCTGATATTAATCATGATAGTGATGTTGAAATTTTAAATCCGGATTTATTCATTGCCGAATTAGCAGCAAACGGGAAACTACGGATGCGTTTAACAGCCAAAAATGGCCGTGGCTATACGGTTGCCGATGATAATAAACGAGAAGATCAACCAATTGGCGTGATTCCAATTGATTCGATTTATACTCCAGTTTCAAAAGTTTCTTATTTTGTTGAGAATACGCGTATTGGTCAATCAGCGGATTATGATAAATTAACATTAGAAGTTTGGACAGATGGGAGTATTGGTCCAAAAGAGGCTATCTCCTTGGCTGCGAAAATTATGATGGAGCATCTGAATATATTTGTTGACTTAACTGATGAGGCACAGCACGCTGAAATTATGGTAGAAAAAGAGGAAGACCAAAAAGAGAAAGTACTTGAAATGACCATTGAAGAACTTGATCTTTCGGTTCGTTCTTATAACTGTCTAAAACGTGCAGGCATTAACACCGTTCAGGAATTAGCGAATAAAACAGAAGAAGATATGATGAAAGTCCGTAATCTTGGACGAAAATCTTTAGAAGAAGTAAAAGCAAAATTAGATGAACTCGGTTTGTCTTTACGCAAGGACGATTAATGAAAACCGGTAATTTGAAGGAATTTACTTCAAAAAGGAGGGAAACAACATGGGCTACAGAAAATTAGGACGTACAAGCGATCAGCGTAAAGCTTTGTTACGTGACTTAGCAACTGATCTTATTATTAATGAACGCATTCAAACAACTGAAACTCGTGCGAAAGAATTACGTTCCGTTATTGAAAAATTAGTTACTTTAGGTAAACGCGGAGATCTTCATGCACGTCGTCAAGCAGCTGCCTTCGTTCGTAAAGAAGTGGCAGATGTTGAATCAAATAAAGATGCGTTACAAAAATTATTCTCAGATATTGCACCTCGTTATGAGGATCGACAAGGCGGATATACAAGAATTCTTAAAGTAGGACCTCGCCGTGGTGATAGTGCACCGATGGCCATTATTGAATTCGTTGACTAATTAAATGATGTTGTTTTATGGAGATTCACTTCATTTTTAGCAACCAACATATGAAAACAAACAGGGCAGCAAGGGATTGAACTGAATCCTGCCCTTTTTTCATAATAATTTGTTTTCCAAAAGGCTCGATTGAACTTATTAATTTTGAATTAAAATATTGTATGTTAAACATATATTTTTTAGTAAAATTTTTTTGGATGCGGTTCATCTAGGTCCTATTTTGAAATTTGAGTTTAACGGATGATACTGGAAAAAAGCGAGTGTTACGATAAAGGGAAAAATCCTTTGTCTAGCTCTAGTACCCTTTCTAATTACGGATACATTCCAGAATATTATAATTTATTCTGTAAAAAACTTAATAGATATGAATGGTTCGTTTGAGCAATATGACTGCGCATGGAAAGGGTGCAGGCTTTTTTTTATACATGAAGTATAATATCCTACAGGGGATTTTTGAAAGACCTAAGCGCCTAAGGTATAAGGTAAATTTTTGTAGATGCAACTCTTTAAAATAGAATGAATTTACTGTACTGATAAATTAATTGGTTAAAATGAACATTTTCCATTATAATATTTGTAGCTAAGTCAGTGAGACTGGCTTGTGTATCCGAGGTGAAATGAAATCCATGGTTAAAGAAATTGTACGGTTCCAAGATGTTACTTTTAAATATGATGAAAATGCCTCTTATGCATTAAACGGTGTCAATTTTTCGGTGTATGAAGGTGAATGGCTGGCGATTGTCGGTCATAACGGATCAGGAAAATCGACCATTGCGAAATTGATGAATGGTCTTATATTTCCCGATTCCGGATCGATTTATGTGAATGGAAAAGAAATCTCTGAAGAAACGGTTTGGGATGTTCGTGATTTGGTTGGGATGGTTTTTCAAAATCCGGATAATCAGTTTGTTGGTACTACAGTTCAAGATGATGTTGCTTTTGGTTTAGAAAATCACAAGATTCCGCGAGAGGAAATGGTGAAACGTGTCCATGACTCACTTGCGAAAGTAAAGATGGACCAATTTCTTAATCAAGAGCCACACCATCTTTCCGGGGGGCAAAAGCAAAGAGTTGCAATTGCCAGTGTTTTAGCATTAAGACCGGCTATTATTATCCTTGATGAGGCGACTTCAATGCTTGATCCGAGGGGAAGAAGTGAAGTACTGGGAACCGTAAGAGAATTGAAAAACCTTAACAATTTAACAATTATTTCGATTACCCATGATTTAGAGGAAGCAGTGAAAGCGGACAGGCTAATTGTCATGAATCGCGGAACTGTTTATGCAGAAGGAACACCTGCGGATATTTTCTTAATGGATGAAAAATTAGTTGAACTGGGGCTGGATATTCCTTTTACTCAAAAACTGATAAAAAAGTTTAAGGAAAATGGATACCATATACCGGATGAAATTCTACATGAAGACAAGTTGGTGGACTATTTATGCAAATTGTTACAAAAGATTTAGAGTATGTTTATCAAAAAGGAACACCATTTGAAAAACGGGCGCTCTTTCATATCAATGTTACGATTCCTTCCCATAGTTACACAGCAGTCATCGGTCATACCGGTTCGGGGAAATCAACCTTATTACAACATTTGAATGGATTATTGCAACCGACAGGAGGAGAAATCCGGATTGGTGATTTGACGGTAACTTCTGAAAAAAAGGGAAAAGGCTTAAAGGGAATCAGGCAAAAAGTCGGTATTGTGTTCCAATTTCCTGAACACCAGCTTTTTGAAGAAACAGTTGAAAAGGATATTTGTTTTGGACCTATGAATTTTGGGGCAACCGAGGAAGAGGCAAGACAACAGGCAAAAACGGCGCTAAAATTAGTGGGTTTGTCGGAAGAACTCCTAAACAAGTCCCCCTTTGACCTTTCCGGTGGTCAAATGCGGAGGGTGGCCATTGCCGGTGTCCTTGCGATGAATCCGGATATTCTTGTTTTGGATGAACCAACTGCGGGGCTTGATCCCCGGGGACGAACGGAAATTATGGAAATGTTTTACCAACTTTATCAGGAAAAAGGGATTTCGATTGTTCTTGTCACCCATAGTATGGAGGAAGCCTCGAAATATGCTGATTCAATTATTATTATGCATAAAGGAACGGTCTATAAAAAGGGGACACCAAAGGAAATATTCTCATCACCGGCTGAATTAATTGATTTAGGTTTAGATGTACCGGAATCGGTTCGTTTTCAATTGAAACTGGAGGATAAAATTGGAAAGGAAATTGCCGAACCGAGCTTATCTATCGATGAGCTGGTTGAAAATATATTTGCTTATATAAAGCGGGTGAACGAAAAATGATGGAGAAAATGATTTTCGGCCGGTATATACCAGTTGATTCACCATTACATAAAATGGATCCCCGTGCGAAGTTATTAACAATAATCATATTCATTGCTGTTGTTTTTCTGGCTGATAATACGTTGACATATGGATTATTGGCGATTTTTACCTTAGCGGCAATATGGCTATCAAATATCCCGATTAAATTTTTATTTAACGGTTTAAAATTTTTGTTTTGGATTATTTTATTCACGTTCTTTTTGCATATATTTTTCACGAAGGAAGGGGATCTCTTATATAAATTTGGTTTTATCGAAATTTATCAAGGAGGTCTGCGTCAGGGGATTTTTATTTCCCTCCGCTTCTTCTTTTTATTACTCGTAACTTCTTTATTAACTTTGACGACAACACCGATTGAAATAACAGACGGGATTGAAAGTTTGCTGAAACCTTTGAAGAAAGTAGGTTTTCCTGTTCATGAATTATCACTGATGATTTCCATTGCTCTTCGTTTTATTCCAACATTAATGGATGAAACAGATAAAATAATGAAAGCACAAATGGCCCGTGGGGTTGATTTTTCAGAAGGTACCATTAAACAACGGGCAAAAGCGGTCGTACCTCTATTAATTCCGCTCTTCATTAATGCATTCAAACGGGCGGAAGAGTTAGCTACAGCAATGGAAGCGAGAGGCTATCGCGGTGGCGAAGGAAGGACGAAATATCGTCTGCTAAAATGGGGGATGATTGACAATATCGCCATACTAACTTTATTCATTTTGACAATTCTATTACTTTTACTTCGCTAGAGTTCTTCTTTAGCGGTACAAAAGCAGGACTTTGCGCTTTTCTTACTAAAAATTGGCTCATGTAAAACTGATGGAGACTCGGAGATTATTAGAATGAAAAGATTGAAATGTGTCATCGCCTATGATGGAACTCATTTTGAGGGATATCAAAGACAACCGGAAAAACGAACGATTCAAGGTGAGGTTGAAAAAGTACTGATTAAAATGCATAAAGGGGAAATGATTCCGATTTTTGCTTCAGGACGAACTGATGCCCATGTACATGCGAAGGGGCAAGTCATCCATTTCGACAGTCCTCTTGAAATACCTGAAGACCGCTGGAAAATTGCATTAAATACATTACTTCCTTCTGATATTGTTGTTGTAACAACCGAGGAAGTACCGTCTGATTTTCACGCTCGTTTTTCCGTTAAAGGGAAAGAATATCATTATTATATTTCATTAAAAAAAGATCGGGACCCTTTTACGAGAAATTATTATTACCATTTCCCACATCCCCTTCATTTTCGAAAAATGGAAAAAGCCGCAAAATATTTAGTCGGAACCTATGATTTTACCAGCTTTTGTTCAGCGAAAACAGAAGTAAAAGACCGGATTCGTACGATTGAAAGCTTAACCCTTATTCAAGAAGGGGACCAACTGATTATAAAAATAAAAGGGACCGGATTTTTGTACAATATGGTAAGAATTATTGTTGGTACATTGCTGGAGGTTGGCACAGGGAAACGAGCGCCGGAAGAAATTCCGCGAATTATAGAAGCAAAGGACAGAATGCAAGCAGGAAAAACCGTGCCCGGGCATGGTTTGTACTTATATAAAGTTTACTATTAAATTTGACTGCCGAAATTGGGAGCCCCATTTATTGCCACATACTTTTAGTAACGAAATTAAGTACATTACCTTGACAGCAAGGTTCAGAACCGTTATTATATCATATGGTACATTGTTTTTTCCATGATAAGCCCCGGAAACTTATTATGTTGAATATAAACAATTGATGGATATTAGGAGGGTAATCAATGCGTACGACTTATATGGCTAAGCCACAAGAAATTGAACGCAAATGGTACGTTGTTGATGCTGCCGGTCAAACACTTGGACGTTTGGCAAGTGAAGTAGCATCGATTTTACGCGGTAAACATAAACCAACTTATACACCGCATGTAGATACTGGTGATCATGTTATTATTATTAATGCAGAGAAAATTGAATTAACAGGAAACAAATTAGCTGATAAAAAATATTATCGTCATAGTCAGCATCCAGGTGGGTTGAAAGTTCGGACCGCTGATGAAATGCGTACGAACTATCCAGAAAGAATGCTTGAATTGGCTGTGAAAGGCATGCTTCCGAAAAATTCTTTAGGACGTCAAATGTTTAAAAAATTACATGTTTATGCAGGTCCGGAACATCCACATCAAGCACAAAAACCTGAAAACTACGAGTTGCGCGGTTAATCTAGAGGAGGGAAATCATTTTGGCAAAAGTACAATATTACGGAACAGGTCGTCGCAAAAGTTCTGTTGCACGTGTTCGATTAGTTCCTGGTGATGGTCGTATCGTTATTAATGATCGTGATATTGAAGAATATATTCCTTTTGCAGCATTGCGTGAAGTTGTTAAACAACCGCTTGTTGCAACGGAAACAGTTGGTCGTTATGATGTATTAGTAAATGTAAAAGGCGGCGGTTATACCGGTCAAGCCGGAGCCATTCGTCACGGGATTGCTCGTGCATTACTTCAAGCAGATCCGGAATATCGCGCTGTTCTAAAACGTGCCGGCTTCTTAACACGCGACGCCCGCATGAAAGAACGTAAAAAGTATGGTCTTAAAGGCGCTCGTCGTGCACCACAATTTTCAAAACGTTAAAAACCCAGTCGTATCAAGGGTTTCGCCCATTTGGAACTTGTTTCAAATGGGTTTTATTTTACCAAAAACTGGTGAAAAACACCCGAGTGAATGTAATTTGAATGTAATTTTTCTTTGAAAAATTTCGGAGGACTCACTCTCGGCTGTTTTTAGGGATTCGAACATGCGCGTGTCACACCTTTTTATACCTCATTATCTTCTTCGCTTTGGACGGTTTCTTTATTCAAGTAGCTCGCCAAAAGTTTACTTAAACTTCCGTCTACATCTTCGGTGATGTGTATGTAAATATCCATTGTGGTACTGATACGTGCATGTCCTAATCTTTGCTGAAGTGTTTCATTCTTGCCCCGGATGCGAACAACATAGAAGCATGGGTATGCCGCAACCCGTGAACCCAGATATTTTTCAATTTGAATTTCTTGCAGGCGAAATGAAGTCGCTCGTTCAGATGCGCAAGCCGTATTGGTTTCAGGTCGCTTGGACGCGGAAACAGAAATTTCTCGATTTTGGGGTTACCATGATCTTCCCGTAGTTGTTTGTTCAGCTTTTTCAACTTTATCAGAACTCCAACGTTTCAACATCAAGACTAATTGTACGCACTGAATTCTTCGTTTTCGGACGTAGCAATAGATATTCCTCGTTCATCCAAACAAGGTTCTTCCCACCGATTGGTAGAAAAAAATCATCTACAAAAGTTAATTGATATTCTGTATTTTTGTACATCGTAACAGCCTCCAAGTGCAAGGTTTTTTACGTGTTTCCTATAAAATCCTTACACTTTATATTCGACAATAGTAGCCGAAATCCTTGTCAAGTCTGGAATTTTGCTTATTCAGCAAGCCCTAAGTAGTTACAATTTTATTAATCAAAGAGAGGATACTAAGACTAAAGTTACAATAAAATTGCAAAAGATTGTTAGCGGCTAGTAAAAAACTACTGTTTTTCAAATTCTTTTTTAAATTGGTTGATTTTCAAACATTTATATAATATAGTGGTCTAAATGCTCTTTATGGATATGATTACTAAAAAAAAGGGAGGTAACTATTTGAGAAGTAAAAAGCCTTTTAGAAAACTGGGGTTATTTGAAGGCTATACCCTTTCAATTGCAATTTCAAAATTAGGAAATCAAATTTTCTATATAGTCGTTCCACTTTATATTTATAAAGAAACTGAATCAGCGTTCCTGATGGGGATGGGATGGTTTTTCAATCGACACCTTATCTGTTAACACCTTGCATTGGGAAGATTATTGATTCTTTTCCTAAAATAACTGTTTTTTAATAGCCGAATTTATACAAGCAGTTAGTGTGTTGCTTATTCCATTATTGTCAATACTACTCCCTCAAAACTAGTTTAAAGCGAACTAAAGAAAATGCAGTGTGGAATTCTTGGTACCTAGGGTTTTCCCATGTTGGAAGAATTGCCGGCCCGGGCATTGCAGGTATACTCATTGCGTTTATCGTGTATTTTCCAACACTAATTTTAGATGAGGTTACTTTTTTAGTTACATTTATCTATGGGCAGCTGTTCAGGAGTACTAATTTATCAAAAAGACTTAAGATATGGGGATATTCTTAGTAATCTCTCTAATCCCGCTGATTTTTTTAAATCAGACTTTATCAATAATAGGTTATATTTTAAGTCAGCTGTACGCAACAACTTTAACAACTTTATTTATGACTACATACAAGGAATAATACCTAAAGAATATGTCGGAGGGATTAACACCTTTATAAGAATGGTTTTAATGGGGATGATTCCTGTCTCATCTCACGTTTTAACAAGTCTTGCTGAGCTATCTTTACAAGAAGTGTAGGTATGGTTGTAGTTATTTCTATTTTCATAGGCAACTTTCTGTGGTCTAATGTCTCTTTTAAGAAAAAAATTTAACTCTGATAAGGCGTTGGGAGGATAATTAGTTATATGAGTATATTGGTATTGAATCGTTATTCAAATAATACTGCTCCTTACTTTGAATGGCTTAAACATTTAAATGAACCGATTGTAATGCTTTGTGATGAAGTTCGAAAGGGTTTAGTAGATGAGCATTATGATCATTTAGAATTCTTCACAAATTGGCGAAGGAACGGTAACGTTGAAAAGCGTGCGATAGAGTTACATACAAAATATAAATTTAAGACGTTAATTGCTTTTTCAGAATCAGACATTATAAGGGCAGCAAAGTTGCGAGAAGTATTAAACATTAATGGACAAGATTCAAAAAGTGCCGAAGCTTTCCGAAATAAAGTCACCATGAAGACCTATTTAAAAGACACGAATATAAAAGTTCCAAGGTTTTGTAAAGTAAACCATCCAAATGATTTAATTGAATTTTGTTCAGAAAATAACTTCCCTGTTGTTTATAAACCCATTGATGGTGCAGGTTCTCAGAATACTTATGTACTAAAATCTTGGGATAATGTTAATGAAGCATTAGAAGATACCGCTTTTGAATCCTTTGAAGTAGAAGAATTTATAGATGGGGAAATGTATCATATTGACGGAGTATGGCACAGAGATAAAATGCTTTTCGTGAGTGCCTCAAAATATTTAAATGGGTGTTTGGCTTTTCATGAAGAGCAGTATCTGGGAAGCTATATTTTAAATGATAAAAATCCAATAAATAAAAAATTAATAGAGGCTACTCAAGTGGTGTTAGAATCACTGCCAAGTAAATTTACCTTCCCGTTCCACTGCGAAATATTTATAACTCCTAGTAATCAACTATATTTTTGTGAAATAGCAAGTCGAGCTGGTGGAGCTAGAGTTGTTCAAACAAATGAAAAATTGTTTAATTATAATATTTTGAAAGAATCCTTATTAGCACAATGTGGGATGGCGAAAAGTTATAATTTAAAAATTTCTAAAAATACAGCAGGATGGTTCTTAGTTCCACCTCTAAAAGGGAAGCTAGTCGATATTCCAGAAAAATTACCGTTCCCAAATGTATTGGAATATAAACTGAATGCAAAATTAGGGGATATATTTGAAGATGCAAATCGCTCTGTGGATCATATAGCTTCGGTCATTTTAAGAGGTGAAAGCGAAGATGATATAGTCGCCTGCTTAGATAATGTTGCTGCCTGGCTTACCCAACATACTAAATGGAATAAGGATGTAATAAAAGTATGAAGATTATGTTTACTCACCCATATAGATTGTCTTTGCTAAGAAAATCTTCCGATGACTACATTCAAGTTATTGCTTATGAAGATGAAATATTAGAAGAAGACTTTTTGGCTGCCGATAAGGTCTTTTATACTGATTCGAAAAATAGAATAAAAGATTTGTTGAATATACTTGATAATCCATCAACCAAACCTGATATATTAGTTTTCAATGGAGCACATGATGATGAATGTTTGAGTGAATCACAATATAAGGAATTGGTAAGCAAGAAAGGTATAAACGTTATTGGCCAAGATTTAGAGGTTTGTGAAATTTGTTACGATAAATTAAAAACAAAACAATTTTTGGCAAAGCATAATTTCCCAACAGTTAAAATTATTAATGAACCGAAGGAAAAAGATTTTCCTTTAGTTATAAAACCAACAGATGCATGGGCAGGAAAAGGAATAAAAATTGTTCATGATTACCGCCAATTGAATAACAGCATAAAAAAGTTGAATAATCAGGCCTATTATCTTGAGCCTTTTATTCAAGGTATCGAGATGTCTGCTCAGGTTATAAAATTTAGAGAAAAACTGATTGTTTGTCCCCCAGTTTATAAAGGAAGTACCTCAATGGAAATGATTCATCCTTTAAAAAAGCTAAGGATATTCCCTAATCCTTGGAATACAGACATTAATCCCGAAGTGTTTAATTTAGCTTCGGAGATTGCAAAAAAGTTAAACATTGAGGGCGTAATTGATATTGATCTTATTGTATCTAACTTTAATAAAATTTATGTGTCTGAAATAAATAGTAGGCTTTCAGGTGTTTCAAGAATGATTAGTTATGGCGGATATAATGCCATGGATATGTTACTTTCTATGGCAAAAAAAAATTGGTTAAATTATACTCCCAGGAATTCTATGGTGGTTTCAGAAATTCCAATTGCTCAGGAATTTACTAAGAACGACCTGATAAATCTAAAATCATTCGATTTTATTAAGTATGTCTATGTCAGGAACGATCAAGGAGGTACACGTCAAAGAATTTTAGTAGTTGGTAAAAGCCTTGAAGAAATAAACAGAAATATTCAGGAATTGAAAAAGCAATTTGTTATTGAAACCCGAACTCTTAGTGAATTAAATAGTTTTTGTACAGATTACAATATTAAAACTTATTTTTAGGAGTGAGAGTAATGCAGACACAGATTGTCAGAAATAAAACCTTTTTTGAAAAGAACTTGGTGAATTTAGAAGATGTTGACGTGGTATCCAAGCAATTAAACGAATATGGCCTTGTAACGTTCGAAAACATAAAGTCAAAGGATCAGTTAATTAGCATATCTAAACAACTAGGGGTAGTTTTTTTACACCGGGATTCTGATGCGGATGGTATTACTCACGTTGTTAATAAAGGCGGACTCGATGAAAAGGTAGGGTTCAAAGGGTTGACGTCAGCAGGGCTTAACTTACATACTGATAGAAGTGGCGTTACAAATCCCCCTGAGCTGTTAGTATTTTATTGTAACACTCCAGCTACCCAAGGTGGAGAAACTATACTTGCTGACGGTAAGGAAATTTATAATAAACTGAAAGAAGAATACCCTGGTGTTTTAAGTTTAATTTTAAGAGAAAACTCAGTTGTGTTTGGCGGCAGTGATGATAACGTTAGTGCATCTATTTTTAAGTTTATAAACACGGACAGACTTCAAATAAGATTCCGGTATGATGAACTGGGATTTTACTCTAGTTCCATAATTTCTATAATGCCATTGTTTCTTGAAATTATGGAAAGTTGTTGTTCTTCTTTTAAACTTGAACAAAACCAAGGTTATATTATAAAAAATGACCGGTGGTTACATGGAAGAACTACATTTTCCGGCCCACGGGAAATGTATCGCATTTTATTAAGTTTAAACAGTGAAATTAATGATAATATTAAAAAGGGATTCGTGGTATAAAATAAAAGCTTCTAATCCTACTTTCAATGGGGGAATTACATGGATATACTCACATTTTATGGAACAAGCGATGCCCAAGGTGTACCGAGATTACTATGTAGCTGCCCCGTATGTAAATCGGAGAAGTCATATAATCATCGAACCCGTCCAAGTTGTGAATTTAATATAGATGATAAGAAATTTTTGATTGATATTTCTCCTGATTTTAAGTTCCAATTTCATTTATACAATAATAGTGAAATACCCTCGGCTGTGTTAATCACTCATGCACATAATGATCATATCGCAGGTTTAGGAGATTTTGCTGATTTATGCTTTTGGAACAATAAAAACGTCCAAATTGTAAGTCCTCCTGAAATTATAAATAAGTTGAAGGAACGTTTTCCATACTTAATCAATAGAAGAGGATTAACTTTTGTAGGTACAACGAAATGGATGAATGGCAACAATAAAATTTCTTTTCATAAAGTAAACCACGGGCATAACGGATATTCCTATGGGATTCTAGTTCAAAAAGATAAAGGTAACCGTTGGGCATACTTGTCTGATTCTTTTGATGTTTCAGAGGAACAGTGGCTTCCATTCTATAATCTAGATTTACTTATATTTGGTACTTCTTTTTGGAAAGAGAATCAGCCGGCAAGTAAAAGATCTGTCTATGATGTAAGTGAAGCAATAGGGATTAAAAAAAAGTTAGGACCCAAAAAAATGATCTTAACACACTTATCCCATGACATAGATATTAATAGACGTGGGAAGGAGTTGCCGGACGATATAATGTTTGCATATGATGGCTTGAAAATTGCACTCAACAAAACTACAATTTAAAGAATATAATATTTTTTTCAGGTATATTCCTAATATCAGTAAAAAACTTAAAAGCCGATTATTCCTTAGCGTAGGAAAAAAATCGGCTTTTTTAAAAGATAAGGATAGTATAAATTTTTCAATTTCTACTTTCCTAACGCATAAGTGCACAAGGAAAGCTT
>JAAROH010007667.1_pt1 | contig 60942 bp, 52 predicted proteins | sample 7248631 | NCBI WGS metagenome assembly JAAROH01 (sample SAMN09772309, study PRJNA484901) | compost metagenome | isolation source: Vermicomposting unit | place: India | reverse complement strand
GAAGCTCTGCACTTTTTTGTTGCAGAACTCTGTACTTTCATTTTGCACTAAACAACAGAACCCATCAACAATTATTCGAATGAACAGCTTAATGACTGGTACCAGGGGGTTCCATTATCCTTTGAAAAAGGCCATATCATGGCTGTGGGCAAAACGGTGGAAATCTCCTTATTTGAAGACGATAAAGATATGTTAAATTTACCATCCATCGTAACCATATCAAAAAATTTAAAAAAAGAGTATATGGATGTCGAAATCCATTATGACAATATATTAATCTATCTTCCTGAATACGAATACAATCAGTATGCGTATAATGCCAATTCATCCTTAAAATTTACCATCTTGTCAAATGTCATATTGCCATGCCTCGTCTATGTTTTTTCCAAAATACAAGAAAACAAAAATGACTTGGAAGGATACAACTGGTACAAAGTCATGGAAAAAATTTTTCATGATAATAACATGAGACTGGAAGATGTGGGCACCGATTCTCTAAGCGCATTAAAAGCAGCCCAATTGATTTTACGAAAACCAATCAAAAAAAGTTTTGAAGAGATTGAATCCCTTTTCAGAACGGGGGAATGAGTGTGAAATTGCCCTTTTTTTCGGAAGAGGCTTTGATGGATCTTAGAACGAATTACGAAGTTTACAAAGAGCATTATTATAATCGGGATGGACGATGGTTCGATGAATATTTGAAAAGAGACAACCGTGTGCTGGAATCCAAGTTTGAATTCGAAATGCCAAAATTTAATTTTGATGAGGATTATTCAGTCAGTGATCGAGAAAATGTGAAAATCATGTATGGGGCATTGAAACACTTACCACCTTCGGTTGCTGCTCAAGAAAAAATTTGGTCTTGCCTGGCCCATACTTATTTTCGTGATTACACATTTTATCGATTGAAAAAAGAACTGGATTCAAAAAACGATTCACGGATCAATTCTGCACTCTTTTTTAAAAGCGGAAAAAATCGGTCATATTTTGTTCATGTTTTAGCAAAACTTTGGTGGGTCGGATATTTGACGTTTGATGAAAATAATAAAGATGATCCATATTGGTTGACCGACTTCTATTGTGAAAGGGACTTTACAGGGAAAAATATTGTATTTTTTTCAAGTAGTTTTACCTCAAATCGTGAAATAACGAAAGGAGTTTTAAAGGCATTGATAAACTTACAAAGGGAAGGGGTAAAAATTAAAAGGGAACATTACATTTCTGCAGCGAGATACTTAAATATTATAGGTGGGGCAAGAGTATTGGATATCCTCACAAGCGGAGAAATAGAATTAATGGTAACTAACCGGTTGAAAGAACAATATTTCATTCATTTATAAATTCTATATTAAATCGAAAAACGAAAAACATCGTCCCGAGATCGGAAAGCCGTTCTCGGGACGGGTTAAGCAATTCCCTATAATTCATTAAAAATATCAAGATCTTCCAAAGCATTATACGGAGATAATGAAAACCTTACAGATTCCCGAATCTGTTTCAAGTCCAATCCAATTGCCTTTAATACATGGGAAGGTTCAGTACTGCTACAGGCGGAACCGGATGAAGCCGCAATGTAAGGCGCCAGTTTTTTTAATAAGATTTCATTATGCAATCCGATGAATCTTACATTTATAATCCCTGGAATTTTATTTTTGCTGTCGGAATTAAAAGCAATTTTGTTGCCAAAGTTTTTTTTCAACAATAAAATCAGCTTCTCTTCCAGTGCTTGTAAATGTGAGATGTTTTTACTGAGATTCTCTTTTCCAATTCGGGCCGCTTCACCAAAACCTACAATATTATGAACGGCGTACGTTCCGCTTCGAATTCCATTTTCTTGGCCGCCCCCATGGAGTAAGGGCGTAATAGGAATGAGTTCCCCGAATTCATCGCTTCTTATGAATGCCGCACCTATTCCTTTTGGTCCATGTAATTTGTGGGCGGAACAGGATAAAAAACTGATCCCATCATATTTTTTTAAATCGATTGGAATTTTTCCAAGAACTTGGGTTGCATCAGTATGGAAAAAGACATTGTGTGTTTTGCAAATGTTGGATAAGGATTCAAGATCGTTGAGGGATCCTAATTCATTGTTTCCCCAAATAATACTCACTAATATCGTATCATTGCGGATCGCTTTTTCTAATTCCTTTGGACTTACTCTTCCATATTGATCGACGTCTAAATAAGTAATTTCAAATCCTTTCGTTTCTAAAAATTTGCAGACGTCGAGAATGGCTTTGTGTTCTGCTTTAGAAGTAATAATGTGTTTGCCACGGGTAGAATAATAATCCGCGACTCCTTTTAAAATCATATTATTGCTTTCAGTTGCGCCACTTGTAAAAATAATTTCCCTTTCATTGGCGTTCAATAATTCAGCAACATACCTTCTTGCTTCCTCAACCGCTTTTTTCGCATTTTCCGCCAGCCTGTAGTATTTTCCGGAAGGATTACCGTATTCTTGGGAAAGATAGATCATCATTTTATTCATTACTTCAGGCAAAACGGCCGTCGTGGCGCTATTGTCTAAATAGAGCATTATTACCTCTCCTTAAGGTTTTCTTCAGAAATTTTGATTAAATGATTCAATAATTTATTGTAATTTCCTGCATGTTTATATTCAGAATCCAACAACTTGATTCCACGTTCAAGATGGGCATTAAAAAGGCCCGGGAAATATTCATCTTCCGGAACTGCACGATTCGCATGTTGTCGGATCAACGCTTTATATACAAAGTCCATTTCCCCTGTCAGCGTATTGCGATTAAATTCCAATCCGTTGCTGTCTGGTTTAACAGGTTCAGGGGGTCTCGGATCCAATAAGGATAGGGAGATGCCAAGTCTGGCAAGTATATTTGGAGTTAGGCCAGTCGCATTTTGCAAATTTTTTAATAGGGTGGCAGTTGCATGCGTTGTTTTCAGCCTAAAATTCATTTATTGGACCGTCCTTTCTCTCCCGTAATTAAAAAAGTGTGTTTCAATGAAAGTTTTTTTATTCGAAATATCATAATGTAATGTATATTCATTCGAAATATAAGGAATCAAGTCTTTGTAAAGTTTTTCATCAATCTCAGAATCCGTTGATAATACGATTACTTCATGTCCAAAATTAGGAACGAGCTTTGTAATAACGGAATGTTTGTGTTCGTTATCCAGCCGCCCCAGTAATGTATCTAATACAAAAGGAAGTTGTTTTTTAGATGCTTTAATCATGCCCCAGATAATTGAAAGGACAAGCAATTCTTTTTCACCGGCTGATAGGCTTGACTTGTTAATCTCTCTTTGATGTTCATCGAAAAGTGTGATTGAAAAAGTACGGTGATCAATCATGATTCTGCTGAAAAATGAATCTTTGCGCAAAAGAGACTTGAACATTTTTGTAGAAAAAAACTCTACATCCTTTAGCTTTTTTCTTAGCTGATTTTCTCTGAATTTTCTGCTTACCATCAATATTTTTTCGGATTCTTGAAATGAAGACTTTATTTTGTATATGTTGTATAATTCATTGTTTACCTTATCATATTTTCTGCTAATTTCTTCAATTTCTTGCTCCAGTTTTTCTTTATCAGCCATCCATTTATCCATTTGGGATTGGAGTTCAATCATTTTTTTATTGGCCTGGTCCATGACTTGGATCATCTCATTGAATTCTGTCGTGGTTTCGTTATCTTTTAGACGCTGCTTTAGATTACATAGTACTTGGAATTTTTCTTTGTTCTCTTTGATCATCTCTATGAAAGAGGATAATTTTTTTTGGTTGATTTCTATAAATAAACTTTTGACTTGGTGAGATTCTGTTTTGGACGCATTATGGATAATCGGAACTTCTTTGTGAGTGGAAAGTTCTTTGGTCAGTTTATTTTTGAATTGATGAATTATTTTAGGTTCCAGTTCGATATGTATTTCTCTCAATAGTTGTTCCAAAGAAAGATTACTAATTTTTTCTCTCAATAAATTAGCCATAAAATAATTTTCTTCATCATCCAATTGAGTAACCAACTGTTTCAACATTGGATATGAAATGAAAAAGGGAAGATATTTTGAAATAAATTCTTTAATTTGATCTTGCAATTGCTTTCTTTCATTTTCGATCTGAATAATTTCTCTACTCAACTGTTGACGTTCCTCGAAAATTAACCCTCCATGAGTAGTAAAATCCTGTTTGGTTTTGTTATATTGGATTTTCGTCTCTTCAAATTCGATATTCAAATGTTTCAACGTTGAAAGGCAGTATTCCAGTTGCTGTTTTAATTTTTTCAGTTTTTCTTTGAGCTGATTTTTTTCTATTTCCAGTTTCTTTTCTTTGACGGACTTATTGGATTGTGAAATATATGTTTCAATATCCTTTTCCAAGGTGCTAAAAAGCTCCAAATTAAATAGTTTTGCTGATAAATCTTCTAAATAAGAAGATAATAAATCATCATTGCTTAATTTTGATAGATCTTCTCCGTCAAAAAAGCAAATTTCCAATAAGGAAGGCGGAAAAGTCGTCCTTAAATATTCAAAAAAATCATCTTTCTGCACATCATTTAAATGATTCTCATCTTTGAAAACATCGACGGATTCTTTAACTAATGATTTAGTGACATACCAGCTTCTTAAGATTTTGTAATTTCGTTTTTTTAAATTTTCATCCATGACAAATTCTAGTTGGATATAAAAGTTTTCCTTCGCCTCTTTGTTTAACAGTGCGGAAACCTTGTTCAAATATTCCACCGTTTCAGTTTTATATCCGTAGGCAAGGGGACCGTATAACGCCAGCCGGACACTTGTTAAAAAGATGGTTTTTCCCGAACCGTTTTTTCCCCCGATTAAAATTGTATTTTTTTGTCCTTCTGGATTGAATTCAAATTGGTTGAATCCATTATAAGGGCCAATATTATTTAATACTAGCTTTTGAAATTTCATTATGATAATTCCCTTTCGATGCAAATTTTATAGATATAAATAGTCTTGAATTAAAGCGGAAGAAAGTTTATCCATTATCCCTCTCCTTAGTTTATAACCAGAATACTGTTTTTCGATGATTAACAATTTCTTCATCAGTCGGAAATCCAAATCATATTCTTTGCACGTCATCTCTAGTTGAGTGAGATCTTCCTCATCAAACAATAAATGTTCATCGGTTTCCCAATCGAGGTCATGACCGTATACTTTCCGGTATATCTTAGGCAAACTGTCTTCAAAATCTCCACTGTAAAACCAGATTCTCCGAATTTCTTTCAACTCTTCTACTTGAATAAGTTCATAGTTGTCCTCATAAGGATGCTTAATTGATTTTTGTAGTTTCAATAAACGTTCGAGGATTTCTTTCCTAGCTTCTAAGGTAAAAGGACCTAATCCGAGTCGATATAAATTTCCGTCTTCATCTTCTATTAATATTTTTGGATCTTCGGAGGTGGAAAGATCAATATTATGCCTTTTAATGTAATCATTTAATTCATTCCGTTTGATGATAGTGAAATTATCCAATTGAATACGTTGTGGTTCTCGATTTCCTTTTTTGGGTAAAAAAATCCATCGTTTCCCTTTATCTTCAAGTTGATTTACTTTTAATAAATATATTTGTCCGTTATTTCGATATTTCATTCGCATCGTACGGTCATCGCGAATGTTTGCCAACCAGTTACGAAATGCGAGAAGGGGTTTCATCCAATCATGCCCGGATTGAATAAAGCCTGATAATGCCTTATCTTCCTCGACTACCGTACATACCCAACAGCCAAAGCGAGAATTGCCGCATGAACCAGCCGTTTCCTTAATCGTTTTGTCGACAATTAGTGGACATTCGCCGCTGTTAGAATCACTGTATAATCGATAAAGCTCGTAATTATCATCACCCCATGGGGATTCATTATTCAATAAATAATTCCAAACATCATCCACGTCAAAATTTTTTATTGGAGCATATACATATGCGTTCGGCAATGTGGAATGTTTCATTAACACTTTTCCATCGGTACTATGGGATTTTATTACGTTTGCCCTCGTTTTGCTTTCTTTTTCCCTTACACCGAGTAGCATAATTACTTCCCCAAAGGAATTGACCTTGTCCATAATAAATCGGTTGGACGGATCGATTTTCATCCTGTCGGTGCACCAACGGAATTGTTGATTGGGAAGGGGGTATCCTCTTCCTATAATATTAACCCAAAAGGATTGTTCGATGAGCGGCTTTACTTTATGGGTTTCAAAAGGGAGTCCAAGTTCAATGGCCTTTTTTTCAATTCTTCTTAGAGTGGTATTAATGGATTGTACAATCAATGGTGTTTCAACAAGGGTATCGGACGCAATGACATATACTTTTTTCGTCAATAAATTTCGGTCAAGTTCTGACAATGCTTCAAAAACAAGTTGGACGACAGCAGTAGAGTCTTTGCCTCCGCTGTAACCGATGACCCATGGGCGATCATCAGATAAGTAAACATTTTTTATTTCTTCTTTTGTATTTCTGAACAGTGTTTCTTGCTCTTCAAATAAGTTAGAAATAACTCTCATTTTGCCGCTCCTTTCAAAAATTCGGAATTCCTTGGCCTGTTCTTGTTCAATCAGAGGCAAATGCAGTCAATTTTTGACGTGATTGGACTTGATTGATCAATAAATTACGTATATATTTTATCCAAATCCTTCAGTTGATATTTTCGAAAATAATGACCAACTATTCCAAAAGCTTCAAAAGTACGCGATCTGTTTCCATTCATTGATTAAGTCGGTCAATTCTTGCCATAAAGCCAGCAAGAAGGAAATATGTTCAGAATGGAGCAGGAAATTTTTTCAACCCTTTCATGGCAGATTGTTTCTATCTGTATTTTTCCGCACGGTCAGATGGATAAAGGATGACGTATAATACAAATTGAGTCACCTATTTTTTCATGAAGAAATGAAACAACCTGAGTCCTTTAAAATTATAGGATTCAGGCTGCGGACTGTTTAAAATGTGCTTTCTTTTAAATATCATTTTATCATATTTGCGTGTTTTTCCCAAAGATAAATGATGTAGTTATCCATGTGGGTCAGGTTCTGAATTTCCTGATACATGACTTTTAGACCATGATCAATAAAAAGTGAAATGTATTTTTCAATTTCTTCATCTGGAATCTTTTTTCCAAGTCGGTTAATCATAAGATGTTTGAACAATAGGAGATTATTCTCCTTGGCAATTGCTGTTGTTGGGGCCTCAAAATCAGACCAATCTTTTTTTTCGTTTTCATCCGGAAGAGAATCGGCTGTAAGGCCTTTTGCAAAAGCGATTCGGAGCGCATCTGGGCGCTCGTTTTTCTTTCCTTCCCCCAGTTCCATGCCCAACTCGGCCATAATCACAGATAAATATGTGAACCCTTGCTTGGACAATTTTATGCGCGCCACATTGCTTCCTCCCTGCTAAAAAAGTAGCCCTTTTCTATCTTGGAATAATTTTCTGTGTGGTCATAAACTAAGGTATATTCCGTTTCAATAAAAGGAATCAATTCTTGATAAAAGTCTTTTGTAATTTCTGTATCTGTTGTTAGAATGATGACTTGATCATTTAGTTTGGTAAAGTAATGTTCTACTAAATTGGTACGGTGGACACTATCCAGCCTTGCAAGAGGAGTATCGATGACGAATGGGAATCTCGAACCGGAAACTTTCGTTAACGCCCAGATCATGGATAAAGCGATCAACTGTTTTTCCCCTTCGGAGCGGGAGTTGAGATCGATCGGATTTCCATATTGATTGATGATGGTCAAAGTAAATTTCTCATGGTCAAATAGAATTTGTTGGAAATCAGACTTTCGGAATAATTGTTTCAAAATTTTTTCGATTTCCGTTTTCATCTGTCTTGCCTTTAAAACGGTCACCTTTTCTACAAATTCATCGGTTGCATTGTATAGTTTTTGTAAAAGATCAGTTTTCTTTTTTAGTGGTCCAATTTTTTCAATTTCATTTAATTTTCTTTGATACTCATTTTTCAACCTGATTTTGTCATTACGCAATTGAGTGATTTTAGGCTTCTTTTCTCGCAGCTGTATTTTTATTCCACCTAATTGCTGATTTAAATCGTTTAATTTTTGATCATATTCAGAAGTATTCACTTCATCGGGGGCTGAGTTCAGCTGATCATAAAATTTCTTTAACATTTCTTGTGCTTTCTGTTTTTCTTCAATCAACTTTTTTAAATCCATAGGTTTTGTTTCTGGGTATGTTAAAAGCGTTTGATACTCTCCCGGTGATAAATCGTGAAGGATCTCGATTTGTCTGGATACAATCGTCTGTTGGATATGATTGATTTTCGCCCAGATTTTTTTTCCGTGTTCTTTAAGCTGAGTTTTTTGTTCGTCAGTTAATTTCGGGTTTATGTCAATGTTCAGTAATTCTGTCATAAAATCTTCATATGGGGCAAATTTCATTCGAATTCTTTGTAGAGAGTCTAAAAACTGACGTTCTTCCATCAAACGTATTTTTAAGTTTTTGATAGCAGGCTGAAGGATAATTTGATACAATTGATTCTTTTTCAGGAAAGTTAAATCCTCTTCGATTTTTTGTAATTTGGTTTCATATTGGCCAATTACTTTATTTAAGCTTGCTTTTGTTTGGCCTGCATTGGCAATCAATTTTCTCCTTTCTTGCTCTGTGGTAATTCGTTCCGTGTTCAACTTGTTATATTGCGTTTCCAAAAAATTAACTTCATTTTCAAGGGTTTCTAACTCTGATGTGATGTTTTCAATTCTTTGGTACATATCGTTAAGTTGTGTATTTGAAATTTTTCCCTTAATTTGTTTTGAAAATTCATCGTAAAGTTTGTCAAGATCTTTGAGTAATTGATTGTATATTTCAAGAGAGACAACTTTCTGAATAGCTTTTCGCGTTTCTTCTTTGTCTTGATCACCGACTAAATCTCGAATTTTTTCCGCATCGAAAATAAAGAACTGTGCCACATCAAGGGGAATTCTGCTATCGATAAATTCAATAAACTCTTCGGAGGTGAAGGATATTTCTCGAACTTTTTCAAAACTTTCGTTCAATTCGTATACTTTCCGGAACTCCTCTTCCTGGCCGTGGATAAAGGAGACTTCAATCGCATATATTTCGGAATCTTCAGAAAAAGCTAATTCTATGGACCCGTCTCTACCACCATTTTGTACGTGTTTAATATTCACAGATTTACTTAAATATTCGTAATATTCAGCTTGGTTTTTAAAAGCACGGTGGCCGAATAAACAAATGAGAATGGAATTGATGATGGAGGTTTTGCCATGGCCGTTCAATCCTCCGATAAGGACTATATTTTTCTTATATATGTCATCTGAACGATTGTCTCTATTTCTGAAATCAATCACTTGTTCTCCATAATAGGGTCGGTAATTATTATATTTAATATATTCAAAAAGCATAGATTGTCACCTCTTTTAATACATCGTCCAATATTCGATCATCTCTCTAATTTCTTTAAAAAGGCCGATCCTTCTGCCAATATTTTTATTCGCATATTCTTTTTCGAGTTTAATAAGTATTTCCAAATATTTTGGATTTACTTCATGTTTTTCGCAAATTTCACGCAAAAGTTTCTCTTCTTCACTGTTCATTTTCATACCTCCATGTTTCAGATAATTCCAATATTTTAGAAATCATGACCGGTAACATTAATCACAGATTAAGGGAGCTTTCAAAATATACAGGACAAATTAATGGTAGTTGAATGATTAGTCAAAATCTCTGCAGTTTTCGGTTTCTAAATCCTCTATTTTTTGGTTGCTTCTTGCAGGTTGTAAAACGCTATCAAAAATACAATGAATTTATAGTATAATTGTACTATAGTAAACGTTTTCTGTGAATAGGAGGAAGGGTTTTGAAAATCCTGTGTTCTCCAAATACAAATGATGTAGAAAATTATATTTTCGATCAATATCACTCGGGAGACAAGATCCTCCATATTGTGCCCACCATGATATTATTTACCCGCAGAAAAAATCTTTATAAAAGAATCTTCAATAATTCCGTCGATTTCCAAAATAAAAATGACCGACAAGTATCTGAAATATTAATCTCTAAAAATATATATTTGTTTGAATTTCAACGGTTTCTCGAATATATCGTCCGTCATTCGGAGATCCAGGTTTTATCGAATAATGAAGCAGTTATCTTATTGGAGCGAATCATGGACAAAACTCCAGCAGTTTCGAATGATGCTTGGAAATCTTTGGTCTTTGATATCTATAATGCTTTCAAATATTTTTCACTATCCGGCATTACCGCTGATCAACTGCGATTGTTTTCCAAAACTGAATCCTGGATTGAATTGATTCAGCTATATGACATTTATATCAATGAATTGCGTTCTTCCAATTTATATGATTTTGGGTTGGCAGCCCATGAATTAATTGAAAAAGGAGATAGGTACATTTTTGACCGAGTATTTTTTGATGGAGCCTTTTTGCCAATTCAACCGATAATGCATCAATTAATCAAAAAATTAAATGAAAATATGAATCCTATCACTTTCTTCATCCCATTCGATCCGACCAATTCAGAAAGTATAGCATTTCAGGTATTAAAAAGAACGTATGAGACCTATGTTCCGATTACTGAATGGATATCCATTAATGAACAGGTACAAGATCTGAATGTGGTTGAAAAACTTTCGCGATCCATTTTTTCTGAAAATAAGATCCTGTTGGATGATCGTTCTGTCATGTTTTTGGAGTATGGAACTGCGGAAGAAGAATTGGAAGACCTTGTTGCCCAAGCGGTTTCTTTGGTGAAATGGGGGATTGCGAATCAAAATAAAATTGCTATTATTACTCCAAATTCAAAGAAACTGCGTCCAGTGATCCGGGAAATGATCGAATTGCAAAATGTTAAAGCCGAAACCCCTGAAAGACCCCTCATTCAATTGCCCTTTGGAAAATTACTTTATTTGCTATACCAGATTCATACGGATCAGAGAATCCGGATTTTTGAGACTGATGGACATTATGTTGATGTGGATATGGTTTCCGATTTGTTGGAGACCGGTCAGATTAATGGTACAAAAGATTTGATCCCAATCTTTGTAAAGTTAAAAGCATTTTTCGAAGACTGCTATATTTTCCAAAATTGGTATGATAAAGTTGATACTTTAATTCAGGCACAAAAGGAAATAAGCGAGAAATATAGTCATCATCCCCTTTATACCGTCGATCGTGAAGAACTTGTTAACTTTAAAAACTTCCTCATTTATATAGAAAACCTGTCTAAGAAGTTGATCCATGAAAACGAAATGACCTTTAATCAACATCTGGAATATGCCCTGGACGTTCTCACATCAGAAGAGCGGATTTGTTACCCAGGGAATGATATTGTCAAACGTATTCTAGAGATTCGAGATTCTCTGGAAAAAGAAGAAAATCTAGTAATCGATGTCCGAGAGTTTGCACGACAAATCCATGCCATATTTACAGATTATTACAGGGAACACACCGAAAATGAGGAAGATATAACAAAATTAACGACTACCGGATTGAATAATGTGGAATATCAAGAGTATGACTACATTTTTTTGGCGCAGTTCACTCAAAACACATATCCAGAGAAGCGGGTTTATAAATGGCCGATGAGTTTAGAACTCGAATATTTCATTTTAAAGAACTTTACAAATTTGGCGCTAGAAAGTCCTGACGATTTAAGAAGATATTATTTGGATCGTTCTCTCTATCATTTATTCATAGTCTTAAATTCCACTAGGAAAAAACTAATTATTTCATACCCTAAAATGATGGAGGGCATTGAACAAACCCCTTCCCATTATATCCATGATATTGCCGCTGTCTTTAACATAAAGGAAGATTCGAATTCTCGGATTGAAGATGTATTGAAAAAATACGGCCTTTTGATCAATCCTAGCAAAGATCAACCGATTAATTTGAAAGTAGGCGTACCGTCCCGATTGAGACTGGAATTGGCAGAAAATGAATCAGTTACCATTGAGGAATTGGCCATTTTCGAATATTGCGAGAGAAGATTTTATTACGAGAAGAACCATCCTGAGGAAAAGCATTACAACGGACATTTACAACTTGAGCTTTATGCTACCTCATGCTTGTATGAAGAATCAATCAAAACAGTGGTAGAGCAATATCCTAAGATCGGAAAATATAATGAAAGAGTCATTATTCATCGTTTGGATGAGATTATTGATGACAGCAAAAAGAAGATTGAAGAACTTTTTCCGATTGGCCAAAGATATTGGGAAGATATCATTCTGCGTACGAGATTCCATATCTTGAACCTTATTTCACGAGTTTTGTCAAGCACAGACCATAAAATTGCCGAATGGTCGCTGGAAAAAGGACAATGGGTGACAAAAAAGATCGGTGGCTTCACTTTTTTGGGAAAGAGGGAATTAAGAGTCAAATACCCAACGATTACTCATTATTATTCCATTACAAATTTGAAAGATATTCTTTCTTTTAGTGTCAATACTAAGGATGAAGATATCCGAAGTTACCTCGCTTATGTAAAAAAATTATATAACGATCTTCTGCGTGGTTTCTGTTATGAAAAGCCGGAGATTGAGCAAATATTAAAACAATATGCTGAGCGAATTCGCCATTCGAGTTTTGATAAAAATCCTGGAGGCCATTGTCAATACTGTCCTTTTTATTATTTTTGCATGGAAAAGGAGATCCACATGTATGAAGCTTACAGATGAACAAAAGTCGATTATCAATAGCAATGAAAGAAGACTGCTCGTGAAAGCTGGAGCAGGCACTGGAAAAACGGAAATTCTCGTTCGCAGAATCGTAAGACTGATCGAAGAAAATCCCGATTTAAGCATTACAGATATGGCCATAATAACATTTACAAACAAGGCAACACAAGAAATGCAGTTACGCTTGAAAAATGCTTTTTACGAAAAATGGAAAAAAGAAAAATTACCTAAGAAAAAAATTAAATTTCGATATGAATTGGAATCTTTGAATTCTGCACAAATTTCAACAATCCATAAATTTTGTGAAACAATCTTGCAAACCATCGGGCCATTTCAGGATGAAGAAATCATCTATTCTCCAAACTTTCCTGTCCGTTCTGCTCAATTGACCAATACAATCGATCATACAGTCGAAGAATGGATTCAATGGAAGAAATATACGAATAAAAAAATTGAACACTTGAACTATATGCCCGTACATCAGCTTAAAGAAATCATACGGACAGCTTACAAAATGGCCCGATCGAAAGGTCTTGATCTAGATAAGTTGATTGAGAATACAAAACGGACTGCAATTTTAGAAACGAATACTACTAAGAAGAACTTAAAAATTGAATTAACGGAACTATTAAAAATGGTTTCGGAGAACCATGTTAAATATAAATGGGATCATTTGGATGTAGATGATTTGTTAGAATACTGTGCGAAAATATTAAAGAAAAGACCTGATCTTGTGCAGATAATAAGAAAAAAATATCAATATATTTTTATTGACGAATTTCAGGACACTTCTTTGTACCAAGCTGAAATAATCAAATCTATATGCGATGATTCGGAAGGAAGTCCACATCTTTTTGTGGTGGGAGACGTAAAACAATCAATCTACGAATTCAGGGGGGCCAATCCTGAGTCTTATCAAAAAGTGGAACACTGGATCAAACAAACGGGGAAAATCCTTACTTTGTCTAAAAATTGGCGTTCAACACCGGAAATTGTCACCTACGTAAACCGGGTTTTTGGGCGAATTAAAGCTCATGAAAAGTACAGTTTTCACAACGAACCGCTGGAACCATCCCAAGAAAAAGAGAGAATGAAAATCAGTGATGCTTATGAATGGGTGTTTTCAGAAAACAATGAAAACCACGGGAAGATTGTTGCGAATTATCTTCAAAAACAGATTGAAGAAGGAAAAGAAGAGAATCAGTTTGCCGTCCTGGTGCGAACCAATTACCAACTAAGCATAATCGCCGATTGTTTGGAACAATTTGGAATCCGTTTTGAAGTGGCTGACAGTGGAAATTTTTTCAATCAAACGGAAATCGTCCACACTAATCTCGTTTTAAAAGCCATATTACATGAAAATCCGATCAGTGCTAAAGAATCTTTGTCCACAATATTTTTTAATAATGATGTATTTTTGTACAATCATGTCATGTCAGAAATCAGGACAAAATCTTTGTCGTTAAGATACACGCCTTCTCAATTACTGGATTACATCTATAGAAAAACAGACATTTTTTCAAGAAGCTCCCGTCAAATAAAGGCAAATCTAAACAAACTGAAAGAATTAACCAGAAGCCTTGTAAAAGATGAAAATATTACGTTAGGCCGATACGTCAATTGGCTTTCTGCTATGATTGCTGCCAATATGGACGAACCGTTGGCGGATGTGATAGAAGAAGATTATTGCAAAGTAAAATTGATGACGATCCATAAAGCGAAGGGTTTGGAATTCCCCGTCGTTATCCTTCCTTTTCTTGATTATAATATCAGCAATGAAGCTTTGTATCCGGAAGTTGTAGTGGATCCATTACATAATTGCTTGGAATTTTCCTATGATAATTACTATAATGAAGGAAAAGGAAAAATACAGTCTGACCTTTATGATGAAGTTATAAAAAAGATCCAATTCCATATTTACTCTGAAGAATTGCGGGTTTTATATGTTGCATTGACTAGAGCCAAAGAAAAGCTTGTTTTGATTGGAAATAAAAATTGCCGGAAGGACAAAATCTGTTATCAAAACTGGTTGTTACACGGGTAATCGATTCTTGCTTTTCCAAATAATGTATTTCAAAAGGAAGAAACTCACGCATTTCCATTATACTTTCTTGAAATTGTAATAGACTCGACTCATCAATGGACAATTTCCTTCGCTTTTTTTGATCAAATATAGGTCATGGTATAGTTCAAAGTCATATGGATGGGATTTTCCAAAGATAATAAGCCTCCCTGCTCGCATCACCCCTGCGCCCGGGAGGCTTTCCGCATCTTCGCGACGAGGTCCGTGTCGGGGGTGACGCGGACGGTTTTCTGGTGGTCGTAAATGACGAAGCCGGGTTTTGCCCCGGTGGGTTTGCGCACATATTTAACCTTCGTGTAATCCACGTCCACGTTCCCCGAATTCCTCGCCTTGCTGTAATAGGCGGCCAGATGGGCGGCTTCCAGCAGGGTCTCTTCCGACGGCTCGCTGCTCCGGATGACCACGTGGCTGCCGGGGACGTTTTTCGCGTGCAGCCAAACCTCCTCTTTCCGCGCCAGCCGCATCGTCAAGTATTCATTTTGCTTATTGTTTTTGCCCACCAATATCGGCGTCCCGTCCGACGCCAGGAATTGCTCCGGGGCGGGGGCGGCCTTTTTCCCCGGCTTTTCCTTCCTGCCCGCCTTTTCTTTCAAATATCCCTGTTCCGCGAGCTCTTCTTTGATCTCGTCCAAATCCTTCGCCGAAGCCATCCGGATCTGCTCATGCAAAAGGGACAAATATTCCAGTTCCTTTTCCGTTTGTTCCAGCTGCGTCTTCACGGCCTCCCGGGCGTTTTTCGCCTTCTGGTATTTCCGGAAATACGTCTGGGCGTTTTCCGAGGGGCTTTTGTCCGCATCGAGGGGAATGGTCAGCGGTTCTCCGGTATAGTAATTGGTGACGGTGATTTCTTTCATCCCTTTTTCCGCCAAATGGAGATTGGCCGTCAACAACTCTCCGTACAATTGGTATTCGCCGCTTTTTTCCGATTCCTGCCATTCCCTTTGCAATTTTTCCCGTTTTCTTTCGTTCTTTTCGATTTCCTTTTTGATGAATCGCTCCAGGTCCCCGGCGATTTGTTTTACCCGGTCCCTTTCCGCCTTTTCAAAATAATAGCGGTCGAGCAATTCGCTTAAAGTCTTGAAGTACACCCTTTCCCCGCCCACATGTTCCAGGGGGAACAAATAGAAGAATTCCTTGTCTTCCCTTTTCATCAAAGTCGGCCGGATGTCGCCCCTCTTGATTTTGTCGGTTAAGGACAGGAAGGCTTTGGGCACGGTTTCCCGGTTGGGAAGGCCCGCCAAATGCACCACTTCCTTTGCGAAAAGGGGGGAGATGCCGAGAAAACGGGAGACGAGCTGGGCGTCGATCTTTCCCGCGTTGAAATCGATTTGGTTGACGATATCCGTTTCGCTGCAGGTCAGCGGGTCGGTTTTGTCTTGTTCCGGCGGAAACCGGTAGCTTTGCCCGGGCAGGACGGCCCGGTAACGGTTTACCGCGTGGGAGACATGTTTGATGCTGTCGATGATCGTCCCGGATTCGCCGTCGGTCAAAACGATGTTGCTGTGCTTTCCCATCAGTTCGATGATCAACTGTTTCCGCACCGGATCCCCGATCTCGTTTCTCCCCTTGATATGGATCAGGACCACCCGGTCCAGTCCGCGCTGCTCGATTTTTTCAATGACCGCGCCTTCCAGATGCTTGCGCAGGACCATGCAAAACATCGGCGGTTCCTTCGGATGGACGTATTCTTCCTCCGTCAGCTGGATTCTCGCGTAAACCGGATGGGCGGAAAGGAGAAGTTTTACATTTTTTCCCTTGGAACGGACGATAAGGAGAACTTCGTTTTTGGAAGGCTGATAGATTTTCCCGATCCGCCCGCCGGCAAGGGCTTCCGCCAATTCCTTTGTCATCATTCGCGTAAACAGACCGTCAAAGGACATGATCGCTTCCCTCTCCATGCGAAGACATTGATAAAAATAAGTATAGCATTTTTCCGGACAAGACTGAATATGCTTTCCATAGACAAGGTGTCCAAAGGGGGATGTCAAACGGGAAATGAAATTCCATCAAATGCACATCAGCGACGTGGAAAAGGCTTTGCAAACGGATATGAACCGCGGGCTGTCCGACAAGGATGCGGAAAAAAGGAAAAAACGGTACGGGGAAAACGTGCTGGAGGAGGGGGAAAAACCGTCCCGCCTCCGCATTTTTTTCAGCCAATTCAAGGATTTTATGGTTATCGTCCTTCTCATCGCGACGGTCATCTCGGGACTTTTGGGCGAATATATGGATGCGCTGACGATCATCATCATCGTGATCACCAACGGGATCCTGGGCTATATTCAGGAATACCGGGCGGAGAAGTCGCTGGACGCCCTGAAGGAATTGTCCGCCCCCCAGGCGAATGTCTTCCGCGGGGGAAAAAAGCTGAAAATCCCGACCAAAGAAATCGTCCCGGGGGATGTGCTGCTCTTTTCCAGCGGCGACCGGATCGGGGCGGATGTGCGCATCGTCGAGGCGAACGGCCTGGAAATCGACGAATCCCCGCTGACCGGGGAATCGGTGCCGGTGGAAAAGGGGACGGAGCCGGTCTTCGGGGAAGATCTCGGGATCGGGGATATGGCCAATCTGGCCTTTATGGGGACGATGGTCACCCGCGGAAGCGGCAAGGGGATCGTTATCGGCACGGGGATGAATACGGCCATGGGAAAAATCGCCGATATGCTGCAAAGCGCGAAGGAATCCATGACCCCTTTGCAGAGAAGGCTCGAGGAGTTGGGCAAGATTTTGCTTGCCCTCTGCCTTGTCCTGACCGTCCTCGTCGTCGTGATCGGCGTCCTGCAGGGCCATGATGTGTATACGATGTTTTTGGCGGGGGTTTCCCTCGCGGTGGCGGCGATTCCGGAAGGGCTGCCCGCGATCGTTACCATCGCCCTCTCCCTCGGCGTCCAACGGATGGTGAGGAAAAATTCGATCGTAAGGAAACTGCCGGCGGTGGAAACCCTCGGCAGCGTTTCCGTCATTTGTTCGGACAAAACCGGCACGATGACGGCAAACAAGATGACCGTCACCCGCATCTTCGCCGGGGGGAAGGTTTGGGCGGTCACCGGCCACGGCTATGACCCGAAGGGGGATTTTTTTTACAGGGACCGGAAAATCAGCCCGAAAAATGATCCCGCTTTGGAAAAGCTTTTATTGTTTTCCGCCCTCGGCAATCCGACGCGGATCGTCCAAGGCAAAGACGGCTACCGATTGGAAGGGGATCCGACGGAGGGGGCGATGCTTGTGGCCGCCTTGAAGGCGGGTTTTCACCCGGAGCGGCTTGCCGGGCGGTACAAAATCATCGGGGAATTTCCCTTCGATTCCGCCCGGAAGCGGTCGAGCGCCGCCGTCGAAACCGGAGGAGGGAAAGTCTTCGCCGTGGTCAAGGGCGCCCCGGAAATCTTGCTGCAATTGTCTGAGCGGATCCTTTGGGACGGCAGGGAGGTGCCGCTCGGCGGGGAATACCGGAGGGCGGTCAACGCCGTCTTGGAGGAGATGGGAACCTCCGCCCTCAGGGCGATCGCCGTCGCCTATAAGCCGCTGTCCAAGAGGGGCGGGCTGTCCGGAGACGAGGTGGAAAGGGATTTGATTTTCGCCGGCGTGATGGGGATGATGGATCCGCCCCGGAAGGAAGTCCGGCAGGCGGTAAAGGAATGCAAAGAAGCGGGGATCAAAACGGTCATGATCACCGGCGACCATGCGACCACCGCCCGTTCCGTCGCCCGGGAGCTGGGGATCCTGTCGAAAACGGGGAAGATCATCGAAGGGACGGAACTGGAAAAAATGGACGGGGAGGAACTGGAAGAGGCGGCCAAAGAGGCGGATGTCTTCGCCAGGGTGTCTCCCGAGCACAAGCTGAAGATCGTCCGGGCCCTCCAAAAAAGCGGGGCGATCGTGGCGATGACCGGCGACGGGGTGAACGATGCGCCCGCCATCAAACAGGCGGATATCGGGATCGCCATGGGCCGTTCGGGAACCGACGTGGCGAAGGAAGCCTCCTCCCTGATTCTCATCGATGACAATTTTGCGACGATCAAAGCCGCCATTGAAGAAGGAAGGACCATTTATGAAAATATCCGCAAATTCATCCGCTATTTGCTGGCCTCCAACGTGGGCGAAATATTGGTCATGCTGTTTGCGATGATCCTGGGACTTCCCTTGCCCTTGGTCCCGATCCAGATCCTGTGGGTCAATCTCGTCACCGACGGGCTGCCGGCCATGTCCCTGGGGGTCGACGGGGCGGAAGAGGACGTCATGAAACGGAAGCCGAGGCATCCGAAAGAGGGGATCTTTGCCCGCGGGCTGGGATGGAAAATCATATCGAGGGGATTTTTGATCGGAGGCGCCACCTTGCTCTCCTTCCTTTTCATGTACAGCCGGCATCCGGATCAGCTGGCCTACGCCCAGACCGTCGCCTTCGCCACCTTGATCCTCGCCCAGCTGATCCATGTGTACGATTGCCGCAGCGAAAGATCCATCTTCGCCAGAAACCCCTTCGAAAATCATTTTTTGAATGGGGCGGTCCTTTCCTCCTTCCTGTTGATGCTTCTCGTCATCTACTACCCGCCTTTGCAGCCGGTGTTCCGGACGGAGGCGATTCTATTGCGGGATTGGCTGTTCATCGCCGCCATGGCCGCGCTCCCGACCTTTTTGCTCACGGGCACATTTTATTTAAGAAATCAAAAGCGGTATGATATAATGAAAGAAGGTAATTAGGAGACTTTCTTAATTACCTTCTTTTTATTCCATTTGATCAGGTGATCCTATGGTTGTGAGCATGACCGGCTACGGCCGCAGCAAGATGGAAAATCCGTCCTACACCATCGAGGCGGAGATCCGTTCGGTGAACCACCGCTTTTTGGACCTGCATATCCGTTCGACGGAGCCGATGATGCATCTGGAGGAAAAGATCAAAAAGTCGATCCAGAAGTTCCTGAAGCGGGGCCGGCTGGACGTCCATCTCAATATCCAACGCCATCTCCAGTCGGCAAAACAATTAAATGTTGACTGGACCTTGATTGAAGATTATTATCGATTTATCCTGGAATTAAAAAAGAAGTATGCGCTAGCGGATGACATCCGGCTCGAACATTTTTTGACCCGGAGCGAATTTTTCCAGTTCACCGACCTGCGTGAAGAGGACGGGGAATTCGAAGCCCTCCTCATGCGGACGGTGGAAGACGCCGCGAAAAACGTATTGGCGATGCGGAAAAGGGAAGGGGAACTGCTCCAAAGGGAGCTCCTCCATTATCTTTCCTTATTGAAAAAGGAATGGGAGGAATTACAAGCCCTTTCCCCGCAGCCCGTTGAAAGGTACCGGGAACAGCTGTACAAAAAGATCAACCTCCTGACCAACGGAAATATGGACGAAAACAGGCTGCTTACGGAAGTGGCCCTGTTTGCCGACCGCATCGATTTTTCCGAGGAGCTGGACCGGCTAAAGAGCCATTTTGCCCAGTTCGAAGCCGTTTTGGCGGAAGAGGAGCCGGTCGGGCGAAAAATCGACTTCCTCCTTCAGGAGATGAACCGGGAAGTGAACACGATCGGATCGAAGGGCAATGACGCCGGTGTCAGCAAAAAGGTCGTGGAGATGAAAAGCCTGCTCGAGAAAATGAGGGAACAGGCGCAAAATATCGAATGAACCGCGGGCGCCGGGAATTTTCCGTTCCGGGCGAACGCCCTGCGGACGGCCCGGTGCTGTCCATCCGAATGAAACAAAGGATTTCCATCCATCGATATAAAAAATTTGCAAATGGAAGGTGCGACTGCTTGGAAAAGGAAAAAGGACTTTTGATCGTTTTATCCGGACCTTCAGGAGTCGGCAAGGGAACGGTCCGAAAGGAAATTTTCTCCAACCCGGAAAGGAACCTCGTCTATTCCATCTCCGCCACTTCGAGGCCGAAACGGCCCGGAGAAGTCGACGGCGTCGATTATTTTTTCAAAACCCGCGAACAGTTTGAGGAGATGATCGAGCGGGGCGAGCTGCTCGAATATACGGAATATGTGGGCAATTATTACGGAACCCCGCTGGAGTACGTGAAAAAGACGCTGGAGGAAGGGAAGGATGTTTTCCTGGAGATTGAAGTGGAAGGGGCGAAACAAGTCCGGGAAAAGTTTCCGGACGGCATTTTCATCTTCCTCATCCCCCCGAGTTTAAAGGAATTGGAAAAGCGTATCAAAAACCGGGGGACGGAATCCGATGAAACGATCAAGAACCGCATGAAAGTGGCCAAGGAAGAGCTGAAAATGATGGGCTTATACGACTATGTCGTCGAAAATGACGAAGTAAAAGAAGCCTGCCGGAAGATCAAGGCGATCATCGAGGCGGAACATTGCAGAAGGTTCCGCATCCAAAACAAACTGGAAAAATTGTTGGGGGGTTGTTGACGGATGCTTTATCCTTCCATTGATGACCTGCTGCAAAAGGTCGATTCCAAATACTTGCTTGTCACCATCGCCGCCAAGCGGGCAAGGGAAATACAGGATACGAAGGAATATTATCTCGACCGTTATGTCTCCGAAAAAAATGTCGGAAAGGCGCTGGAGGAAATCAATGCGGGGATGTTGACGGTCGAAAAGCCGCAAATCAAAGACAGCCTGAAATAACCGGAGGAAAGAAACGGGGTGACCGAAATCGCCCCGTTTTTTATTGATGCGATCACCGACGGATAAAAATGGAGAATGAATATGCCCGGTGCAATCGTGTTTATTGGTGCGATCAACCACGGATAAAATCAAACAATGAATATGCCGGCTGCACCCGCGTTATTTGAAGCGATCATCGGCGGAATCAACTGAAACAGATATGCCCGCTGCCCCGTGTTTATTCATGGGATCATCGGCCGATACGAAAAAATGTTTTGGCCGCAATCGCGTTTATCGACGCGATCGTCGGCCGATAAAATCGAAAATGAATATTTCTGCCGCAGTCGCGTTTTTTGATGCAATCATCGGTCGATTCCTTCATAATAAGGGTAGGCCAAACGGTTTAAACCACAATCGAAACCATATCTAAACCAAATGGAGGATTCCGATGGAAGGCAAGAAAATCTTGTTATGCGTGACCGGAGGCATCGCCGCTTACAAGTCGGTCGCCCTGGCCAGCCGGTTGACCCAGGGCGGTTTTTCGGTAAAAGTGGTCATGACGGAAAGCGCGACGAAATTTGTCACGCCCCTAACCTTTCAAGCCATTTCCAGGAACGAAGTATATGTGGACGTCTTTGAAGAAAAAGATCCGGAAAAAATCGCCCACATCGACCTGGCCGAGTGGCCCGATTTGATCCTCATCGCCCCGGCGACGGCCAATATCATCGGCAAACTGGCCGCCGGCGTGGCCGACTGCATGGTGACCGCTACGCTTTTGGCGACGACCCGGCCGGTGTGGATCGCCCCGGCGATGAACGTCCATATGTACATGCACCCGATCGTGCAGCGGAATATCGAAACCCTTAAATCCATCGGCTGCCGTTTCATCGAACCGGGAGAAGGCTATTTGGCCTGCGGTTATGTCGGAAAAGGGCGGATGGCGGAACCGGAAGCGATCGCGGAACAGGTCTCTGAATTTTTTGCCCATGACGGGAACCGGTTTTTGGAAGGGAAGACGGTTTTGGTCACCGCCGGCCCGACCCGGGAAAGGATCGACCCCGTCCGTTACCTGTCCAATGATTCCTCCGGGAAGATGGGCTATGCCTTGGCGGAAGCGGCCGAACGGCTCGGCGCCCGCGTCATTCTCGTCTCCGGCCCCGTCCGATTGCAGAAACCCTTTGGCGTGGAGGTCGAAGAAGTGGAGAGCGCGGAGGAAATGTATCGGGCCGTCCTCCGGCACTTTCCCCGGGCGGACATCGTCATCAAGGCGGCGGCCGTCGCCGATTACCGCCCGAAACGCGCGGAACCGGAAAAGATCAAAAAGAACGGCAGCGGCATGACGATCGAGCTGGAACCGACCGTCGATATCTTGAAGGAACTGGGGAAAAGGAAAGAGGGGCAATTTCTCGTCGGTTTTGCGGCGGAAACGGAAAATATCGAAGAATACGCCCTCAAGAAATTGAAGGAAAAAAATGCGGACATGATCATCGCCAACAATGTCAAAGAGGAAGGGGCGGGCTTCGGCACGGACACCAACATCGTCACCGTCTTTACTTCGGCCGGGGAGAAAAAGGCCTATCCGATCATGGCGAAGCAAAGGCTGGCCTATGAAATCTTCAAAGAAATCGACCGGAACATGAGGGCGAGTCGGAAATGACCGTCGCCAGTGTGGTCGTTGACGTGAAAAATCTGTCCGTCGATCACCCCTTCGATTACCTGGTCCCCCCCGAATGGGAGGGGCTCATCGAGCCGGGGATGCGGGTCATCGTCCCCTTCGGTTCCCGGAAGGTGCAAGGGTTCGTCGTCGGCCTGAAGGAGAAAGCCGAACGGGAACAATTGAAGGCCATCATCGAACCGATGGACGAACAGCCGGTGCTGACGGAAGAGCTCCTCGAGCTGGGAGAGTGGCTTTCGGAAAACACCCTGTGCCTGAAAATCGCCGCCTTCCAGGCGATGCTTCCCGCCGCGCTGAAGGTGAATTACGAGAAATATCTCGTCCCCGCCGGGGGCAATCCGGGAGAGGGTCCGGGATATTTCCGGGAGCTTTTTCAAAACCGGGATAAAATCGGCTGGGACGAAGCCCTCCGCCTTGTCGAGAAAGGAGCCCTTTACCGGGGCATCCGCGAGGGGCTGCTCCGGGTGGAATACCGGATCAAAAGCAAAGGGACGGTCAGAAAGGAAACCTATTATGTTCCGGCCGTCCCGAAGGAAAGCTTTTCGGAAAAGCGGGCGGGCCTGCCGAAAACCGCGAGGAAACAGCTGGAGATCGCCGATTTCTATCTTGAACATTTCCGCGCCCACTCCGCGGCGGAATTGCGGGAACGGTTCCCGCAGTTTTCCGGGCCGGTCAACGCCTTGATCCGGAAAGGGATGCTGAAAAAGGAGGAACGGGAACAATACCGGGATCCTTATGAGCATCAGGCGGTCGAGCCGAGCCGCCCCCATCCCCTGACCCCGGAGCAGGAAGAGGCGATCCGTCCGGTCCGCCGCGCGATTGAATCCGGCGAGCCGGATGTGTTTTTGCTGTACGGCGTTACCGGGAGCGGCAAGACCGAGGTGTATATGCATGCGATCCGGCAGGTGCTGGAAAAGGGAAAGGAAGCCATCGTGCTGGTGCCGGAGATCGCATTGACCCCGCAGATGGTGGCCCGGTTTAAAAGCCGCTTCGGGGACAAGGTGGCGGTGCTGCACAGCGGGCTTTCCGCCGGGGAGAAATACGACGAATGGCGGAAGATCCAGCGGAAGGAAGTGCAGGTTGCCGTCGGCGCCCGTTCGGCGGTTTTCGCCCCCTTCGAAAACCTGGGGATCATCATCATCGACGAGGAACATGAAACGACCTACAAGCAGGAAGAAACCCCCCGCTATCATGCCCGGGATGTGGCGATCCGCCGGGCGCAAAGCCACCGCTGCCCGGTCATTTTGGGCAGCGCCACCCCTTCCCTGGAATCCTTTGCCCGGGCGAAAAAAGGAGTATACAAGCTGTTGAAATTGGAAAAGAGAATGAATAATATGCCCCTCCCTTCCGTCGAGATCGTCGACATGCGGAAGGAAATGCACGCGGGAAACCGGCTCGTGTTTTCCCGGCTGCTGATGGAAAAAATGAAGGACCGGCTGGAGCGGGGCGAACAGACGGTCTTGCTCCTGAACCGGAGGGGATATGCAACCTTTCTCCTCTGCCGCGGCTGCGGGTACACGATGGTTTGCCCGAATTGCGAAGTGACCTTGACTTACCATAAGGTATCGGACACGGTCAAATGCCATTATTGCGGTTATGAAGGGTCGGCGCCGAAACGTTGCCCGGCGTGCGGTGGCGAACATATCCGCTATTTCGGCACGGGGACGCAGAAAGTGGAGGAGGAACTGAAAAAGCTGTTTCCCGAGGCCCGGGTCATCCGCATGGATGTGGATACGACCCGGAGGAAAGGTTCCCATGAAAAGCTGTTGAAGGACTTTTATGAAGGAAAAGGGGACATCCTCCTGGGCACGCAAATGATCGCCAAAGGGCTGGATTTCCCCAATATCACCCTCGTCGGGGTGCTTTCGGCCGACATCGGTTTGAACATGCCCGATTTTCGCGCCGGGGAAAGGACTTTTCAATTGCTGACGCAAGTGAGCGGGAGGGCGGGGAGGCACCGCCTGCCGGGCGAGGTCGTCATTCAAACCTACGCGCCCGACCATTACAGCGTAAAGCTTGCCAGGGATTACAGGTTCCTGGATTTCTACCGCCATGAAATGAACATGAGGAAACGGGGCAATTATCCGCCTTATTATTATTTGGTCCTGATCGTCGTCACCCACGAAAACGCGATGACGGCGGCGAAAATCATTCACCAGATCGCGTCCTTTTTGCGGGGCCGGCTTGATGAGCGCACGATCGTCCTCGGCCCTGGCGCCTCGCCGATTTCCCGCCTGAACAACAAATACCGCTACCAGCTTTTGATCAAATACAAGCGGGATCCGAATTTGTTTCCGGCGTTGAAACAAATCTCCCGGCTTTTTATCAAGGAACAGACGAAGGATGGGGTGGGCATTCACATCGACGTGAATCCCTATTCCCTTCTCTAGGATCCGAGGATTTATAGAAACGGAGGAATTGAGCGGGATGACAAGAATCGTATTTATGGGAACTCCGGATTTTTCCGTTCCGATATTGGAACGTTTGCTGCAAGCGGAATACGAAGTCGTCGGCGTCGTCACCCAGCCGGACCGGCCGGCGGGGAGGAAACAGCTGCCGAAGGCTCCGCCGGTGAAACGCCTTGCCGAAAAATACGGAATCCCCGTTTTCCAGCCTGAAAAGATCAAGGAAAAGGAGGCGCTGGAGCGGATTTTCTCCTGGCAGCCCGACCTGATCATCACCGCCGCTTACGGACAGATCATCCCGAAGGCGCTGCTCGATTTTCCGAAGCATGGCTGCATCAACGTCCACGCCTCCCTGCTGCCCGAACTGCGCGGGGGCGCCCCGATCCATCATGCCATTCTGCAAGGGAAGAAGAAAACGGGCGTGACGATCATGTACATGGTGGAGAAATTGGACGCCGGCGATATCCTTGCCCAGGCGGAAGTGGAGATCGGAGAAAGGGACCATGTCGGCATCCTGCACGACAAGTTGAGCGAAAAAGGGGCCGAACTGCTGCTTTCGACCTTGCCGAAACTGCTCAAGGGAGAAATTACCCCCGTTCCCCAGGAGGAAGAGAAGGCGACCTATGCCTACAATATCAAAAGGGAAGAGGAAAGGATCGATTGGTCCAAGGGGGGCGAAGAGGTGTACAACCGGATCCGCGGATTGCATCCGTGGCCGGTGGCCTACACGACCCTCGGGGGCAAGCCGCTGAAGATTTGGTGGGGGGAAAAGGTTTCCTTCCAAGCCCGTGAAAAGGCCGAACCGGGCACCGTGGTCGCGGTGGAGAAGGACGGCTTCATCGTCGCCACCGGTGACGAGGTCTTTATCAAGGTTACGGAAATTCAGCCCGCCGGAAAGAAGAGGATGCCCGCGGAACAATTTTTGCGCGGGCATAAACAGGAGCTTGCCGCCGGGACGAAGCTGGGGGACGGATGATGGCCGCAAACGTGAGGGAAATGGCCTTGGATCTTTTGCTGAAGGTGGAAAGGGAAAAGGGCTACAGCAACCTGGTATTGAACCGGATGATTGAAAAATATAAACCGTCCCCTCCCGACGCCGCCCTGCTTACGGAAATCGCCTACGGGACGATCCAGCGGAAACTGACGCTGGAATATTTCCTCGCGCCCTTCGTGAAAAAACCGGACAAACTCGACCATTGGGTCAAACTGTTGCTTCTTTTGTCCCTTTACCAAATGAAATATTTGACGAAGGTGCCGGATCATGCGGTCATTTACGAAGCGGTGGCGATCGCCAAAAAAAGGGGACATCGGGGAATCGCCGCCTTCGTGAACGGCGTGCTCCGTTCAGCTCAACGAAAGGGCCTTCCCTCCTTCGATCCGATCGCAGATCCGTTGGAAAAGCTTTCCGTGGAAACGAGCCATCCCCTTTGGCTCGTCCGCGACTGGGCGGAACAATTCGGCTTGGAGACGACGGCGGCCATCTGCAGGGAGAACCTTGAAGCGCCCCGGCAAACGGCCCGCATCAACGGTTATTTGACCGATGCGGAAGCGGTCCTGAAGCGGTTGGAAGAAGAGGGGATAAAGGCGGAAAAAAGCGATGCGGTGCCCGATGCCCTGCGGAGCGTCAAAGGGAATCTGGCCAAAACCGGGGCGTACGAAGAAGGTTTGCTCACGATCCAGGATGAAAGTTCGATGCTCGCCGGATACGCCGTCGATCCGAAAGAAGGGGAAACGATTTTGGACGCCTGCGCCGCGCCGGGCGGAAAGGCGACTCACCTCGGGGAAAGAATGAACAATACGGGGACAATCATCGCATTGGACGTGCATAAACATAAGACGAGGCTGATTGCGGAGCACGCGAAACGGCTCGGGCTGACAAACATTTCCGTGCGGAACGCCGACGCGAGGGAAGCGGGAAAACTTTTCGCCGGAGAAACTTTCGACAAAGTGCTGGTGGACGCCCCCTGCTCCGGGTTGGGCGTTTTGAAGCGGAAGCCGGAGATCAAATATATGCGGTCGCCGAAGGACGTAAATAAACTTTCGGAAATCCAGCTGGAAATCCTCGATGCCGCGGCGCCGCTCGTGAAAAAGGGAGGATCCCTCGTTTACAGCACGTGCACCATCCACCGCCGGGAAAACCAGGAAGTGGCCCGGGCCTTTTTGGCGAAACATCCGGAATTTGCGGAGGACCGCTCGTTGAGGAGCCGGATGCCGGCAAAGGTGCGGCCCTTTGTCGCCGGCTTCGAAATGGAATTGCTGCCGCAGCATTTAAAAAGTGACGGTTTTTATATTGCCTGCTTCAAGAAGAAAGTGTAAGTTTTATTTTAGGATGTTTCTAACTTTTCCCAGCCTCCCCGCCATTCCGGCGTTCAAAGCGGGGCCGGGGGGGCATCAGGAAACGAGGTGAAAAAATGAAGACGGTATGCCGGACAGACCGGGGGAAAATCCGTTCCCTCAATGAAGACCGGGTCGGCGTTTTTACCAATAAAGCGGGCGTTCTTCTGGCCGTCGTGGCGGACGGGATGGGGGGGCATAAAGCCGGGGATGTGGCCAGCGAAATGGCGCTCACCCTCATCCGGCAATTGTGGGAGCCGACGGAAGACACCGATACTCCCGAGGCCTGCGAAAAATGGATGCGGGAAAGCATTCAGAAGGTGAACAATGAAATTCTCGACTACGCCAACACCCATCCCGATTGTTACGGCATGGGAACGACATTGGTTTGCGCCGTATGCCACGACAGGTTTGTGACGGTCGGAAACATCGGCGACAGCCGTTGCTATTTGGCGAATGCGGACCAGTTCAAGCAATTGACCGACGACCACTCCCTCGTCAACGAGCTGGTCAAGAGCGGTCAAATCAAAAAGGAGGAAGCGGAGAATCACCCGATCAAAAACATCCTGCTCCGCGCCCTGGGAACGGAAGACGAGGCGAAGATGGACATCCATTCCATCGGCGTCCAGGAAGGGGACTATTTGATCCTATGTTCCGACGGGTTGACCAACAAGGTGTCCGACCGGGAGCTTTACGAAATCCTTCTTTCCGACTTGTCCCTGGAGGAAAAAGCGGACCGTCTCATCCGACAGGCCAACGAGTACGGAGGCGAAGACAACATCACGCTGGCGCTCGTCCATTACGACCCGAGCGAAAAAGTAGGTGAATGAATTGTTCATCGGCAAAAGGATCAATGAAAGGTACAAAATCTTGAAATTGATCGGCGGCGGCGGAATGGCCAACGTTTATTTGGCGCGGGACATGATTTTGGAAAGGGACGTGGCGATCAAAATCCTGCGCTTGGATTACGCCAATGACGAACAGTTCATCCGCCGCTTTCACCGGGAAGCCCAATCGGCCACCAGCCTTTCCCATCCGAACATCGTCAACATTTATGATGTCGGGGAAGAGGACGATATCTACTACATCGTCATGGAATACGTGGAAGGGGAAACGTTGAAGGAATACATCAAACACCGTCACCCCCTGCCCGTGGAAACCGCCGTCGACATCATGAAACAATTGGCTGCGGCGGTCCGGCATGCCCATCAGAACAACATTATCCATCGGGACATCAAGCCGCAAAATATTTTGATCGATAAGCGGGGAAACGTAAAAATCACCGATTTCGGCATCGCCACCGCGCTGACGGCGACGACGATCACCGACACGAACTCGGTCTTGGGATCCGTTCATTACATTTCCCCGGAACAAATCAAAGGCTCCCAGGCGACAAAAAAATCCGATATCTATTCCTTGGGGATCGTCATGTTCGAATTGCTGACCGGGAGGCTTCCCTATTCCGGGGAAACGGCGGTTGCCATCGCCCTCAAACATTTGCAGGAAGACCTTCCCTCGCCGAGGAGGTTGAACCCGTCCATCCCCCAAAGCGTGGAAAATATCGTGTTGAAGGCGACGGCCAAAGATCCCCTGTACCGGTACGCGAACATCGAGGAGCTGGAAGATGACCTGCTCACCTGCCTGGATCCCGACCGGCTGAACGAGCCCCGTTTCACCGTCCCCATCGACGAGGAAGCGACAAAGGCCGTACCCGTCATACCGGACGAAGGAATCATCCAGCAGCTGGAGGATACGAAAGTGCGGGAACCCCAAGTGAAAAATCCGGAAGGGAAAACGGGGAAAAACGGGGCGCCCGCAAAGGGAAAAAAGAAAAAAAGGCTGAGATGGCCCCATATCATCGCGGGAATCTCCGCCTTCATCATCTTGTTCATCATCTTCATGCTGACCGTTTATCCGGCCCTCTTCGGCAAGCATGATGTTACCGTTCCGGAAGTGGAGGGCATGGAATACGAGGAAGCGGTCAACCGGTTGGAGGACGCGGGTTTGAAGATCGGCAACACGTACAAGATCACCCATGAGGAAATCCCGGAAAACCATGTGGTGAAGACCGACCCGAAGGAAGGGAAGACCGTCAAAGAGGGGAGCGTTATACATATTTTCGTCAGCACGGGCAAGGAAAAGATCGTCATGCCCGACTACCGCAACCGGATGTACGATGACGTGGTGCAGCTCTTGAGGGACAGAAACTTCAAAGATATTCAAAAGAATGAGGTGTTCCACGACAGTCCGGAAGGGACGATCATCGAACAGGATCCGGCCCCGGGCGAGGAAATCGTTCCCGAAGAAACGGTCCTGACGTTCACCGTATCGAAGGGGGAAGAAACCTTTAAGCTGGCCGATTTGTCCGGATACAGCGAAAACGCCTTGAGGGAATATGCGGGCCGTTACGGGATTACCATTGATATTGCCGGGGAAAAGTATCACGACTCGGTCGCGGAAGGCCTGGTCATCAGCCAGGATCCGAAGCCCGGAACCGAATTGAAGAAGGGGGACAAGGTTTCCGTCATCTTGTCCAAAGGGAAGGAACCCCTGCCGCCGAAGACGGTAACCGTCGATTTGACGATCCAGTATACGGGCAATCCCCAGCAAAGGGAACCCCAAAGGGTGCAGATTTTCATCGAGGATATGAACCATTCCATTCAGGAACCTTATGAAACCTTCGACATCACGGAGACGACGCGGCGAAGGATCGAATTGGTCATCGAACCGGGAAAAAAGGGCCGATACAAAGTGGTGATCGATGACCAGGTGGTCACCGACCAGGAAGTGAACTACCCGGGGTAACGGGAAAGATAGTTTTAAGGCACAATTGGGAATCGGCTTGCGGCCGCCTTCCCAGGGATCTTCAGCAAAGCGGGAATCGGCTTCGTGCCGATTCTTTTTTAAATGGCCTTTTTCCGGGAATGCCCGCGGGAGCCTGCCGTTTTTGCGAAAAAGGCGGCTTTTTTTCTCCTTCATCTTCTGCGGCGGGAGCCGCTTTCTTCTGCCATCCGGGAAACGGGAGCCGGAACGGGAGGGGAAATGCCAGCGGAAAGGGGGTCCTTTTTTCGGGACGGATCCGAAAAACCGGCGGGGACGCCCCGCGAAAAAACGGCGGATGAAAAATGCCGGGGATTTGAGTACAATAAATTAGGGAAATCCTTTCAAAAAAAACGGAACTCCGTTCGGCCATAAAACGAAAAATTTTCCGTGGAGCGTGATGCCATGCAGGAAGGAAAAATCATGAAGGCTTTGAGCGGCTACTATTATGTGAAAAGCGGGAGCGGAACCTATCGATGCCGGGGCAGGGGGCTTTTCCGGAAGCAAAACATTACCCCCCTTGTCGGGGACGATGTCGTTTTTGAAACGGTGGGCAATGAGGAAGGCTACATTAAGGAAATCAAGGAACGGAAAAACGAGCTCGTCCGCCCGCCCGTTGCCAACATCGACCAGGTCCTTCTCGTGTTTTCCGCCACCCATCCGGTTTTCAAACCGGTTCTGTTGGACCGTTTTCTCACGGTGGTGGAATCGAAAGGGATCCTGCCCGTCATCCTCTTTACGAAGATCGACCTGTTGACGGAGGAAGAAAAGGAAAAAATCGACGGGTATATGAAGGATTACAGGGAGATCGGATATACGGTCATTGCCGCCTCTCCCAAGAAGAACATCGGCATCGGGGAAATATTGCCTCTCCTGGAAGGGAAAACGTCGGTCGTCGCCGGCCAATCGGGAGTGGGAAAATCCACCTTGCTCAACTGCCTGCGCCCGGACCTCCGGCTGGAGACGAATGAAATCTCCCGGCATTTGGGCAGGGGAAAACACACGACCCGCCATGTGGAACTGTTGGAAGTCGGCGGCGGCCTGCTCGCGGACACCCCCGGATTCAGTTCCCTCGACTTGCAGGACATTGAGGAGGAAGAGCTGTCCGCTTGTTTTCCCGAGATGAGAAGGTTGATGGACAGCTGCAAATTCAGGGGCTGCCTGCATGTGAAAGAACCCCGGTGCGCCGTCAAGGAAGCCTTGGAAAACGGAGAAATTAAAGATTACCGTTATGAACACTATCTGGAATTCTTGGAAGAAATCAAGGAAAGAAAGATGAGGTTAGGACGATGATAAAGATCGCACCTTCCATTTTGTCGGCCGACTTTTCCAAACTGGGAGAAGAAGTGAAGGACGTGGAACAGGGCGGGGCCGATTATATTCATATCGATGTCATGGACGGCCGCTTCGTTCCGAACATCACCATCGGAACGCTGATCGTGGATGCCATCCGCCCGGTAACGTCCCTCCCCTTTGACGTCCATTTGATGATCGAAGATCCCGACCGGTATATCCCGGACTTCATCAAAGCCGGCGCGGATATGATTTCCGTGCACGCGGAGGCCTCCCCCCATCTGCACCGGACGATCCACCGGATCAAAGAGAGCGGTATTAAAGCGGGGGTCGCCCTCAATCCGGCCACGCCCGTCGAATGGATCCGGGAGATTTTGCCGGATCTGGATTACGTTCTGCTGATGACCGTCAATCCCGGTTTTGGCGGCCAGAAATTTATTTCCCGTGTCCTTTCGAAAATCGAAAGGGTGAGGGGATGGAAAGAAGCGGAGGGCTTGCCCTTCGAAATCGAAGTGGACGGCGGAATCAACCGGGAAACGGCCAGGCTGTGCGCCGGCGCGGGAGCCACCATCCTGGTCGCCGGATCCTACGTCTTCGGCCAAAAGAACAGAAAGGAAGCCATCGCTTCCCTCAGGCCGGAAACGGGGAAGGATGTATGATCGTTCACATCGTAGCCGGCGGCCCGAAGGATTTTCTTCCCGATCTCAGGGATTTTGACGGGAAGGATGTGTATTGGATCGGCGTCGACAAGGGCGTAGCCTACCTTTTTGAACACGGGCTGGTGCCGCGGACGGCCGTCGGCGATTTCGATTCCCTCCCCCCTTCCGAATGGCGTAAATACAAGGAAAAAATCCCGGACATAAAAACCTTTCCCCCCGAAAAGGATAAAACCGATATGGAACTGGCCGTCCTCGAAGCGATGGGCAAACATCCGGAAAAACTGCGGATCTTCGGGGCGACGGGGGGAAGGATGGACCATTTTTTGGGAAATATTTTTTTAATGGGAAGGTTTTTGCGGGAGAAAACGCCCGTGGAGATGATCGACAGGCAGAACGTCGTCGAATGGAAAACTCCCGGGCGCTACCGTCTGGAAGGATGGCCCGGCAAACCGTACGTTTCCTTTTTGTCCCTTTCCCCGGAAGTCAAGGGGCTTTCCCTCGAAGGTTTTAAATATCCGTTAAAAAACGGTCATATTTCCTTTGGTTCCACATTATGTATAAGTAATGAACTTATTGGGGATTCCGGTACTTATTCCTTCACGGAAGGCATATTATTGGTTATAAGGAGCAGTGACCGTCCGAGCGGAAAGGCAATATTCGGGGGATCCGAAGGCAAAAACGCGGGCGAAACAATAGGCTAACGATTGCAAAACGTCTTAATTTCGGGAGGGACCATGGAATGAGATTTTACACGATCAAATTGCCGAGATTTCTCAGCAGCATCATCCGGGTGATATTAGGTGCTTTTAAAAAGGAATGAGTCCGGGTTCGCATCCTTCTCCTTCGCCGGCAAAGGCTTATGAAAAAAGTGCTCCATAGGGATATTGGAGCACTTTTTATTTACACCCGTTTCACTTTTCCGGATTTCAAAGCCCTTGCGGATACATAGACTCGTTTCGGTTTGCCGTTGACGAGGATGCGCACTTTATGCAGATTCGCTTTCCACGTGCGCCGGCTGGCATTCATGGCATGGGAACGGGTATTTCCGAAAGATGTTTTCTTTCCGGTGATCACACATTTTGCCACGTTTCGTCCCTCCTTCCTCAGAATCGCAAAAAGGATACAGGAAATCATATTAAATAATACTAAATTAATGTAACACAGAACGGGCCGGAATGCAATATTTCGGCCGGATTTGTGTTGTTCGTCCGCCTTTTGTCCCCTTGCGGCGCGTCCGCGTACCGGTCCGGGCCCCTTTCGCGAAAGAAAGGACAAAGGGAAGAAGGGGAAACAGGGGGAACAAGCCGTGCCCGATCTGCGAACCCATGGCGGCTGCCTTTCGGCCGGTGCGGGAAATCCGGCCTTTCCAACTTTGTTCGTTTTGCGGGAAAAGGAGGGGCATTTGCGGCGGAGGACCCTTTTTTCGCCAAACCGCCGGCGGAACCGGGCGGACGCCCAAGGAGGGAACAGGCATGGAAAGACGATCTTTTTTAACCGGCCGGGCCGTCCGGAAGATTTGAGAAACTGTGAACAAGGGAAGGTTCTGCGGCCAATTCCTTCCCGATATGATAGACTTTTCATTAAGGATCGAGTATAGTAAAATGGGTTCAGTCTTCGTCCTATTCCAAAAGGGGGAGTTAGAATGTCCATTGAATTGAAGACGAAATACGGACATATTGAAATTTCCAACGAAACGATTGCCCAAATTTGCGGCGGAGCGGCCGTCGACTGTTACGGAATCGTCGGCATGGCGTCCAAACACCAGATCAGGGACGGGATCTCGGAAATTTTAAAGAAGGAAAACTATTCCAAAGGGGTCGTTGTGCGCCAGGAAAACGGCCAAATCCACATTGACATGTACATCATTGTCGGCTACGGAACGAAGATTTCCGAAGTGGCCGCCAACGTGCAGACGAAAGTCAAATACGTATTGGAAAAAACGATCGGCCTTGCGGCGGACTCGGTAAATATATTCGTACAAGGAGTTCGGGTTATCAACCCGTAAGTAAGGAGGAGACGTTGTGGCAATTACGGTATTGGATGGGAAACGATTCGCAGACATGATTTTCCAGGGTTTTCACCACCTGTCGGAAAATGCGAAAAACGTTGATGCGCTGAACGTTTTCCCGGTTCCGGACGGCGATACCGGAACGAACATGAAGCTGACGATGAACTCCGGGGCGAACGAAGTGAAAAACCATTTGCAGGACCATATCGGAAATGTGGGGAAGGCGCTGTCCAAAGGGCTGCTCATGGGCGCCAGGGGGAACTCGGGCGTCATCCTTTCCCAACTGTTCCGCGGTTTTGCCAAGGCGATCGAAGAGAAAGAAAGCCTGGATGCCATGGAGTTCGCGAAGGCCTTGAACGCGGGCGTGGAGACGGCTTACCGGGCCGTGATGAAGCCCGTTGAAGGGACGATTTTGACCGTTGCCAAAGACGCCGCCAAAAAGGCGATGGAGACGGCGGCGAAGGAGAAGGATTTAGCCGTCGTGATGGAAAAGACGCTGCTTGCGGCGAAGGAGTCCTTGAGCAGAACCCCCGATCTTTTGCCCGTTTTGAAGGAAGTGGGGGTCGTCGACAGCGGCGGGCAAGGGCTCGTCTACGTTTACGAAGGATTTTTGGCCGCGCTGAAAGGGGAAAAGCCGCAAGGCTTGTCCGATCCTTCCGCGGTGATGGAACAGCTGGTGAAAAAGGAACATCATAAAACGGTGCAAAGCTTCATGGATACGGAAGATATCCAATTCGGCTACTGCACCGAGTTCATGGTGAAGCTCGAGGAAGAGAAGCTGAAGGCTCATCCCTTTTCCGAAGAAAAATTCCGCCGCGATTTAAACCGGTTCGGGGACTCCCTCCTGGTCATCCACGACAACGGCTTCGTCAAGGTACATATCCACTCGGAACAGCCGGGGGAAGTGCTGTCTTACGGCCAAAGGTACGGAAGCCTGACCAACATTAAAATCGAAAACATGCGGGAACAGCATTCCAACATCGTTTCCTCCGACAGGGAAGCTCCCGTTCCCCGGCCGGCGGCAAAACCTCGATCCGAATACGGCATCGTGACCGTTTCCATGGGAAGCGGCATCCGCGATCTGTTTTTGAGCATCGGGGCCCAGGAGGTCATCGAAGGCGGGCAGACGATGAATCCGAGCACGGAGGATATCGCGAAGGCCGTGGAACGGGTGAATGCCAAAACCGTATTCATCTTGCCCAACAACAAGAACATCATTCTCGCCGCCGAGCAGGCCGCATCCCTTTTTGAACAGCAGGCAATCGTGATCCCGACGAAAACGGTCCCCCAAGGATTGGCCGCCCTTTTGGCATTCAACCCCGCGAAGGATGCGGAATGGAATAAGAAGGCGATGAACGAGGCCGCAAATAAAGTGAAATCCGGACAGGTGACCTTCGCCGTCCGCGACACGTCCATCGACGGCATCTCCATCAAAAAAGACGATTACATGGGGATCCTCGACGGAAAAATCGTGGTGAACCATAAAGATCTGCTGGAAGCGGCCAAAGCGCTGCTCGAAAAAATGGTGGACGGGGAGAGCGAGATTCTGACCATCCTGACCGGCGAGCAGGCGACGGACGAACAAGTGGAACAATTGGAGAATTTCGTCGGCGAAAAATACCCCGATGTGGAGATCGAAATCCACAACGGGAAGCAGCCTTTATATCCGTTTATTTTTGCCGTTGAATAAGAAGAAAAGCTGCCGTTTTTGAAGCGGCGGCTTTTTTATTTATCAAGATCCGAAAAGGGAAGGGATCGTCTGCGGAAGGAACGGCCCGCCGGCGCTCAAAAAAAAGAAAATTTATCGTTGACACCACAATATTATTATAATATAATGAAGACGTCGCTTATTAGCACTTTTATAAGTTAAGTGCTAATCTGCGATATTTTCATAGTCGTCAGAAAAGGAGGGATTTAGCGGAGGCTCGAAAGATTTGCATGCAAAGTATGTTCAGTTTGTCACAAAAGAGGAGCATCACGTCCTACATAAGCGGCCAATCGTAATTTTAAAAAAGGAGGTATTTTGAATGGGAAAAATTAAAATTGCGATTGCGGGTGTAGGGAACTGTGCCAGCGCGTTGCTCCAAGGGATCGAGTACTACAAACATACGGGAAACGATCCGATCGGTTTGATGAGCTACGACTTCGGGGGTTACAAACCGGGAGACATTGAAGTCGTGGCGGCCTTTGACGTGGACGAAAGAAAAGTCGGCAAGAAATTGAGGGACGCGATCTTCGCAGCCCCCAACTGCACGACCGTGTTCTACAAAGACTTGCCGGATTATCCCGTCGTAGTCCAAATGGGCCACGTTCTTGACGGCGTGTCTGAACATATGGTCGATTACAACAGCGACAAATCTTTCCGAGTCAGCAACGCTAAACCCGTTGATGTGGCAAAAGTGTTAAAAGAAAGCGGAGCGGAAATCTTGATCAACTACTTGCCCGTCGGTTCGGAAAAAGCGGTAAGATTTTATGCGGAAGAATGCTTGAAAGCCGGCGTCGGCTTCATTAACGCCATTCCCGTGTTCATCGCTTCCGATCCGGAATGGGAGAAGAAATTCCGCGAAAAGAATATTCCGATCATCGGCGACGACATCAAGAGCCAATTGGGCGCCACCATTCTGCACCGCACGCTGACCAAACTGTTTGAAAACCGCGGCATCAAACTGGAACGCACCTATCAATTGAACTTCGGCGGAAACACCGACTTCTTGAACATGTTGAACCACAGCCGTTTGGCTTCCAAAAAGAAATCGAAAACCCAATCGGTGCAAGCGGAATTGAAAAACGAGCTGGAAAAAGAAAACATCCACATCGGTCCGAGCGACTTCGTGCCGTGGCTTAATGACAACAAGATCGCCTATATCCGCATGGAAGGCCGCGGGTTCGGAAATGTTCCGCTGTACGTGGAAGCCAAATTGTCCGTCGAAGATTCTCCCAACAGCGCCGGTTCCATCATCGACGCCATCCGCGCCATGAAACTCGCCTTAGACCGCAAAATCGGCGGCGCGCTCACATCCATCTCTTCTTTCACCATGAAATCCCCGCCTGTTCAAGTTACCGATACCGAAGCCAAAAAGATGGTTCAGGAATTTATCGACGGCAGGAGAGAACGTTAATGCGGGCAGTTATCCTGGCCGCTGGTGAAGGAAAGAGGATGCGGGCTCATTTCCAAGAGCCCAAACCTCTTATTCCTTTGCTGGGCATCCCGCTGATCGAGCGGAACATCCGTACGCTAAACAAGGCGGGAATCCGGGAATTTGTCGTCATCACCGGAAAATACGACAAGGAAATCAAGGAATATTTGGGCGACGGATCGCAGTTGGGCGTTTCGGTCACTTACGTTTATAACGCCGATTGGGAGCAGGGCAACGGGGTGTCCGTCCATGCCTTCCGCCAATTGTGCCGCCCCGGGGAACGGTTTCTCTTGTTGATGGCCGATCACCTTTTCCAAGAGGAATTGGTGAAGGAATTCATCCGGGAAGCGGACCGATTGGAGGAAGGGGAAATCCTGCTCGCCGCGGACAACCGCCTGAATGACGTCTTCGATTTGGAAGAATGCACGAAAGTGCGCGCCGAAGGCGGCCGGGCCCTGGAGCTCGGAAAACAATTGAAGGAATTTCAGGCGGTCGACTGCGGCCTCTTTGTCGGTTCCGAATCCCTGTTGGGGGCCCTGTCCGAAGCCATCAATGCAGGGAAGCACACCCTCTCGGACGGAGTGAACATCCTTTGCGGGGAAAGGAAAGTGAAGCTGTTCTTCGTTTCCGGCCGCTGGATCGACGTGGATGATCCGCCGAGTTTCAAGGAAGCGGAAAAGATGCTGCTTTCGGGGCTCATTCCCGCAAAGGACGGCTTCATTTCCCGGACCATCAACCGGAAATTTTCCCTGCGTCTGACGAAAAAACTGGCCTATACCCGGATCACCCCGAATCAGGTTACCGCCCTTTCCTTTCTCATTTCTCTCGGTTCATCCCTTTCCTTTGCGTTCGGAAGCCCGATCGCCGGCGGTTTGTTGGCGCAAATCTCTTCCATCGTCGACGGAGTCGACGGGGAAATCGCCCGGCTGAAATTTCAAAAGAGCAATTACGGCGGGCTTTTCGACTCCATCTTGGACCGGTATGCCGATTTCTTGATCATCGCGGGCATGGCCGTCGCCTGGTTTGCGGAAGCCTCCAGCCCCTATGCCTTGGCCATCTCCGCTTTGGCCCTCACCGGTCTGCCGATGTCGATGCTGGTGAAAGAAAAATTCCATGCCCTGACGGGAAAACAATATATTTCGGAGGAATATGACGGCTTTTTCCACTACATCCCGATGAACCGGGACGGCAGGCTTTTCCTCGTGTTCCTCGGCGGCCTTTTCAATCTCATCGGGCCGGCACTGGCCATCCTGGCCGTGCTTACCCATCTGCAAACGATTTACCGCTTGATCCGCATCCGCAAATTCATGATGGAATAAAACGGGTTTTGGGTTGTTGAGGCCGGACAGGCATGTTGTGAATGAAAAGGAAATTTCCCCCCGAAGGATTTTTCCTATGGCAAACATTTGCATATCTTTTGTTTCCATGAGAAAACGGTCAACGTTGCCGCCAAACGTTTGGCCGTTTCTTTTTTTGCGGTGAACCATGGCCGCCTGGGCCGGTCCTTTTCCGGCCGAAGGATCCCGGTTTCCGGGAACCGGATCTTCTGCCGGCACGGAATCCCTGAACATATCGTACAAAACGCCCGCGGGATAAAACCGGATCCTGATGCCGGCGGTTTCATCGGCCGCGGTTTATGCCGGAAAATGGGGATCCCGCCGCCCTTTTCCTTCCCTGTTTATGTCTTTCGGCCGAGCCGCCGGCGCGGATGAAGGAAAATCCCGCCGCCCGTTTCATCGTTCATAATAACTCATGATCAAATAGGTAAGGTTTACTTTTTCGCCGTCGTGGCCGGTTTCGGCCTTGCGGGGCGGCCTCATTGATCAGCTCCGTGATTTTCCGGTTTAATTTTTTCCAGTCGGATTTTGCTAGTTCCACATTGATGACGCTGGCTTCCCCGCGATGATCTTCCCTTCCTTCGATCAGTTTCCGGGCCAGGGCGGATATGGCTTTATTGGCGAATTGATAGAGTTTTCCAATTACATAATCGGACTCTTCGGAAATATCTTCAGCCATTAACGTGAATTGGCTGCCGTCGATTTGCTTCGGCCAAGTAATATTTTTGCGTCATATTCCCCGCTTGCCCTTCCTTTACCGCTTCAATCAGGCCGATGGTTTCCGGCTTTTTGATATGGTAGTACAATCTGCACGGTTCTTCGTTCATTTCTTGGGCGATCGTTTTTATTGTTTTCGGACGGAATGGATGGAACGGAAAATTTTTATTTTTTTCTCATCCAATAAGGCTTTGGCGATCCCCGGTTTTTGTTCGCATCGGTCTTTAGCCATTTCGTATTGGGTTCCGTATCGGGGGCGCTGCCCGAATACGCCGTCCACAGGGGAGGCGAGTCTTTCTATTCCTCTTATTTGGCTTTCATGACTTTGGGGAATAGGGCAGGCACTTTAATGGCGGCGCATATGAAAAAATATCCCCTCGGGCGGACAGTCATCGTCGGTTTCCTTTTTTCGTCGGCGGCTTGAGCGATCTCCTCATTGAGCGGCTCCCCGTTTTATCGTTGTTATGTTCGGTGCGGCCCGAATCCCGCTGGGGGTTACGAATATCGTTTTTGTGTCAACGTTGCAGGAATTATTGCCCGTCGAAATGGTCGGCAGGGTGTTTTCGGCCATTGCCGGCGCGGTAAGCATGGCCGGCCCCCTTGGCGCCTTGCTGGGCGGATTCCTTGGAAATATGTTCGGCAGTTCCATCGTGTATTCTTTCGGCATAAGGGCCATGTTGCCCGTTTCCATCCAATGGTTCATCGATCCGTTGTTGAGAAATATCCCGAATCAAGGGAAATGGATCCGGTGAAATACGGATTAAGCCGCCATGCCGCCCTTAACCGTCAATATGGCAAAACAAGAAAATAAGGGGGAAGGGGAGGGCGCTTCCTGTCCGGACCATGAACGGGCGTCAAGGACCAAAAAACGGATGCCGGGCTTTTCGGGAAAATTTCCCGTACAGCCGACGCCGACATCCCGTCGTTTTTGACGGCTGCCGAACCCTCGCGGCGTACCCGGTACGGCAGAGTCGGTGAAACAAATCCGGAATCGCCTTTTCTAAAAAATTACACCGCATTCCCTTTTTAAGCATCGAAATCGGCAAAGTTTTCCGTTCGAAGGGATTTTATTTCTCGCAAAAATAGGGGGCGAAATGTCGAGGCGAAAGATAATGGAGCGTCGGAAGACATAATGGAAAGGAAGGCTGTCCGCATATCGCATCAAGGAATCCGATGCCGGCAAGGGGGCGCGGCGGTCTCCGCGTTTCATTCAAGCCGAATAGGTCATTGAAGGGAAATACTTGGAAGGCAAGGGTATTGCAATGGGATGCTTGGCTCCTGCAAGGCCGGTCCGACAACCGCCCGGGAAATCTTGACCAATGCCCTCGCCGGAAAGAAAGTTTCCAATGAAACATATATTTAATATAATAATAGTAATGGCAGAAGACGATAACGCGCGTATTTGAAAAAAATCGGGGGAGTTGTGCGGGATGAAATACCGGAGCGTGTTCGACATTATCGGCCCGGTCATGATCGGCCCCTCCAGTTCCCATACCGCGGGGGCGGCGAGGATCGGACGGGCGGCGCGAAGCATCTTCGGCCGCGAACCGAAATGGGCCCATATATATTTTTACGGGTCCTTCGCCGAAACTTACCGGGGCCATGGGACCGATGTGGCCATCGTCGGCGGGCTGCTCGATTTCGATACCTTTGATGAAAGGATCAAGCGGTCCTTGGAGATCGCCGCAGAAAGGGGCTTGGAGATCCATTTTCACAAGGAAGCGTGCGTTCCCGACCATCCGAATACGGCCCGGCTCCATATCGGCGATGAAGAAGGAGAACTGGAGCTCGTCGGCGTATCCATCGGCGGCGGAAAAATCGAAATCGACGAAATCAACGGATTTAAAATCAGGTTGACCGGGGAGCACCCTTCCATCATCGTGATCAACAACGACCGGTTCGGGGCCATCGCCAACGTGGCCCATGTACTGGCCAAAAACGAGATCAATATCGGTTACATGCAGGTGTCCCGGAAGGAGAAGGGAAAGACGGCCTTGATGACGATCGAGACGGACCAGAACGTGGATGAAACCATTTTGGACGAAATCCGAAAGCTGCCGAATATTTTGCATGTGGCGAAAATCAACGAATAAAAAAGGGGAAGGAGAAAATGGGCAAATTCAGGGGACAGGAGGAAAAGCGATGTTGTTCCGGACGGTGAAGGAGCTTGTCGAACTGGCGGAAAGCCGAAACAAGAAGATCAGCGACATTATGATCGAACAGGAGATGCTCATGGGCGGCAAAAGCCGGGAAGAAATCGTATCCCGGATGGAAAAGAACCTTGAGGTGATGGAACAGGCGGTGGAACGCGGGCTGAAAGGAGTGGCTTCCCGTTCCGGCCTGACGGGCGGGGATGCGGTCCTCCTGCAGGCGTACATCGAGAAGGGGGATTTCCTTTCCGGCGAAATCTTGCTCGACGCGGTGAGCAAGGCCGTCGCCACCAATGAAGTGAATGCGGCCATGGGCGTCATCTGCGCGACCCCGACGGCCGGAAGCGCCGGGGTCGTGCCGGGGACGTTGTTCGCCGTCAAAAATAAATTGCATCCCAGCCGCGAGCAGATGGTCGCCTTTTTATTTACCGCCGGGGCGATCGGGTACGTCATCGCCAACAACGCCTTCATTTCCGGGGCGACCGGCGGGTGCCAGGCGGAAGTCGGCTCGGCTGCGGGCATGGCCGCGGCGGCCATCGTGGAAATGGCCGGGGGAACGCCGAGCCAATGCGCGGAGGCGACGGCCATCACGCTGAAAAACATGCTCGGGCTGGTCTGCGATCCGGTCGCCGGGCTGGTGGAGGTTCCCTGCGTGAAACGGAACGCCATGGGGGCAGCCAACGCCATTGTGGCGGCCGACATGGCGCTTGCCGGCGTGAAGAGCCGGATCCCTTGCGATGAAGTCATTGAAGCCATGTTCCGCGTAGGGCAGGCGATGCCCCAAACCTTGAAAGAAACCGCACAAGGAGGGTTAGCGGCAACGCCGACCGGTCGAAGGCTGGAAGCGAAGATTTTCGGCACCGCAAAAAATGAATGAACTGGAAAAGCCGGTGACGGCCATTCAAGGAATCGGCGAGGAGACGGCCAGTCGCCTCGCGGAACTGAATATTCATACCGTCGGCGATTTATTGTTTTATTTTCCCTTCCGCCATGAAGATTATCGCAGCAGGCATCCGGAAGAAGCCGGCCACGGGGAAAAAATCACCCTCGAGGGCACCGTCCAGAGCGAGCCGCAAGTCGCCTATTATTCCGGGAGAAAGTCCCGCCTTTCTTTCAAGATGCTCGTGGAAGGGAAACTGGTTTCCGTCGTCTTTTTTAACCAGCCCTATTTAAAAAACAGGATCCGCCCGGCGCAGCGGATCGCCGTGTCCGGAAAATGGAACAGGTACCGGATGCAAATCGTCGCCAGCCAATACCGCCTGGAAGGGACCGGGCAGGAGAACCTCCTTCAGCCGGTCTATTCCGTCAAAGGGGATTTGACGGTCAAGGACTTAAGGCGGCTCATCTTTCATGCCCTGAAGCAATACGGCCATCTCGTCGAGGAAATCTTGCCGGAGCGCTTATTGAAAAAATACCGGCTCCTTCCGAGAAAAAATGCTTTATACGCCCTCCATTTCCCGAAGGACGGGGAGTTGCTCCGCCAGGCGAAGCGGCGTTTCATTTACGAAGAGTTCTTGCTGTTCCAATTGAAAATCCAATTGCTCCGCAGGACCGCCCGGGAAGTCCCGGAGGCGAAGGCGATCGAGTTTGATCCGGAAAAACTGAAATTGTTCATCGAATCCCTCCCCTTCCCGCTGACCGCCGCCCAAAAAAGGGCGCTCGGGGAAATCCTCCGCGACATCCGTTCCCCGTACCGGATGAACCGCCTGCTCCAAGGCGATGTCGGATCCGGGAAGACGGCCGTGGCCGCCGTTTGTTTGTACGCCGCGGTATTGGGCGGATACCAGGGCGCCCTGATGGTGCCGACGGAGATTTTGGCCGAGCAGCATGCGGAAGTCCTTGAACGGTATTTCCGCCCGTTCGGCGTGAAAACCGCCCTGTTAACGAGTTCGGTCAAAGGAAAGGCGCGGGAGCGGATATTGACGGATTTGGCGGAGGGAAGCATCGACGTGGTGGTCGGCACCCACGCCCTCATCCAGGACGAGGTGAATTTTTTCCGTTTGGGCCTCGTCATCACCGATGAACAGCACCGCTTCGGCGTCGAACAGCGGAAGATCCTGCGGGAAAAGGGGGAAAACCCCCATGCCCTGTTCATGACCGCGACCCCCATTCCGCGGACTTTGGCCATCACCGCCTTCGGGGACATGGACGTTTCCGTGCTCGATGAACTGCCCGCCGGCAGAAAGCCGGTAAAAACCTACTGGGTAAAACCGCAAATGTTGCCGAGGGTCCTCGCCTTCATGGAAAAGGAGCTGGAACAGGGGAGACAGGCCTACGTGATCTGCCCCCTCATTGAAGAATCGGACAAACTGGACGTGCAGAACGCCATCGACGTCCACGCCTCCCTTTCCCGGCATTTCCATCCCCGGTACCGGGTCGGGCTCATGCACGGACGGCTCACTCCCGACGAAAAGGAAAAGGTGATGCGGGCCTTCGCCCGAAACGAGATCCAGGTCCTGGTATCGACGACGGTGGTCGAAGTGGGCGTCAACGTCCCCAATGCGACGTTCATGCTGATCTATGATGCGGAACGGTTCGGGCTGGCCCAGCTCCACCAATTGCGGGGGCGGGTCGGGCGGGGCGGAGATCAGGCCTATTGCGTCCTCCTTGCCGACCCGAAATCGGAAACGGGGAAAGAACGGATGAAAATCATGACGGAAACGACCGACGGATTTTTATTGAGCGAAAAGGATTTGGAGCTGCGGGGGCCCGGAGACTTTTTCGGAACGAAACAAAGCGGGCTTCCCGAATTTAAGCTGGCGGATATGGTGCGGGATTACCGCGCCCTTGAGGCCGCCCGGAAGGACGCGAAGGAAATGGTCGAATCGGAACGTTTTTGGACCGGCGAAGAGTACGGGCCGTTGCGGAAACTGCTGGAGCGCGAGGAGGCGTTGAAGGGAGAAAAACTGGACTAAAGGAAAGAATATTTTGAATGCAAGAATCTCCTTGCATTCTTTTTCTTGCTTATTTATACTACTGTTAGTACCTAGTCATAATTTTTCCATAAATTGCGTGGTGTACCCCATGAGGCTTCGAAAAAAAGAAAGGCAGCAGCTTTTGAAGGAAACGATCGAAGAAAACCCGTTCGTCACCGATGAGGAACTGGCCGAAAAATTTTCCGTCAGCATCCAGACGATCCGCCTGGACCGCCTGGAGCTGTCGATTCCGGAATTGCGGGAAAGGATCAAGGATGTCGCCAAGAAAAACTTTTCCGAACAGGTGCGTTCCTTGCCGATCGACGAAGTGATCGGCGAGATCATCGATATCGACCTGGACGAGCGGGCCATATCCATTCTCGAGATCACCAAAAATCACGTGTTTAAACGGAATTCCATCGCCCGCGGCCATCATTTGTTCGCCCAAGCCAATTCCCTGGCGGTCGCCGTCATCGACGATGAATTGGCGCTGACGGCCAAAGCGAATATCCGCTTCATCCATCCGGTGAAAGAAGGGGATCGGGTCATCGCCAAGGCGAAAGTGGTGAATCGGATGGATGAAAAGGGGAGAACCTTGGTCGAAGTGAACAGTTACGTCAATCAAAAACTCGTTTTTACGGGCGAATTTTACATGTACCGTTCCAATAAACCGCTGAAGGAGAGTCAAAATGAGAATAGCCATTGATGCCATGGGAGGAGATCACGCGCCCGAGGCCGTCGTCAAAGGTGCGGTCCATGCGGTTGAGCATTTCCGGGATCTGTCGGTGACATTGGTCGGCGACGAGGCGAAAATCGCCCCGTTTTTAAAAGAAAACAGCCGGATCGGCATCCTGCACACCACCGAAGTCATCACCGGGGAAGAGGAACCGGTGCGGGCGGTCAGGCACAAGCCCTCCGCCTCCATGGTGCTGGCCGCCAAAGAAGTGAAGGAAGGGCGGGCGGACGCCTGCATATCCGCCGGAAATACGGGGGCCCTGATGGCGGCGGGGATCTTCATCATCGGCAGGATCAGGGGCATCGAACGGCCGGCCCTTGCGCCGATGCTTCCGACCCTTGACGGAAAAGGGTTCCTGCTTTTGGATGTGGGAGCGAACGCGGACGCAAAACCTTCCCATCTTTTGCAGTACGCCTACATGGGTTCCGTCTATGCCGAAAAGGTGAACAAGATTGAAAAACCCCGGGTCGGGCTGCTGAACATCGGCACGGAGCCGAAGAAGGGGAATGAACTGGCGCGCAAAGCCTATGAGCTGCTGTCGGAAGCGGATCTCCACTTTATCGGAAACGTCGAAGCGCGGGATCTGCTGGCCGGCGCCGCCGATGTCGTCGTCGCCGACGGTTTTACGGGAAACATGGTCTTGAAAACGATGGAAGGAACGGCCTACGCCCTGTTTCAAATGCTCAAAGACGTCTTGACGGGGAGCGTCAAGACGAAAATCGCGGCCGGCTTTTTGAAGAACGATTTGCTGAAACTAAAAAGCAAGATGGATTACACCGAATACGGCGGGGCCGGCCTGTTCGGGCTGAAGGCGCCGGTCGTCAAAGCCCACGGCTCGTCGAATGACCACGCCATCTTCCATGCGATCCGCCAGGCCCGGGAAATGGCGGAAAGGCGGGTCACGGAAACGATCGAAAAAATGTTGGTTCAGGAAAGGTTCTAGAAAATATCGGGAAAAGGGGAATTCGATGGGGAAAGTCGCGTTTTTATTTCCGGGTCAAGGCTCGCAGACGGTAGGAATGGGCAAAGGATTTGCGGAAAAGGACCGGGACGTCGCGGACATCTTCCGCACCGCCGATGAGGTGCTGGGTTTTCCCTTGTCCGATCTGATCTTTGCAGGGCCGCAGGAAACGTTGACGGAAACCGTCAACGCCCAGCCGGCGATCTTGACGGCAAGTTTCGCTTTTTTTGCCAAGGTGAAGGAAGCGGGGCTGAAAGCGGACTATGTGGCCGGGCACAGTTTGGGGGAATATACGGCCCTTGTCGCCGCCGGGGCCCTCTCCTTCCCCGATGCGGTAAAAATCGTCCGGGAGCGGGGCCGGCTGATGGAAGAGGCCGTTCCGAGCGGCCAGGGCACGATGGCCGCCATCCTGGGCATGGACCGGGAAAAGCTTGAGGAAGTCGTCAAGGCGGCCAGCACTCCGGAGGAGCCGGTCGAGCTGGCCAACATCAATTGCCCCGGGCAAATCGTCATTTCGGGAAAGACGCCCGCGGTGAAGAAGGCGGCGGAAAGGGCGAAGGCGGAAGGCGCCAAACGGGCGGTCTTTTTGGAAGTGAGCGGTCCGTTCCACTCTTCGCTGATGAAACCGGCGGCGGAGAAGTTCGCCGGATTTTTGGCCGGTTTCCCCCTCCGGGATGCGGAGATCCCCGTCATCGCCAACGTGACGGCAAAGCCCGTGCGGGGCGGGGAACAAATCCGCAAATCCTTGATCGAACAGCTCTATTCTCCGGTTTTGTGGGAAGATTCCATCCGGACCCTCATCGGGTTGGGCGTCGATACGTTCGTGGAGATCGGTCCGGGGAAAGTGCTTACCGGTTTGGTAAAGAAGATTGACCGCTCCGCAAAGGCCGTCTCCATTCATGACGTGGAAAGCTTCCGGACGGTTTTGGAGCAATGGGAGGGAAATGAGGAATGAAGCTTTTGGGAAAGACGGCCCTTGTGACCGGGGCTTCCCGCGGGATCGGCCGGGAAATCGCCCTGGAGCTGGCCCGAAACGGGGCGGATGTGGCCGTGAATTACGCGGGCAGCCGGGATCTGGCGGAAGAGGTCTGCCGGGAGATCGAGGCAATGGGACGGAAGGCTTTCGCCGTGCAGGCCGATGTGAAAAATCCCGGCGACGTGGAAGCCATGTTTAAAGACGTGATCGGCCGCTTCGGCAGCCTCCACATCCTCGTCAACAACGCGGGGATTACCCGGGACACCCTGGTCCTCCGGATGAAGGAAGAGGATTGGGATGAAGTCATCGAAACGAATTTGAAGGGCGCCTTCCTCTGCACGAAACAGGCGGCGAGGCAGATGATGAAGCAGCGGTACGGCAGGATCATCAACATCTCTTCCATCGTCGGCGAAAGAGGGAACGTCGGCCAAGCCAATTACGTGTCGGCGAAGGCCGGGCTGATCGGTTTGACGAAGGCGTCCGCCTTGGAATTGGCCGCCCGGGGCATAACGGTGAACGCCGTCGCGCCGGGATTCATTCAAACGGACATGACCGACAGATTGCCGGAAGAGGTGCGGGAGGCGATGCTCAAACAAATTCCCCTCGCCCGCTTCGGCGAAACGAAGGACGTGGCCAAAACGGTCCTCTTTTTGGCGTCGGACGACGCCGCTTACATCACCGGCCAGACGATCCATGTCAACGGCGGCATGTATATGTGAGAACGTGCAAGAAAATGGTGAAAAGGGATTTGCCATGCCCTTTGGGCAAGTGATATATTAACGTTGGACCTTGGAAGGGAGGTGAACGGAATGGATGATATCTTGGAAAGAGTGAAAAAAATCATCGTCGACCGTTTGGGCGTCGAGGAGTCCCAGGTAACGCCTGAGGCCACGTTTAAAGATGATCTGGGGGCCGATTCCCTGGACGTGGTGGAATTGGTCATGGAAATGGAAGATGAATTCGGGATTACCGTGTCCGACGAAGATTCGGAAAAGATCGTCACCGTCGGAGATGCTGTCGAGTACATAAAAAGCAAATTATAATGGCGGCGCGAAAAACGGTGGAAAGCCGCATCCGGAAAAGAGGTTGGCGGGAAACGTCATCCTCTTTTTCTTTCCGTTCAAAAGAAAGGGCCGGTTTTTTCGGGAAAGGTTTCTTCTATATATAAGACGAAGAGAAGGGTTTTTTGCCCGGACAAAGGATTCCGATTTCGGGAAGCGGCATGCGCCGGTTTCCGGTCCGGGATCCTTTCCGCATCGGAAAAAGATCTCCCGGACCGCTGAACCGGAACTCCGCGGCCAAATAGGAGAGCCGTCCTATCATAAACGCTTTGCCATTTCCCCCGTTTTCGTCTAAACTTGACTTGTAATGGCCGATAAAGGACCGGAAGGGCTTCCGAAGGGGGCCCGAACCGGTTTGCAATAACACTAGAGGTGCGTGAACATTCCATGAACAGGAACAGGAAAATGGCGGTAAAGAAACAATTGGATCAGCAGTTCAAAAAATTCCAAAGGGAGATCGGCGTTTTTTTTCACGACGAATCCCTCTTAAAACAGGCCTTCACCCATTCATCCTATGTGAATGAGCATCGGAAAAATTTCCAGGACGACAACGAACGCCTGGAGTTTTTGGGCGACGCGGTCCTGGAATTGACCGTTTCCCATTTCTTGTATCTCACCTATCCGATGATGGCGGAAGGGGAGATGACAAAATTGCGGGCGGCGATCGTTTGCGAGCCCTCCCTCGTTTCCTTCGCCCAGGAATTGAACTTCGGCGAATATATTCTTTTGGGCAAAGGGGAGGAACTGACGGGTGGCAGGGAAAGGCCGGCCCTGTTGGCGGACGCCTTCGAGGCCTTCATCGGCGCCCTGTTTTTGGACCAAGGTTTGGAAGCGGTCCAAAGGTTTTTGGAGCGGACCGTTTTTCCAAAAGTCAAGCAAGGTGCTTTTTCTCATATGATGGATTATAAAAGCCTGCTCCAGGAAATCGTTCAGCGGGAAGGAATCGGGACCATCGATTACGAAATATTGGAAGAAAACGGACCCGCCCACAATCGGGAATTCGTCGCCCAAGTTTTGCTCAACGGGAAAAGTTTGGGCGTCGGAAAGGGGAAATCCAAGAAGGAAGCGGAACAGCACGCCGCCAGGATCGCCATCGATGCGATCAAGGCGGAAAAACAGATTTGAGGCGGGAGGAACGAAATGTTTCTCAAGAGATTGGAAATCGCAGGATTCAAGTCATTCGCGGACCGGGTCGCCATCGAATTCGACAAGGGGATCACGGCGGTTGTCGGTCCGAACGGCAGCGGAAAAAGCAATATTACCGATGCCATCCGCTGGGTATTGGGGGAGCAGTCGGTCAAATCGCTGCGGGGCGGAAAAATGGAGGACATCATCTTTGCCGGGAGCGCCAACAGGAAGCCGTTGAATTTCGCCGAGGTTTCGCTGATCTTGGACAACGGGGACCATTTTTTGCCCGTCGATTACAATGAGGTCATGATTACAAGAAGGGTGTACCGTTCCGGCGAAAGTGAATTCTTCATCAATAAGCAGCCTTGCCGGCTGAAGGATATCGTCGACTTGATGATGGACTCCGGCATGGGGAGGGAAGCCTTTTCCATCATCGGCCAGGGAAAGGTGGACGAAATTTTGAACAGCAAGCCGGAGGAGCGGCGGACGATCTTCGAAGAGGCTGCCGGGGTCCTGAAATATAAAACGAGGAAAATGAAGGCCGAAGCGAAATTGGCGGAGACGGAAGAAAATTTGAACCGGGTGCGCGATATCTTGCACGAACTGGAAGGCCAGCTCGAACCGCTCAAGAAGCAGGCATCCGTGGCGAAGGAATATCTCGATTTGAAAAAGGAGCTCGAGCGTTACGAGGTGGCCCTCCTCGCCCACTACATTGAACAGCTGTCCGGCGAATGGAACGCTTTAAAGGAGAAGATCCGTTCGCTGCAGGATGAAGAGCTGGATTTGTCCGTCCAAGTGCAAAAGAAGGAAGCGGAGATCGAACGGATCCGGGATGCCATGCGGGCTGCCGACCGATCGGTGGATGAGCTTCAGCAAAAATTGCTTTCGGCGAGCGAAGAACTGGAAAAAATTGAAGGAAGGAGAGAGGTTTTAAAGGAGCGGAAGAAGAATTTCGCCGAGAACCGGAAGGCTTTGGAACAGGCTTTGGACGAAAGCCGGGCAAAATTGGAATCGCTGAACAAGGAAAGGGAGACCCTCTCCGCCCAACTGGCCGAACTGGAAGGGCAGCTGGCGGAAAAACGCCGGCTTCTTAAGGAAAAGCGGGAGAAGCTGGAATTTCTTTCGGAAGATGTGGAAGAAAAGATTGAATCGTTAAAATCCGACTACATCGATCTCTTGAACCGGGAGGCGGCGCTGAAAAACGAACAGCGCCTGCTCGCCCAGCAGCTCGAAAGACTCGAATCCCAGTGTGAAAAACAAAAAGAAGAGAAGGAAAGGGTCCTCCATGACCGGGACCTGCTCGCCGCCGAAGGGGAGGAACTGGAAAGAAAGCGGGGGATCCTTGCCGAAAGGGCGGAAGCGGAACGGGAACGCCTCCAAAAGGAGGAACAGGAACTGCAGCGTTTCCTCCGGGAAGGGGAAGTGCTGGAAGAAGCGTTGCGGAAGATCGCCCAGGAAGTCCACCAGCTGAAGTCGAGAAAAGAAATTTTGCAGGAAATGGAGGAGGATTTGGCCGGCTTCCATCAAGGGGCGAAGGAAATCCTGAAAGCGGGAAAGAAGCTGCCCGGGATCGAAGGGGCGGTGGCCCAATTGATCCGGGTGGAAAAACCCTACGAGCTTGCCGTTGAAACCGCCTTGTCCTCCAGCCTGCAGCATATCGTCGTCCGCGACGAGGAATGCGCCCGGACGGCGATCAACTACTTAAAGAAACATTCCTCCGGCCGCGCCACCTTTTTGCCCATGTCGGTCATCAAAGGACGAACGATCCCCCCGGAGCAACGGCGCCATTTGGCGGAAAACGAAGCCTTCGTCGGCATCGCCAGCGAACTCGTCTCCTTTCAGGAAAAGCACCGGAACATTATGGAGTACTTGCTCGGCACGGTCATCATCAGCCGCCACTTGCCCGGGGCCAACGAGATCGCCAGGGCCTCCGGGTACCGGTACCGGATCGTCACCCTTGACGGGGATGTGGTCAATCCCGGCGGCTCGATGACGGGCGGGGCGGTGAAAAAAAACGCCTCCTCGTTGCTGTCCCGGAAGCGGGAGATGGAAACGCTGGAAGCGGAAATTGCCCGCCGGGAGGAGGAAGGCCGCAAAAAGCGGCGGCTCCTTGACGAGACGAAAGGGAAAATCGGCCGGTTGAAAGAAAACCTGCAAAAGGCAAAGGAAACGGAAGAAGGATTGAAGAAGGAAGAAGAGCGGGTCAGGGAAGCGCTGAAGGAGATCGAATGGCGGCGGAAAAACTTGGAGGACAGGCTTCAAATTTTCGCGGCGGAAGAGGCGTCGTTCCTTCAGGAAAAGGAACGAATTGCCGGAAAAATGAAGGAAAACGCCGGCAGGCTGGAACGGATCCGGGCCGAGGCGGAGGAAATCGATTTGGCGGTAAAAGCCTTGTCGGAGAAAAAATCCGTCGACCAATCCCAAAAGGATTCCCTGACGGAGGAAATCCAGGCGCTGAACATTCAAATCGCCAAATTGGAGGAACAAATCCGCCACATCAAAGCGCGATCCGAATCGGCGGAGCTCGGATTGAAGGAAACGGAAGAAGATAAAGCGGAGCAGGAAAAACGGCTGGAAGAGATGATCCGCGAAAGGGAAGAGGATGAAAAATCGGAGGCGGAACTGGCCCGGTTGGCCGAAGAAAAACAAAAGGAAAAAAATTCCATCCTTGACCGGATCGCTGAGCGGAGACAGGAAAGGAACCGGCAGCAGCAAATGCTTGAAGAGATCGAGAAGGATGTCAAGGAATGGAAAAGGCTCCACAAAACCGCGGCCGACCGGCTGAAGGAAGAAGAAGTCAAACTGGGCCGCCTCGACGCGGAACTGGACAACCTGCTGCGGAAGCTGTCGGAGGAATATTTTCTCACCTTTGAAGCCGCGAAAGAACAATATCCGCTGCCGGAGGCCCCGGATGAGGCGCGGAAAAAAGCGAAATTGATCAAGCGTTCCATCGACGAGCTGGGCACGGTCAATTTGGGGGCGATCGAAGAATACGAGCGCATCCATGAACGGTATACCTTTTTGCGGGACCAGCGGGACGATCTTTTGGAGGCGAAAGACACCCTGTTTCAAGTGATCGAGGAAATGGACCAGGAAATGATCAAACGTTTCAAGGAAACCTTCGAGGCCGTCTCCGGGGAATTCACGTCCGTCTTCAGAAATCTGTTTTCCGGCGGGGCTGCCGAACTGAAGCTGACCGACCCGGACGATCTGCTCAATACCGGCGTGGAAATCGTCGCCCAGCCTCCGGGGAAAAAACTGCAAAACCTCTCCTTGCTGTCCGGCGGCGAACGGGCTTTGACGGCCATCGCCCTCCTGTTTTCCATCTTGAAGGTGCGCCCCGTTCCCTTCTGCGTTTTCGATGAAGTGGAAGCGGCGCTGGACGAGGCGAACGTCTACCGGTTCAGCCGCTATTTAAAAAAGTTTGCCGAGGATACCCAGTTCATCGTGATCACCCACAGGAAAGGGACGATGGAGGAGGCGGACGCATTATACGGCATCACGATGCAGGAATCCGGGGTGTCCAAACTCGTTTCCGTCCGTCTGGAGGAACAGGAGAACTTCGTATAGCAACGGAAAAAAGGAGTGCAGGTATCCATGGGTTTTTTTGAACAGCTGAAGGAAAAATTCACCCAACAGAAAGACGCGGTTGCGGAAAAATTTAAGGAAGGATTGGCGAAAACCCGGCAAAACTTTGCCGGGAAGGTCAATGATCTGATCGCCAAATACCGGAAAGTGGACGAGGAATTTTTCGAAGAACTGGAAGAGGTCCTCATCCAGGCCGACGTGGGCTTCGACACGGTCCTCGAGCTCGTCGACGAACTGAAAATGGAAGTGAAAAGGAGAAACATAAAAGATCCCGCGGACGTGAAAGACGTGATCACGGAAAAGCTCGTCGACATTTACAATGCCGGCGGCGGGCAGAACGGCTTGAACATCCAGGAAAAGGGGCCGACGGTCATCCTCTTTGTCGGCGTCAACGGGGTCGGGAAAACGACGACGATCGGCAAGCTGGCCCACCGGTTCATCCGGGACGGCAAGAAGGTTTTGCTGGCTGCCGGCGATACCTTCCGGGCAGGGGCGATCGAACAGCTGGAGGTTTGGGGACGGCGGGTCGGCGCCGAGGTCATCAAGCAGAAGGAAGGCTCCGACCCCGCGGCGGTCGTCTACGACGCCCTTCAGGCGGCCCGTTCCCGCAACGCGGACATATTATTGTGCGATACCGCCGGGCGTCTGCAAAATAAAGCCAATCTGATGAAGGAATTGGAAAAGGTGAAACGGGTCATCGAGCGGCAGGTTCCCGGCGCCCCCCATGAGGTCTTGCTCGTCCTGGACGCGACGACGGGCCAGAACGCCTTGGTCCAGGCGAAGCAATTTAAGGAAGCGGCCGGGGTGACCGGCATCGTATTGACGAAGCTGGACGGAACGGCAAAAGGGGGAATTGTCCTCTCCATCCGGAAGGAATTGAACATCCCGGTCAAATTTGTCGGCTTGGGCGAAAAGATGGATGATCTGGAAGTTTTCGATCCGGAAAAATTCGTTTACGGGCTGTTCGAAGGGCTGACGGAATGATGCCCGCGCCTTTCCGGGCTTTGGCTTTGATAAACGTTTTCCGACAAAAATCGTCAGCGAAAAGGACAAGCAGCTAAGAATCGGCTTCGGCTTTCATAAACGTTTTCCGACAAAGCTTCGTGAAGCCATACGGAATCACCCTTGCGCCGGCCGGACCGGCGCCGAAAAACAGGGAAGGGATCCTTTCCCTGTTTTTTCATGGGCAAGCCGCATAGCGGCAATGCGGATCCTTCCCCCTGTTTTTTTCGCAGGCAAGCCTTTGCGGTTTCTTCCCCCGGGTTATTTTTCCCGGGAAAAGGCGGAACGGGGCCGGAATATCTTTCGCCCCCTTCGGCGCAAGCGGTTTTCGCCGCCGAAAAGGATGTCCGGAAGGAGGATCCGCCGCCGGCCCCGCCGCTCCGCCGCATCGGAAAACAAGAGATGCCGACGCCTTTTTCCCCGCCCATCCGCCTTGACATTCCCGGAAATCCTATGTACTATTGTTTTGTAAAGGATTTTCACTTAACAGGGGAGGGGCAAAGATGTTGGAAAAAACGACGAGGATGAATTTTCTTTTTGATTTTTACCAGTCGCTCCTCACTCCGAAACAAAAAAAATACATGTCCCTGTATTACATCGACGACCTCTCCCTGGGGGAGATCGCCGAACAATATTCCGTCAGCAGGCAGGCGGTGTACGACAATATCAAACGGACGGAAGCCGTCCTCGAACAGTATGAGGAAAAACTTCAGCTGTTCGCCAAATTCCGGGAACGGAAAAAACTGATCCGCCATATCAAAGATTTGCTGCAGCGGGAAAATCTTGCGGAAAGCAAAAAGGAAATCGAACGGTTGGTCGAGCAGCTGGAAAATATGGAATAGGAGGACACCCGATGGCTTTTGAAGGATTGGCCGAACGGCTGCAAAGCACATTGCAGAAGATCCGGGGAAAGGGGAAAGTCACCGAGGCGGATGTAAAGGCGATGATGCGGGAAGTCCGGCTCGCCCTCCTTTACGCCGACGTCAACTTGAAGGTGGTCAAAGACTTTATCCAGCGGGTAAGCGAGCGGGCGGTCGGACAGGAAGTCATGAAAAGCCTGACCCCGGGGCAGCAGGTCATTAAAGTCGTGAAGGAAGAATTGACGGCGTTGATGGGCGGCGAAGCGGAAAAACTGGCCGTATCCGACAAACCTCCCACCGTCATCATGATGGTCGGTTTGCAGGGCGCCGGAAAAACGACCACGTCCGGAAAGCTTGCGAATTTGTTGCGGAAAAAATACAACCGCACCCCCCTTTTGGTCGCGGCGGATATTTATCGTCCCGCGGCGGTCAGCCAGCTGCAAACCCTCGGCAAGCAGCTCGGCGTTCCGGTTTATTCCTCCGAGGAAAATGCCGATCCGGTGGAGATCGCCAAACAAGCCTTGAAAAAGGCCGCAGAAGCGCATTACGACACCGTGATCATCGATACGGCGGGACGGCTTCATGTCGATGAGCGGCTGATGGACGAATTGAAAAACATGAAGGAAGCGGTGGACCCGGACGAGATTTTGCTGGTCGTCGATGCGATGACCGGACAGGACGCGGTTAACGTGGCCGAACGGTTCAGCGGGCAGTTGGGGATTACCGGTGTCGTCTTAACGAAATTGGACGGCGATACCCGCGGCGGGGCCGCCCTGTCGATCCGGGCGGTGACAAACAAGCCGATCAAATTTGTCGGCATGGGCGAGAAACTGGACGCCCTCGAACCGTTCCATCCCGAAAGGATGGCCTCCCGCATCCTCGGCATGGGCGACGTGCTGACCTTGATCGAAAAGGCGCAGGCCGCCGTGGACGAAGAGAAGGCCAAAGAATTGGAAAAAAAGATGCGGACGATGTCCTTCACCCTGAACGATTTTCTCGAGCAGTTGAACCAGGTCCGGAAGATGGGGCCCCTCCAGGAATTGCTGAAAATGCTTCCGGGCGCGGGCAGGATCAAAGGGCTGGACAATTTGGAAATCAGCGAAAAGCAGCTGAAACATGTGGAAGCGATCATTCAATCGATGACGCCGGAAGAAAGGGAAAACCCGGAGATCATCAATTCCAGCCGGAGGAAGCGGATCGCCAAAGGAAGCGGCCGGCCGGTTCAGGAAGTCAACCGCCTTTTGAAACAATTCGACGAAATGAAAAAAATGATGAAGCAATTGTCCAATATGCAAAAGGGCAAGAAAAAAGGCGGCTTTCCCTTTTCCTTTCCCTTTTAGCCGGCATTGCGAAACTGTTAAGAAAAATACCTTTACAATCTTCAAAATTCCTGCTAAGATACTATTTTGTGTAAAACTATTCGGAGGTGTAACATAACATGGCAGTAAAAATCCGTTTAAAACGCATGGGCGCGAAAAAATCCCCCTTTTACCGGATCGTTGTCGCAGATTCCCGTTCTCCCCGGGACGGCCGGTTTATCGAAATGATCGGGACTTACAATCCGTTGACGGAACCGGCCCAAGTGGAAATCAATGAAGAATTGGCCTTGAAATGGCTGAGAAACGGGGCGAAACCGTCGGACACGGTCCGCAGCCTTTTGTCGAAAAAAGGGATTTTGGAAAAATTCCACAATGAAAAATACGGAAAAAAGGATGGCCATGAAAAAGCTGATTGAAGCCATCGTCAAGCCGTTGGTCGATTTCCCCGATGAAGTGCGCGTCGACGTTGCGGAGGAACGCGACCGCATCGTCTACAAACTGTCCGTCCATCCCGACGATCTCGGGAAGGTGATCGGGAAGAACGGACGGATGGCCAAAGCGATTCGGACGGTTGTCTATGCCCACGCTGCAGCGACGAAAAAAAAGAAGACCTATTTGGACATTCAATGAAAAAGAGGGGTGCCCCCTCTTTTTATTTTACCCTTCTCCGAACCGCTGCCGTCATCCCGTGGGGGAAAGCCGCCGGGAGGCCCGGAAAACCGTCCGGGAGCGGGCGGCGGGGTTTGCAATTTTTTTCCTGAATATTGTATAGTAAGGAAAGATTGAGGGGATGAAAGATGAAGATCATCCAAAGGGTCCAGGTCTTTCAAGTATTGACGGAAAACAGCAAAAACGCCTTGAAGGAACAGTTCCTCTCCCGGAAGCGGCAATTGGAAAAAGAATGCGGGCAGCTCCAATTTGAAATGAAAAAGATGGAGAAAACCAAAAAATTCGCCGTCAGCGAAGTCAGATTTTATTTCGAACGGGAAATCAAATCCCGGGAAGAAAAGATCAAATGGCTGGAATACCAGCTGGAACAGCTGGAGCAATTGCCGATCGGGAGCGAGATCAAGGACGGGGAGTTGGAAGCGGTCGCCGAAATTGGAGTCGGCGATTCGTGGGATAAAATCGTGAACGGAAAATCGATTGTCATAAAAGACGGGATCATCGTGGAGATCAGGGAGGGATGATCGCATGGAGCGCTGGCTGAACGTCGGAAAAATCGTCAATACCCACGGCATTCGCGGGGAAGTCCGCGTCATATCCCGCACCGATTTTCCCGAGCAAAGGTACCGGAAGGGAAGCCGGCTGTATCTGTTTTTCCCGAAGGAATCCGAACCCGTCCCCTTGACGGTGAAAAGCTGGCGGGTCCACAAAAACTTTGATTTGCTGCGTTTTGAAGGATATGATTCGATTCAGGACGTGGAAAAATTCAAAGGCGGGATGCTGAAGATTCCGGAAAGCGCCTTGGACGAATTGGACGAAGGCGAGTATTATTTTTTTGAGATCATCGGCTGTTCCGTTTATACGATGGACGGGAAAGAGATCGGAAAGGTAAAAGAAATTTTGACGCCCGGCGCCAACGACGTGTGGGTGGTTGACGGGGAAGGGGGAGAAAAGATATACATTCCCTATATCGGGGATGTGGTCAAGAAGGTCGACGTAAAGGATAAAAAGATATGGATCGAACCGATGGAAGGGCTGTTGCCATGATGAGAATCGACGTTTTGACCCTGTTTCCGGAAATGTTCCCCAACGTCCTCGGGACGTCCATCCTGGAAAGGGCAAGGGAAAGAAAAGCGGTGGAATACCATCTCGTCAATTTCCGCGAGTATTCCGACGACAAACACCGGACGGTGGACGACTATCCTTACGGCGGAGGGGCGGGAATGGTGCTGAAGCCGCAGCCGATCTACGATGCGGTGGCGGATATCACAAACAAAGTCGCCGCGGAAAGGCGGAGGGTGATCCTTTTATGCCCGCAAGGGGAGCCCTACACGCAAAAAAAGGCGGAGGAACTGGCCAAGGAAGAGCATTTGATCCTCATCTGCGGCCATTATGAAGGGTTTGATGAACGGATCCGCCATTTGGCAACCGACGAAATCTCCATCGGGGACTACGTACTGACCGGGGGGGAGCTGGCGGCGATGGTGATCATCGACAGCGTCGTCCGGCTCCTGCCCGGGGTTTTGGGAAACGAAGCGTCCCATGTCGAGGAATCCTTTTCCACCGGCCTCCTGGAACATCCCCACTATACCCGCCCGGCAGATTTCCGCGGCATGAAAGTCCCGGAAGTGCTTTTGTCCGGCAACCACAAAAAGATCGAGGAATGGCGGAAAAAGGAAGCGCTCAAGCGGACGTTTTTGCGCCGTCCGGATCTTTTGAAAGATTATCCTTTGACCGACGAAGAAAAAAAATGGATCGGGGAATGGGAAAAAGAAGGCAAAACTTGACTTGCATTGCCGATAGGAATTATGCTATGATAACCGTTGTGGTAAAGATCGCCTTTACCGGATCACGATGTTCCGCTGCCGCTGTTTTTGCCGCATGAACATCTGTCGGAAGGAGTGGTAAAGCATGCATCATTTGATTCAGGAAATCACGAAGGAACAGCTTCGCACCGATTTGCCCGCATTCCGTCCCGGCGATACGGTACGCGTCCACGTGAAAGTCACGGAAGGGAACCGCGAACGTATCCAAGTGTTTGAAGGCGTCGTCATCAAACGGAGGGGCGGAGGAATCAGCGAAACCTTCACGGTAAGGAAAATTTCTTACGGCGTCGGTGTGGAACGGACCTTCCCGCTGCATTCGCCGAAAATTGCCAAGCTTGAAGTCGTCCGCCGCGGAAAAGTGCGCCGTGCGAAGCTTTATTACTTGCGCAACCTTCGCGGCAAAGCTGCACGCATAAAAGAAATTCTGTAAATCTTTACGGGGGAGCTGGAATCAGGCTCCCTTTTCGTTCATTAAAAAGGTTTCGGCTTTTTTCCCCGTGTCAAGATTATTGCGAAATGTCCGCCGGCTTATGTACAATAAAATAAATAGAAAAGAAGCTGAACTGTTGGAGGCCGAAGATGAAAAAAAGGAAAAGCGATTTGTGGGAATGGCTGAAGATCATCGTCGTCGCTTTTATCCTGGCAGGCTGCATCCGATATTTCCTGTTCACGCCCATCATCGTCGACGGTTATTCGATGATGCCGACGCTGGAAAACAGGGACCGGATGATCGTCAACCGGATCTCCTACCTGATCGGGGAGCCGAAACGGTTTGACATTGTCGTTTTTCACGCCCCGGAAAAGAAGGATTATATCAAAAGGGTCATCGGTCTGCCGGGGGATCATATCGAATACAAAAACGACACTTTATATATTAACGGAAAAAAATATGATGAACCTTATTTGGATCAATATAAAAAATCCATCGTGGGCGGGACGCTGACGGAACCCTTTTCGGTGACCGTGCCGGAAGGGCATATCTTTGTGATGGGCGACAACCGCCGTTACAGCAAGGACAGCCGTCATATCGGACCGATCCCCATCGACAGCGTCATCGGAAAAGCGAACCTGATCTATTGGCCTTTGGAAGATTTCCGCATCATTCATTGAGGAGGAAGACATGTCGACGATCCAATGGTTTCCCGGCCATATGGCGAAGGCGAAAAGGGAAGTTACGGAAAAGCTGAAACTGGTGGATGTGGTTTACGAACTGCTCGATGCGCGCGTTCCGTTATCATCCAGAAATCCCCTGATCGACGAAATCGTCCGGGAAAAGCCCCGGATTCTTTTGTTGAACAAAGCCGACTTGGCGGATCCGGAAAAAACGGAGCGGTGGCTCGATTATTTCCGGAGCCGGAACATGACCGCCCTCGCCATCAATTCCCAAACCGGCCGGGGAATTGCCGAAATCCCATCCTTGTCGAAAAAGCTGGTTGAGGACAAATTTGCCAAAATGCGTGCGAAAGGCCTCCGCCCCCGTCCCGTCCGCGGCATGGTTTTGGGGATCCCGAATTCGGGAAAATCCACGCTGATCAACCGGCTGGCGGGGCGAAACGCGGCCAAGACCGGAAACGTTCCCGGCGTGACGAAAAGCCAGCAATGGATCAAAGTCGGCCCGGCTTTGGAACTTTTGGATACCCCGGGGATCCTTTGGCCGAAATTTGACGATCCGGAGGCCGGGTACAAGCTGGCTTTGACGGGAGCGATCAAGGATTCGGTCTTGAATTTGCAGGATATCGCCGCCTATGCCATCAACTTTTTGCGGAAGGAATATCCGGCCCGGCTGGCCGACCGGTACAAGCTGGAACAGGTGCCGGAGGATTTGCAACGGGTGTTCGATGAAATCGGGAAGAAAAGGGGCTGCCTGATGGCGGGCGGGCAGATCGATTACGATAAGACCGCCGAGGTCATCGTCCGGGATGTCCGCTCGAACAAATTGGGCCCGCTGACCTTTGACCTCCCGCCATCCTGAGCCGGAAAGCGGAACCGCCGTTTTCCGGCTTTTTCGTACGCCCGGCATGGGTGCGACGCTATAGGGTGAAAGTCCCGAACGGG
>JAAROH010007666.1_pt1 | contig 61529 bp, 50 predicted proteins | sample 7248631 | NCBI WGS metagenome assembly JAAROH01 (sample SAMN09772309, study PRJNA484901) | compost metagenome | isolation source: Vermicomposting unit | place: India | reverse complement strand
AAGTCGTAATTGCATAATACTACCGAAAATTGATAAATTTACTCCTCATAGCTGACACATTTATGTTGCAATTGTTTTTATCACACATTTATGCTACATTAATAATAGTTATGTTCCTTTAGGAGGTAGACGTGTGCATACTTTTTTAATCGTATTACTAGTTATTGATTGCCTTGCTTTAATTGCTGTTGTCCTGTTGCAATCAGGGAAAAGTGAGGGTTTGTCAGGTGCCATTTCCGGTGGTGCTGAGCAATTATTCGGTAAACAAAAAGCCCGTGGAATGGATTTAGTTCTTCAACGGATTACAATTGTCCTTTCAATCATCTTTTTCGTATTGACCATTTTACTTGCTTATTTTGGTTATTAATGAATAAATCGATTCCTGGCCGCAATTGGTCAGGATTTTTTCTTTTAGAGAGAGGCTTTGCACTTTGTTTTACTTTTACCTTAAGATTTTGTAAGCTGAATTCAGGAAATTATTTCCCCGTTTAAGCGGAAGTTTCATTTTCCAGAGTTTAACTTTATCTTTTTTCGTAAAAAATACTTGTAGTTGTTTGTACATAGAGAGGAAGAATGGAATTGAAAATCGTTGCACCAAAGCCTTTTACGTTTCACAGAGGTCCAAGAGCTGTTTTACTATTGCACGGATTTACCGGGAATAGCGCCGATGTTCGAATGCTGGGAAGAGCACTTGAGAAACATGGATATACTTGCCACGCACCGATTTATCGCGGGCACGGGAAAGCACCGGAAGAATTATTGGAATATACTCCGGATGATTGGTGGGAAGATGTCGTCCAAGCATACAATGATTTAAAAAATATGGGTCATGATGAAATAGCGGTTGCCGGTCTTTCCCTTGGCGGACTTTTTTCTTTAAAACTCGGATACTCGAAACCGGTAAAAGGGATTGTTCCCATGTGTGCCCCGATGTATTTTAAAAATAAAGATGTACTCTATCAAGGCGTTTTACAATTTGCCAGAGAATTTAAGAAAAAAGAAGGAAAAACGAAAGACCAAATTGAAAAAGAAATGAGTGCATTCGATTCTAAAGAACTGCAGCAATTATTGAAGGAAAATGAGCAGTTAGTCGATGAGGTGAAAAAAAATATCGATATGATCTATGCCCCGATATTTATCGTACAGGCAAAAAATGACCAAATGGTGAATATCGATAGTGCAAAAATTATTTATAATGAAGTGGAATCAACGGAGAAATCAATAAAGATGTATGAAGAGTCGGGTCATGTGATTACATTGGATAAGGAAAGAGAACAATTGCATGAAGATGTCCTTCAATTTTTAAATAGCTTGGATTGGAAAGAATAAAAAAATCGAAAGGAGGTATTTACTTTGGAACAGCTAGCCTTAGTTGAAAAATTACTTGATTATATGAAAGAAGAAGCTTATAAACCGCTGACGGTAAGTGAGTTGGAAACTGCTCTCGGAATTAATGACTCCAGTGAATTTAAAGATTTTGTCAAAACACTGGTATACATGGAAGAAAAGGGTCTCGTTGTTCGGACACGAAGCAACCGCTACGGACTTCCCGAAAAAATGAGCCTGATTCGCGGACGAGTTTCCGGACATGCGAAAGGTTTTGCTTTTGTTATTCCGGAAGAACCCGGCATGGATGATATTTTTATTCCCCCCGGTGAAACAAATACCGCTTTAAATGGTGACTTGGTGCTTGCAAGGGTTACAAAACAGAGTTCCGGAGCGAGAAGAGAAGGAACCATTATTCGTATTTTAGAAAGAGGAACGAAACAAATTGTCGGTACTTATACACAAAGTGCGAATTTCGGTTTTGTCATTCCTGATGATAAAAAATTTAATGGAGATATTTTTATCCCAAAAGAAGCTTCGATGGGGGCGGTGGAAGGACATAAGGTTGTTGTCAACATTACCGTTTACCCGGAAGGCCGAATGAGTGCGGAAGGGGAAGTCGTCCAAATTCTTGGGCATAAAAATGACCCGGGGGTCGATATTTTATCGATCATTTATAAACATGGATTGCCTATGGAATTTCCGGATGAGGTGATGGAGCAAGCTCAAAACACGCCGGATATCATTACCGAAAGTGAGCTGGCAAACCGCCGTGATCTCCGCGACCAAGTGATTGTAACGATTGACGGTGCCGATGCAAAAGATTTGGATGATGCGGTTACTGTAACGAAATTGGAAAATGGTAATTACAAATTAGGCGTCCATATTGCCGATGTCAGCCATTATGTAACGGAAGGAAGCCCGATTGACCGTGAAGCGTTTGAACGAGGGACAAGCGTGTATTTGGTTGACAGGGTCATTCCGATGATTCCCCATCGTCTGTCGAACGGCATTTGTTCTTTGAATCCACACGTTGACCGCCTGACATTATCTTGTGAAATGGAGATTGATGAACATGGCACAGTTGTCAGTCACGAAATTTTCCAAAGTGTGATTAAAACAACGGAGCGGATGACTTATGCGGACGTTAATAAAATTTTAGTCGATAAAGATGAAGAAATTCGGAAAAAATACGAGCCCATTGTCCCTATGTTCGAATTAATGGAAGAATTGGCTTCCATTTTACGTCATAAACGGATGAACCGGGGAGCGATTGATTTTGATTTTAAAGAAGCAAAAGTGTTGGTTGATGAAGAAGGACACCCGACTGATGTCGTCACAAGGGAACGGTCGGTTGCTGAACGGTTAATTGAGGAGTTTATGTTAGCCGCCAATGAAACGATTGCCGAACATTTCCATTGGCTCGATGTCCCTTTTATTTACCGAATTCACGAAGACCCGAAAGAGGATAAATTACAGCGGTTTTTTGAGTTTATCACGAATTTCGGCTTGATTGTAAGGGGAAAAGCAAATTCCGTTCATCCTCGTGCGTTACAAGAAATTCTCGATGAAGTCCGTGGCAAACCGGAAGAAATGGTCGTTAAAACGGTAATGCTCCGTTCGATGCAACAGGCGAAATATTACCCGGAAAATTTGGGTCATTTTGGATTATCAACCGAGTTTTATACCCATTTTACTTCACCGATTCGCCGGTACCCTGATTTAATTGTTCATCGCTTGATTCGGACGTATTTAATTGATGGAAATATTGATCCGGCCACTCAGGCAAGATGGGATGCGATGTTACCGGAAATCGCCGAGCATGCATCAAAAATGGAGCGGCGTGCAGTCGATGCTGAACGCGAAACCGATGAATTGAAGAAAACCGAATTTATGTTGGATAAAATCGGTGAGGAGTTCGATGGCATTATTAGTTCCGTAACAAACTTTGGTCTATTTGTTGAACTGCCGAATACGATTGAAGGACTCGTCCATGTTAGCTACTTAATTGATGACTATTATCATTATGATGAACGGCAATATGCGATGATTGGTGAGCTAACCGGTAATGTTTTCCGAATTGGCGATGAGATTACTGTTCGCGTGATTAATGTTAATAAAGATGAACGTTCGATTGATTTTAAAGTTGTCGGCATGAAGTCCGCGAGACGTTCGGAGCGAAAAGAAGCGCCAAAAATCGTTGTTGCCAATCCGAATAAAAAACCGCGGAACGGTAGCAAAAACGGAGACAGTCGCTCAGATAAGAAACCGAAGAAGAAAAAGAAATTTTATGAGAATGCTCCTAGTGCAAAACGGAAAAAGAAAAAAACAAGGTAGGAATCAATTTAGGTACGGTCCAAAGGAGAGGCTGTGCCTATTTAAAATTTGATTGGTTACAAAATTGCATATTTCTTATAAAGTTAAAGATAAACCCGTTTGAACATGCTTAAATGTTCTCAAAGAAAATTTGCTTTCATCACAAATTGCTTTTCTCCCCGTTTTTTGCTAAAATAAATGGTTACTGGGGGAATGCATTATGCCAAAAGGAAGAGGAAAAATCGTTGCCCAAAACAAAAAAGCTTTTCATGATTATTTTATTGAGGAAACCTATGAGGCCGGAATCGTCTTGCAAGGAACAGAGATTAAATCCATTCGTGCAGGTCGTGCCAATTTAAAAGATGCATATGCCCGGATTGAAAAGGGCGAGGTGTTCTTACACAATATGCACATTAGCCCATATGAGCAGGGGAACCGCTATAATCATGACCCGCTGCGAACAAGGAAATTGCTTTTGCATAGAAAAGAAATTAATAAATTAATTGGTGAAACGAAAGAATCCGGATATTCCCTTGTTCCGTTAAAAATTTATTTGAAGGACGGTTTTGCTAAAGTCGAGCTTGCTTTGGCTAAAGGTAAGAAAAAATACGATAAACGAGAAGACTTGAAGAAGAAAGAAGCAAAACGGGATATTGAACGAGCATTCCGGGAAAGACAAAAGATGTAAACCGAAACAAAACATTCCATTTGTTTTTTTAGTTGTTTTTGCTATAATAAAGATGTCGCAAGGAAAGACCAGCGACAAAAAACAATTGAATAGTAGCTAAGTAAAAACTATTCCATAACTAACCTATACAACATGGGGACGTTAAGGATTCGACAGGAATAGGTCGAACTTAAGCTGCGAGTCGAGTCGGCGAGCTCGTAAATAACGCCACGCCAATAATAACTGGCAAATCTAACAATAACTTAGCTTTAGCTGCCTAATAGCTGCTTAAGCTGCTCCTCCCTCCATCGCCCACGTGGTAGGGTCAGGGGCTCATCTGAGTGGGATACGCCGGTAGCCTGCCGTCTGAAGGCGAAGGAAGAGAACAATCAGACTAGCGTTCACAGAGCCTGTCGATAGGCCGAGTGAATCGCGAAATGCCAATATATCGACTACACTCGTAGACGCTTAAGTGCCGATATTTCTGGACGTGGGTTCGACTCCCACCGTCTCCACCATACATATTTGGTGGATATTCTAGAGTTTTTTGTTTATTTAGCTTTTTGTTTATTTACTTCTGTAAAGGGTATTTCTGAATTTAAATGATAAGGGTGTCACAACCTTCTCCAATATGAGGATTGAAATTTGGATAACCGAATAAACAATGACAGACCAGTCATAGCGGCTGGTCTATCTTATTTGAAAAAATTTTTCTTCAAAGAGAAGCTTATTTCTCAACTGGTTCGAATCATACTTCCCGTTTCTGGCAGTAACTGATTCATAGTGATTGAGTATAAACCAGGATCTTAAGCACTTTTGGTTTACTTTTAGAAAAGGTTTTTTTGTTCTAGTATGTCGAGAACTACAGTTTTACTTTTAAAATTAGTTTATATAATTGTTAAATAGCTTATTTGTTTCTATTTAAAAAAACTATTACCATATGTTAGAATGAAGTTACTTTTAAAAAAAGGATAAAAAATAAAGTTATCTACAAAAAATAACAAAACTAGACAAAATGCAAACTATCATATTTGTTTCGTTGGTTGCTAACGGTTTATTGATTAAAAAGAGGCGTATTTGTTTAATTAAAATGGATTACATACCTTCAAATCAAATGTATATAATTGTATACTAAATTTAAAGTAAACTCAGTAACAATTAAAGGATGAAGTGCAATGAAAAAAATAGGTAGGAACGACTTATGTCCGTGTGGCAGTGGAAAGAAATATAAGAACTGCTGTGGAAAGAGTAATGTTATTACGATGGAATCTTTAATAGAGAAGGAATTAATGAATGTACAGGTGGATCTTCTTAAGTTTGCACTTGAAAATTATGAAGAAGAAGTGAATGAATTCATTGCAGATTGGATAGAAGACTTGGATATTCCCGAGGAAGCTCTTGAGATGTTTTACTTTTTTACATTAGTATGGGCGATTACCGATTTTGAAATATATGGAAAAACAATACTTGAACATTTTATTGATAAAAAAGGTTCGAAATGGAATCGTCCAAGGATAAGGAATATTTTACCAACATGGAGTCAAGCAAAACCTTCCGTTGCCATCATTGAAGAGCAAGATGAAAATCAGCTGTTAACGCTAGAAGATATTTTTACTAATGAAATAAAAAAAGTGAAGGTACTGGAGGACCATCCGGTAGAAACGGGTGGAATTGTGGTTGGTATTCTCTTGCCTGCAGGTGAAATATTTATTTTCTTTACTTCATTTATTGATTTACCGGCTGGTTTAACAGAAAAAGTCAAGAAAGGGGTATATCAACTATTTGAAAAAAGTGACGAAGGGAATCCAAACGAATTTTTATCTACTTTTTACCCTGAAATCCTTCATTTCTTTATATTTGGTCCAAATCCAGCTGCAGAAGATTTAGAATGGTTATCCCCAAAACATTTAGAAGTTGCCCAAGAATTTCAGGATTATATGGAAGATATATATGATGAAGTCATTATAAAGTTGGGTGTCTACCTCTGGCACCAATATTGTTTGAAGAAAAATCCGAAAGTTATGAAACCAAGTGTCTATGTTGCGACATTAAGATATTTAATCGATCAATTCATTCCTTATGGAGAATGGGTTACGCAAAATGAATTAGCTGAGGAGTTTGGAATTTCCAGCAGTAGTTTATCTGCCAAGTACCGAGATATGGAAAAGGTACTCAAAGAAGAATTGGATGAACTGGAGGAAAAACTTGCTAATAGTGCTGATGAAATGTATGACGATTTTCAACATGAGGGCGATGATGAATTTTTGGTGGAGAACTTTGCCGAGGAAGAGGATTCCTTCATCAATTCGAGATTTAGCATGGAGCGAGAACTTCTGAGATTGGAAAATGAAACAAGCAATCGAGATTTTGAAACAATGGATGATATCCAAACATTTTTAAATCAACAAGTAAATCAACAAGGTGCCAAGAGAATCCTATCCAATAAGGAAAAAGCACAGGAATTATTATATGACGCGTATGAATCGACCGGTAATAAGCGGATAGAATTGGCAAAAAAAGCACTAAAATTATATCCGAACAGTCCGGATGCTTACAATATATTAGCTGAATTGGAACTAAATGTGGTTAAAGAAGAGAAACTCCTACTAAAGGCTATAGAGGTTGGAGAAAAAGAACTTGGAAAAAAATTCATTGAAGAAAACAAGGGGTATTTATGGGGAATTGTCAGTACACGTCCCTACATGAGGGCGAAATATAATTATGCTGTTTTCTTACATGAAACCGACCGATTGGCAGAGGCCATTCGCCAGTATGAGGAACTTTTACAATTAGATCTAAACGATAATCAAGGTGTACGTTACGAATTATTTATTGCCTATGTAGAATCGGGATTATTTAAAAAAGCAGAGGCTCTCTTAAAGAAATATAACGAAACAACAACAGCAAACGGAGCCTATAATTTAGTGTTGATTGAACTTTTACAAAATGGTGTGACGAATAAGGCAAAACAACTTCTGAAAAAAGCAAAACAGCAAAATCCATATGTGCCCGATTATTTATTGGGGAAAAAGGATATACCGATGTATCTGCCTAGCCACTATCAATTAGGTAGTGAATCAGAAGCCATTATTTACGCTGATAATCATTGGACCTTATGGGCAGGGAACCCTAAATTACTGGATTTTCTAAAGAAAGGTAAATAAGCAGGTTTTCACTTACCAGTGGAGAACCTGAATGATTTTCCTAATATACAAAAAAGAAGTGACAGCTTGAAACTTGATTGAGCGATCACTTCTTTTTTATATAATAAATGAAAAGGATCCCGTTTTTTACCTAATCGTAATTTCCGGTTTACATAAATATAAAAATAACCTATTTCCCTTGAAACACCGGCTTTCATTTCTTAGCAAAGGCTTAAATCCCTTCCTAAACATAATTCGTTCCAAAACATTGTTTGATATAAGCGCATTCTATCGAAAAACATGAAAGAATTAATAAAATTGATTCAAAGTTAACTCGTGCAGTGCATCTCCAACGTTTATTAAGGTTATTTGCTAGTTTCACTCTTGAATAGTCGAGTAAGTAAATTATAAAGAATTTTTAACTTTTTTGAGAATAAACGATTAGATTGTTCGTTGTATTTTATGAAAAGGCCTTTTCAAATATTTTGCAAGACATATAGGAATAGCAAAAGAGCATCTAACAGAAGAAGAGTTTAACAATTACAGTCAACTAATGAAAGAACAGGTTGAAACAGAAAGTAAGTTACAAAAAGAAAAAAGAGAGCCCAATGAAGAAGAAGTAAAAAGGCTACATCAAATTACATAAATGTTGAAATTTTATGAAAATAACTTCGCGCTAATTGAAGCCCAACAGTTGGTAAGTTACCTTATTGCAAAACCATCATATATACCCAATGGATATAAACAAGTTAACGAAAGTTTCTATCTTGCAGAAAAAAGATATGGGTGAAGATCCAACCGTTGAATTAGAATATAGCAATGGGGAGTATTCTTCCATGCATCTTTTGGATATTGATACAAAAAAGTTTTCGAAGGTCGATGGATCTAGTTGGCAAAATTTCACGAGAGATTGTTAAAATTCCTCATAAATGGCCGGGTCTTGATTTTGCAACCTGCCATCCGGCCTTGTTAGTCCATTAATCATTTTCATTTCTGATTCGTCTAAGGAAAAATCAAAAATAGAGAGATTTTCCAATTGCCGCTCTGGTGAAGCCGATTTTGGTATAGAAATTGCCCCTAATTGATAATGCCAGCGTAAAATAATTTGAGATACGGTCTTTTGGTGGCGGTTTGCAATTTGTTTTATGGTTTCATTTTCGAGAACGGCATTGGCTCTTCCTAGAGGACTCCATGATTCGGTTATAATATGATGTTCTTGATGATATTTTCTTTGTTGTTCCTGGTTAAAAAATGGATGTAATTCAATTTGATTAATACTTGGTTTGACACCGGTTTCTTTCTCTAATCGTTCAATATGTTCCGGTAAAAAATTGCAAACACCGATGGACCGGATGAATCCCCATTTTTTTGCATCAATTAATGCCTGCCAAGCTTCAACATATTTGTCTTGTTTTGGATTTGGCCAATGAATTAAATATAAATCATAATAATCGAGATGAGCACGATATAAAGATTCTTGGATGGCTGTAATAGCTAGTTCATAGGATTGATAGCGACCAGGCAATTTGGATGTAATGAGAAGATCCTGTCTTGGAACAGAACTACGTCGAACAGCCTCACCAACCGTCCCTTCGTTTTCATAGTTATAGGCACTGTCAATTAAGCGATAACCGATGTTGATTGCGCTCGTGATGGCATTGACACCCATACTACCTTTTAATTTGTATGTACCCAGACCAATAACCGGTAAGGTAAGTCCGTCATTTAAAGTAATCTCCGGTACTTGATTCATCATACGCTCTCCTTTCTATCCCATATTCCGCACGTGATATGAATGAAGCTGTTTAAAGTATTGTCAACAATTTTTGCGTATTCGCCTTAACGTAAAACTGAAACATTGTGAAGTGTGTTCATCAATTTACTGTGATTTTAGCTTTCAGAACGAATTATGAGAAGCTGTACGGAATTTGGTCTATACAATTATTTTATATGAATTTGAAAAAAATTTGAAATGTAATGATGACATGGGAACACTCAAAGAGTAAAAAAGGACACTTAGGTATTGTACCATGGAAAACCAATAAATTGGTGAACCCGTTTTCGTCGCCATTTTGGGGTGAAAAATGCTCTATTTTGGCGACGAGACCCGTTTTCGTCACCATTTTGGGTTGGAAAAAGCTCAATTTTGGCGGCGAGACCCGTTCTCGTCACCATTTTGAGGTGGGAAATGCTCTATTTTGATGACGAGCCTCAATCTCGTCACCGTTTTTAAGTGAAAAAAGCCCAATTTTGACGACGAGCCTCAATCTCGTCACCGTTTTTAAATGAAAAATGCTTGTTTTTGACGACGAGCCCTATTCTCGTCGCCACTTTGAAGTGAAAAAAGCTCAATTTTGACGACGGAACCCGATCTTGTCACCATTTTAAGGCGACAAACACCATATTTTGCCGACAAGACTACTCAATCACTTGATGGTTGCTGCTTTTATGGGTTTAACCTCATTATCGTAAGAAAAAAGAAGGACAATATAAAATCGCCATCCTATTGATTTGCTTCAAATATTTAATCCTTCATTTTAAAATCTCTAATAAAGGAGTAAAATAGTATAGTATTAATCGGGATTAAAAAGGAGTGGAATAACATCATGAGTGAGATTCAATGGATGGATGAAGTCTTGAAAAGAAAAGAAGACTTGATTAAAGATTTACAAGGTTTTTTACAAATCAAAAGTGTACTCGATGAAGAGCATGCAACAGCAGATGCTCCCCTCGGACCGGGAATTAAGAAAGCTCTTGAATATATTCTTGATTTGGGAGAGAAAGATGGATTCAAAAGTAAGAATGTCGGCAATTTGGCCGGCCATCTGGAAATGGGTCAAGGAGAAGAACTTCTTGGTATCTTAGGTCATATCGATGTGGTACCGGAGGGAGATGGTTGGAGTGTTGACCCGTATGGTGCGGTGATTAAAGACGGGAAAATTTATGCTCGCGGTTCCAGTGATGATAAAGGACCGACAATGGCTGCGTATTATGGGATGAAAATTGTAAAAGAATTAGGTCTGCAACTAAATAAAAGAGTACGGTTGATTATTGGAACTGATGAAGAAAGCGGCTGGCGTTGTGTTGATCACTACTTTAAACATGAAGAAATGCCGACAATCGGATTTGTCCCGGATGCGGATTTTCCAATTATTTATGCAGAAAAGGGAATTTCCAATTTTGATATCGTTCAACCGGCACAGGAAGGACAAGCCACCGGACAAATTGAATTATTATCTTTTCAATCCGGACGCAGATACAATATGGTCCCTGATTTTGCGGAAGTGCATGTACATGTCCAAGATGAAACGGTTGACCTCGAACATAGCTACCAAGCATTTCTTAATGAAGTGAACTTAGAAGGGAATATTTCTACAAACGGTAAGGAACGGATCCTGACCTTGGTTGGTGTCAGTGCCCATGGTGCCGAACCACGAAACGGGAAAAATGCGGGAATTTTTATGGCACAATTTTTAAATGAATTTCAATTGGATGAATCCGGGGCAAAATTTGTCAAAACTGTTTCCCGATTTTTTAACCAAAGCCGTGGCGAAGTATTCGATATTCAATATACGGATGACGTTTCGGGTGACTTGACTATCAATGTAGGTATAATGAGTTACCAAAAAGAAACCGGTGGAAAGATTGGGTGCACTATGCGCTATCCGGTCACCTTTGATATTGAAAAAGGAAAAGCAAAAATTGAGGCATTGGTAAAAGAAATTGGATTTCAATTGGCGGAATTCACTGATTCTAAGCCGACTTATGTCAAAGCAGACGACCCGTTAATCCTAACGCTGCAAAAAGTTTATGAAGAACAAACCGGTGAAAAAGCAGAACTCCTCGCTATTGGCGGTGGTACATATGCCAGAGCATTAAAACATGGTGTAGCTTTCGGTGCCATGTTCCCGGGACGTGAAGATGTTATGCACCAAAAAGACGAATACGCCTATGTGGACGATTTGCTTAAAGCAACTGCCATCTACGCTCAAGCCATCTATGAATTGGCAAAAGCTTAAGGGGTGAGTATTGGAATTAAACGGTTGGCCATCTGAATATCAGCACCGAACCATTTCGCATTTTCCTCGGTGAGTATTGAAATTAAACGGTTGGCAATCAAGGCAAGATATGCGAATGAGTGTGAAAAAACTAAAGTGGGACTTCATAAAGTTGCATCACTGTTCAAACTTGGATCCTCAGTATATCCCCAAGTTTTTGAATATAGTATGGGAAATTGTTAGGTCTTAGAATGTGCATACGTGAACAATTACGTTCCTTGTCGAAAATAAAAGTAACCTGCAAAATGCTTTAAGGCGCCTTCATGGAGATCGGAAGAAATAAACCGACGTATCTCTGGAAGGCGCCTAATATATTAGGTCTTCAAACTTTAAACCCCTTCATTGCCGCCATAAAAAGCACCTTTTTTAAAATAATCAAATTGTCCATGTACATGTAACAATAATCTCAATTAGTTTTTTTATATTATCTCTTATATTACCAACTTGGTAGTTTCCGTTGTTTTATTTTTAGTAGTAATGTTTTCCGTTGCGCTTAGGAAAGAGTTTGGATTAACATGAAATCGTTTTCATATTAAGATAAAGACAGGTAGTTGATAAAGAGAAGCACCAAACAGTTAATAAAGTTCAATACAGTAGGGACAACCAAAAAAATATAAGCTGAAGTGCATACAGGTTCCCGAAACACAGAAGACTTCAAACTTGAGCTTTATTAGGAACAGGAAATTTTCAACAAAGTTTTGAAACTAGTGCGGTATATAATATATTTCCGTGGAGCAAAAAATGGTAGGCATACCCTACAAAATTCAAATAGAAAACTAAGCTCCACCAGTAGAAGTTAGTGTTTCATAATATTTTAACTTAAGGGTGATTTTGATGAACATAGAAGAAATTAGTTTTCAAATTATACTAAATGGAGGAAACGCTCGAAGTTTAGCTGCGGAGGCAATAAACTTTGCTAAAGCAGGTGAGTTTGACAAAGCTGAACAAAAAATTGAAGAAGCCAACGAAGCCATGATAATCGCTCACCGTTTTCAAACAGATCTTATTCAGGGGGAAGCTCGTGGGGAAAAAGTAGAGATTCGTTTAATCCTCATTCACGCACAGGATCATTTAATGAATGCAATGACAGTTATCGACCTTGCAAAAGAAATAATAGAACTTTATAAAAAAACGAGTGAACTAGAACTACGAAAGAGTTAAAAAATTATCAAGCTTCAATTTTTATTCTGTTTAAAAATGTATGATCAAGTCCTATGAATGGAATTATGGAGAACATGGTATGCTTAACACCCCAAAAATCCATTTTTCTAAAAATACATTTATAGGCAAGTTTAAATAACTTTAATAAAATGGAGGAATTTATTATGAAAAAAGCATTAATTATTTGTGCAGCTGGTATGTCATCCTCTTTAATGGCAAAGAAGACAACGGAATTTTTAAAAGCGAAAGGTTATGAAATTGAAGTGGATGCCGTTTCAGCTAATGAAGGTAATAAGATGATTGAAAAGAATGAATTTGATTTATTTCTAATAAGCCCTCAAACAAAGATGTATTTTCAAAAATTTAAGGAAGCAGGTGAACGAGTAGGAAAACCAGTTGTGAACATCCCACCGCAAGCATATATCCCTATTCCAATGGGTGTTGAAAAGTTAGGGAACTTAATTTTACAAGAACTTCCTAAAGAGTAATCTGCTAAGGTTCATGTTTCTGTAAGAAAAAATTTGGCCGAAACTTAAGTGAGTAGTCATTAAAAAATGGTTCTTCGCTATTACAGTGAATTAACCCGACAATATTAAAATTTATTATATTGAGGCAAGGGGGTGGTCATTCAACAAGCTTATGGATTTAGAGAGTTTTTTAAAGGAAGTCATTTCTATTAACCTTTTATACATTGAAAGTGGTTATTAGGTTAGTGGTGAGAACAAGCATTGGTTACTCATGATTTTCATCGTATTTCCCTTTTTCAATTTTTAATTTGCAGTTGCAAAAGTTCTACAAGTAACGAAGAGCCAGATGAATAAATGAGGGATTGGTATGAATTACGAAGAAAGAGTGTTGTTAGAAAAAAACAAAAAGGAACAAAGTCTTAAATCTATGTACTATAACCGGTATTTACTTGTCAGATATGTTACCGCAATATTCTTTTTTACAAATATTTATTGGTTAATTTCATTGGTAATAAGTGATTCATCACTATATTTTGTACCATTGACGCTAATCATCATTTTAATATTAAGTGTTGCGGAACAAGTTAAGATCTACAGCAGCCCGACAAATAATGCGATATACACAAAATTTTGTTTTATAACCTTGCTCTTTACAAATGTTCTTTTACTATTACCAACCTGTTTTTCTTCGTCCTTTGCTCAATTGTATCCTTTTTTAGTAAATCAAAATAAGTCAAAAATATTGATTTTAGTTATTTTGATTACCGGGATATTATTAAGCGCCTTCATAATTTATCGATTAAACAAAATTAAGCATGACGAAGATAAGCATTATCAACGTATCAAGGAATATGAAAAAGCTATTAATTAATAACGGAAAAGAGGAGTTTTTATGTCAGAACAAAATAAGGCATTTACTTTTCTTGAAAAGTATCTAATGGGTCCAATGGGGAAAGTTGCATCTTTTCGTTTTGTCCGGGCAGTAATGGCTGCTGGGATGGCATCGATTCCATTTACAATCGTAGGGTCAATGTTCTTAGTGTTGAATGTATTACCGCAGACTTTAACATTTTTACAAGGCTTTTTCGATAACACTTTCTTTAGAATTAGTGACTTGTATATGTTGGCGAATAAAGCAACAATGGGAATTTTAGCATTATATTTCAACCTTGTTATTGGTTATGAGTATACAAAAATATATGCTGAAGAAGAAGGAATAAATGTAAACCCTTTAAATGGTGCTTTACTATCAATGTTTGCTTTCTTTATGACGATCCCTCAATTAGTTTCAGGCGATGGAAAATTTTCACTTGTACACAAAATTGATGATGCTACTAATATTATTTTCGGTTGGGAAATGGGGGATAGTGGTGTAAGCCGTTTAGGTTCTTCAGGTATATTTACGGCCATTATTGTTTCTGTTATTGCTGTCCAATTATATCGGATGTGTGTAAAACGAAATTGGATTATTAAAATGCCGGAAGCTGTTCCGGAAGGGGTTTCCAGATCGTTCACAGCTTTAATCCCCGCATTTTTAGTTGCTTTTGTGATTTTAATCATTAATGGTATTTTTGTAGCTTTAGGCACGGATATATTTAAAGTTGTCGCTGTTCCATTTAGCTTTGTTACGCATATCGCAAGCAGCTGGCTCGGATTGATGGTGATTTACTTCTTAATCCATGCACTCTGGATCGTGGGCATTCACGGGGCCAATATTATCGGAGCGTTCCTGACGCCAATTACTTTGGCAAATATGGAAGCCAATATTCATGGGGCAAATATTCCATTCGCCGGCGAGTTCCAAAATTCATTTGTCATTATGGGCGGTTCCGGGTCAACTTTAGGATTATGTATCTTTATTGCATTTTTAGCCCGGTCACAGCAATTAAGAATATTAGGAAAAGCATCCCTTGCTCCCGGTATCTTTAATATTAATGAACCAATATTGTTTGGATTACCGATTGTTTATAATCCATACTTGGCTATTCCGTTCTTCTTGGCACCTATGGCCACAGCAACAATTGGTTATTTTGCAATCAAATTGCACATTGTTGCACCGCTTATTGCACAAGTACCATGGCCAACTCCAATAGGGATCGGCGCTTTCATTGGAACAGGTGGAGACATCATGGCAGTAGTTGTATCATTAATTTGTGGTGTAGTAGCATTTCTCATATATCTTCCGTTCATTCGAATATATGATAAGAAGTTAGTTGAGCAAGAAAAAGGTGGAGAATCCGTACTTTGATACTAGGCTCGGATAATGTTCCATGATAATGACTTTGCGCTAAGGTAAGTATAAGAAGACGGTTCTTCATAGAAAAATCGTCTTCTTATTTCACTTGTTAATAATGAACCAATATGATTGACAAGAATTTTAAAATGGAGGTTTACTTACGATGTTAAAAAGTGTTTTACCAGAAAACTTTTTATGGGGTGGGGCAGTAGCAGCTCACCAGCTTGAAGGTGGTTGGAATAAAGGCGGAAAAGGTGTAAGTGTTGCGGATGTGATGACAGCAGGAAGACACGGTGTTCCACGGCAAATTACGGATGATGTATTAGAAGGTTACTATTATCCCAACCATGAAGCAATCGACTTCTATTCCCGTTATAAAGAAGATATTAAACTGTTCGCTGAAATGGGATTTAAATGTTTCCGAACTTCGATTGCCTGGACAAGAATTTTTCCGAACGGGGACGATCAGGAGCCAAATGAAGAAGGCCTGCAATTTTACGATGATTTATTTGATGAATTATTAAAATATCATATCGAACCTGTTATCACCCTTTCTCATTTTGAATTACCTTATCATCTTGTGAAAAAGTACGGTGGTTTTAGAAATCGGAAGTGTATTGATTTCTTCGTAAAATTTTCTGAGACAGTGATGAAACGTTATAAAGATAAAGTCAAATATTGGATGACCTTTAATGAAATCAATAATCAAGCAGATACAAGCATGGATTTCGCCAGTTTTACTAATTCAGGCATTAAATATGAAGAAGGTGAAAATCGAGAACAAACCATGTACCAGGCAGCTCTTTATGAATTAATTGCCAGTGCAAAAGTTGTTAAATTAGGTCACGAAATTAACCCTGATTTTAAGATTGGGTGCATGCTTGCTTTCGTTCCTGTATATCCATATTCTTGTCACCCTGATGATGTGATGTTTTCCAACGAAGCAATGCATAATCGTTGGTTCTTTGGTGATGTGCATGTTCGCGGTACAATTCCTCATTATACAAAAAAATACTGGGAAAGAAATGGATTTGAAATTGAATATACAAAGGAAGACGAACAAATTCTTAAAGAAGGGACCGTAGATTATATTGGATTTAGCTACTATATGTCTAAAGTGGTCAGCGCGCGTAAAGTAGAAGGCAGCCAACCTGATGGAGAATTTGGTCATACCATTCGCAATCCTTACGTACAAGCCAGCGATTGGGGCTGGCAAATTGATCCGGTCGGTCTTCGTTATTCGTTAAATGTTTTATATGAACGGTATAATATTCCTTTATTTATTGTTGAAAATGGCCTCGGTGCTAGGGACGTCGTTGAAGAAGATGGTACGATAAATGATGATTACCGTATTCAATATTTCCGTGATCATATTACTGAAATGAAAAAAGCGGTGGAACTGGATGGCGTTGATTTAATGGGCTACACACCATGGGGCTGTATTGACTTGGTGAGTGCCGGAACCGGGGAAATGGAAAAACGTTATGGCTTTATTTATGTAGACAAAGATAATGAAGGGAATGGGACATTAGAAAGAAGAAAGAAAAAATCGTTTGAATGGTATAAGCATGTCATTGAAACAAATGGAGAAGAACTTTAATTTTCGTTGGACAAAAACACGATTTTTCCTCACGTAGAAAAATGAAATGCATATGATTGCGGAAAAAATGGGGTTGGAATAAAACTCCATTTTTTCATATCATTGACATTCATAGTCTATAAGTAAGTATGACTGTAAAAAATTTGTTTCTTCGCAAATTGTATTACTATAGGGGTGAATAATGGCTGCTTACTGTTGAAATAACGAAAAAGGGGAGTTGTTGACAGTGACTACTATACGATCAAAACGTCAGAAAGATATATTGATCCTTTTATCTAAGTCAAAAGAACCCGTTACTTCAAGTTGGATAGCAAAAGAATTAGGCGTCAGTGATCGAACAATCCGAAATGAAATTAAGTTAATGCAACAAAATCCGGAGTCAGTTGGGTTTCAAATTAAATCGACAAGAGGGTTAGGGTACACCATAAAAATAATAGATGCTGAACTATTTTCCAATATTCTTAATGAGATTTCTACCGAAGAGAATAATTTGGCGGGCGACTTTGCTGATAAAGACACGAGAGTTCTTTATATTTTAAGACGTCTATTGTTAGAAACAGGTTTCATTAAACTTGAAAGCTTTACAGAGGAGATGTTCGTCTCACTGTCCACATTGCAAAATGACTTAAAAATGGTGAAGGAATTTCTCGATAAATATAACTTAAAGTTAATAAACCGTCCGCACTATGGTTCAAGAGTCGTAGGTGACGAGTATATGAAACGTTTATGTTTATCAAATTTGTTATTAGAGCGGAATCAAGAGGCATTTCTTAAGGAGGATTCTTTACAACTCATTGATCCAAAATTATTTAAAAAGATTAAAAAAATAATTATTCAAAAGGTCATTAAATATAAAATTGAAATTTCTGATATATCGCTAGAAAATCTAGCAACACACATTGCCATTGCTTGTGGAAGAATTCAGGAAGGCTTTGTTATTGAAGAGCTGTCTGATCTTCTAGTCGATGATTATCCATTTGAAAAAATTGTAGCCAACGAAATAACGAAAGAGGTTGAAGATTTCACCGGATTAACCTTTCCTGATACAGAAATTGACTATATTATTGTTCATTTACTTGGAACCAAACTTTTACACAAAAAAGAGCTTGTCGAGTTTAGTAAGTTTGATGAAGCCGGGGCAATTATAAACTGTATGATAGAAAGATTAAAGTCTGAATTAAATTGGGACTTTAGTCAAGACCGTGAGTTTATTCAAGCATTAACTTTGCACATTCGCCCTGCAATGAATCGGTTACGATATAAAATGAACATTCGAAATCCATTATTAAATGATATAAAGAAAAAATACCCGGCTGCTTTTGAAGGGGCGATTATTGCCAGTAAATGTATAGAAAATTATTTGCAAATGGAAGTGGTTGAAGACGAAATCGCCTACATTGCTTTACATATTGGTGTTGCCCTTGAACGAATGAAATTAAACAAGAAGAAAATAAAAAAAGTATTAATCGTTTGTGCGTCTGGCGTGGGTAGTGCAAAATTACTTTCTTACCGATTACAAAATTTGTTTAGTCAAGAACTTGAAATTATTGATACGATTAATTATTACAATTTATCATCCTATGACTTATCTATCATCGATCTCGTCATTAGCACAATCCCCATAAAAGAAGATTTAGGAATACCGGTCCAAGTTGTTAATACTTTTTTGGAAGATAAGGACATTAACTTAATTAAGCGTATTTTATCTACGACGCAAAATGAGGTAGCAAAATATTTACACCCATCAAGAATTTTCCTCCAACAGGATTTACAAGATAAGGAAAGTGTTATTCGATTTTTATGTAGTGAATTATATAAACAAAAGCTTGTACCAAAGGATTACGTGAATCTTGTTTTAGAAAGGGAGTCGATTACACCAACCAGTTTTGGAAATCTAGTAGCAATTCCTCATCCAATGGTACCGGTAACGAAAGAGACTTTTTGGACAGTATGTACGTTAAAAAACCCTATTCATTGGCATGAACAGCAAATGGTTCAATTTGTTTGTTTGCTAAATATTAAAGAAGACACGCAAACGGATTTAGATGGTATGTATAAGAAGCTAATTTCCATTATTGAAAATCGATCTGTTGTGCAAAAAATCATCAAAAGTAAATCAGTTGATGAGTTAATCGAGTTATTAAAGTAATCGACCTGTTACAAATGTACGAACTCCTAAAATGAAGTGTCACTCTTATCATTACATCAGGCTCTGACCCACACTACATAAAAGTCTTAACGTACTGAGGGTCAGAGCCTATACGTCTGTCCGACGTGTAAACGACTTGGAGGGATTAGATGAAGCGGTATAAATAAGTCCGGACGTAATGCAACAACTTGGTTAGCTTCTGGATAACAGTTTGATAACGAGTATTCTTGAGAGGCTTGAGAACTTAAAATTTTTAGACGGAGATAAATCTCTTTACGAAATTAAAGAAAAATAATATAATGTTCTTATCTTACCTACAAGGATTTGAAATGCTGCCGTTTGCTGTGTGACGGTTATTAAGAATTTTTAAAATCTTACCTATGAGGAGTTAATCTTTTACCTTTACGAATCTCACGAAAGTTGGTATAATATATATGTGCAATCTTTGGAAATTCATATTTATTTTAGCTGCTGTTTGTTGTGTATTAAAAAATAATATTTTAAAAGTGTTTTCGAGAAGTTTTTAAGAATAATATTTAACTATACATATAAAATACATAACATTTCAAATTGGGAAAGTGCTCTTTTTAAGGTAAAGAAATTCAAAAAATATAATGTAGGTGAAAATCATGCGATTAAAAGTGACGATTTCATTTGACAAAAATGGACTTGCTTTACCCATGAATTACCAGCAAATTTTGCAAGGATTTATTTATCGGCAATTAGATAGTGACTTGGAGTTTTGTGCATTTTTGCATGAAAACGGATACAAATATGAAAAAAGGCGTTTTAAAGCATTTACTTTTAGCCGGCTTTTTGGAAAAACGAAATATAACAAAGAAAGTAAACAAATTATCTTTTACGGACCAGTTACTTGGTACATTGGTTCAGCAATCCCTAAGTTTATTCAACTTCTCGGGCAGTCTTTGCTTTTGAAAGACGATTTGCACATAAATTATACGAAAATTTCAATTGATGAAATACAATACGAAAAAGAACCGCAAATTAAGGACAATAAGATTATGATTAAAATGCTGTCTCCGATAACCATATATAGCACTTTTGAAAATCAAGAAGGAAAAAAGCTCACTCAATATTTTAGCCCCTTTGATCCGGCGTTTTCCTTTTTAATCGGTGAAAATTCCCGAAAAAAATATGAAGCTTTTTTTCAAGAGTCATTCACAGATCACGTCCAAATTACACCGGTTTCCATACAGAAACATGATAAAGTAGTTACAAAATTTAAAAGTATTTATATAACAGCGTGGAATGGTATTTACGAATTAGAAGGACCCATTCCGATGCTTAACTTTTTGTATAACAGTGCCATAGGCGGGAAAAACAGCCAAGGGTTCGGAATGTTTGAAATACTAAAACAAAATTAAAGCATAAAAATGAGATTACTTGCATGTTAGTACTAAAGGTAAGAGTCTATTAATTCATTTAGGCGGTGATCTATACATATGTTATCAGAAGATATTATTCGGATCGGTAGTCCTATTGCTTCCGGTGATCTATCCAATGAACAGAGAATTCGCTGGTTGACGGATGTTGATAATGATGTCTGCAAAAATTTTTTTCAAAATGTTTTTCTGTTGGAAATATTTGCTGACAAAATAGCCTTTCACTATTTGAGAATCGGGGACGGAGAGGGGAAAAACTTTCAAGTTGCAAAAAACAGGAATACTGCCTTTCCGATTATTTATCCGAATGGCGGGAACCCGATACATGCACAGGGGATTTATCCTGTACCTGTATATCTAATGTATGAAAAGCATATTAAAGATATGAATAAGGAAAAAGAATTTGCTTCTGAGGTTGTTTTACCAAGGCTAAAGAAGACCGTTACATATAAAAATGAATCAGACGAAAAGCTTGAATTCATTGCGCAAAAAGTAGCGGCCCTATTAAAAGAAAACTATGATTCTTTTATTGAAGATGAGAAACAACTGGGAATCTTATGTATTTGCGATTTAAATTCACCTTCTTTTAAAAGACTATCAACTAATAAAATTGACAAGAAATTGTTAAGGATTACGGAAAGCAAACTTTTCCCGGGGTCACATCTTTATTTGGATGGCGATATTGCCCTTGGAGGGATTATTGAGGCCAAATTTTCCGAAGCCAAAGAATTAGGTTATAAGAAGAAAGCGATCTCAACAATTACCAATCAGCCGGAAGAGGAAGTTGTTTCTATTTATAATAAATCATGGCTTTGGCTATCTCCAACTTGGGAAATGCCGAAATCAATTCTTTGGGGAAAAAGTGATTGGACAAATGGTATAAAAGTAGATAAAAAATCATATGAAGCTTTTCTTTATGGTACCCAATTTTTGAAACAAATAACGGTGCCAATATCGAGTGCAATTTTAAAAGAAATGTTTGCTCCATATATGAATGTTGAAGCGAAAAGGAATATGAGGAATACAAGCTTTGAACCGATATACGGAGTTCCTTTAGTCGTTCCATTACTGGATGGTGATTCGCAGCAACTTTATAAAAGATACAGTCGAATTTTAAAACAAGAAGATTTAACAGATGCAGATCTTCATTTGGAAATATTAGCAGGGATTAATCGTATTATCCCTCGCTTCAGTGATGAACACAGGTTAAATTTATTGTATTATTCGGGTGACTTGTCACGAGGGAATATGCATATCCGATTAATGTTGACAGATGTTATCCCGAGCGTCGCAGAAAAATTGCAAACGTTAATTAGAGATATTAATACCATAGACTTATTTGATATACGTGCCTTTTTCACCTTAAATCAAGATAGAAAATTTTATAGAATTCAATCTTTACCGTCAATCGTCAGTAATGCATTTGGACCAGGTTATACCTGGAGTACATTGCAGACGATTTTCAATCAACAACCTTTACGTATTAACAGGGTCTATGAAGCAACAACAAGAAAATTGGTTGAATTAGCAAATAAAGAAGATTACTGGGGTATGATGGATGAACTTGTCTTCCACTATGCTTTCCTAGCATTTTACAATAAATATAATCAAGAAATTGCCAAAAATAAGGAGAGGGTGAAAACATTGAGTGACTGGAATGCATTAATAGAAAAATATCAAGGAGGAAAAATTTCTTTAGAAGATTTACAAGAAGCAGAACAACTTGGATTTGTCACCGGCCTTCTATTAAAACAATTTTCAAATTCCTATCGCTTTAAAACAGGTCATGACGATTTTGTCAAACACCGAGTTATGAAGTTTGGCTCTAAAGTGACCCCCGAAATGATTTGGAAATTGGGTGTATTAAGGTGTAAAGAATTAAAGGAACAATGGAATATGAATTTAGCTTCAAATTTTGAAAAAGTGCTTGCAAATGTTCTTCTTGCTTTTATTGAAGCAGATAATAAAAAACTACTAATAAATGAAAAGGATAAATTTATGACAGCATTTTGGTCTGGTTATTTAGTTTATAAAAAAGAACAAAAAGAGGAGGATAATGAAAATGGCAATTAATAATGGGGAAATTGTTTTTATCAAATCAGTGAAAGATGGAATTCCTAACCGTGATCCGTTGCAAGATAGTGATGCGAGAAGACTTTTTCCGGAAGAGGACGGCAGAATTTCCCTTAGTGATGTCAGTATAAAGCGTGATGTAAGAGATTATGTGCTAAGTGCTGAAACAAATGGTGGGGCAGATAAAACAAATTTTATCTTTGTTCAAGAAAAAGTGAATGAAAAAGGGAAACTATTAGGACGGGGAAGTTTAGCGGAATCCATTGCCGAACAAGTTGGTAAAAAAGAAGAAGCAAAAACCGACATGAAATCAGTCCTGGTGGATCATTGTTTTGACGTAAGAACTTTTGGAATTGTTTATTCTGTAAAACCAAAATTTAATTTAACAGGTCCGGTTCAATTTGGTTGGGCACATTCTTTACACCCGGTTGATAGCCAATATATACAAGGAACCGTTGTCATGCCCAGTTCAGATGTAAAGGATGACAGTGGCGAAGGGAAAACCCAAGGGACTATTTGGACAAGTTATATTGTACCTTTCGCAGTATTTGCCATGCCGGGTGTAATTAATGCAAAAATTGCCGAACAGACGAAAATGACAAAAGATGATCAAGAGCTGCTATTAAAAGCTCTATGGCAAGGAACCCAACACCGTCAAGCAAGAGGTCGTGGCCAACAGCAACCGCTTTTCTTATTGCATGTAGAATACAATGATCCGTTTTTCCGAATTGGGTATTTAGAAGATTTAATTGAATTAGTACCCGGTGAAGAAGTATGGAGGAGCAGCGGAAAACGGCCGTCATCTGTGAAAGACATTTCATTAAATGTATCGCAGTTATTGGAAAAATTGAATGAATATAAAGATAAAATTGCGAATGTCCGTATTTGGGTTCACCCTTCTGTTGCTGTTGATGGAAATATAGATTTGTATAAACAACCGCTATGGTAGGCGATGATTATGAAGGTTGTCATTTTTGATGTGAAAGGAAAAATTGCCCATTTTCGTCGACCGGATACAACAGCAACCCATTTAACTTATCCTTTTATAACACCAACCGCGGCAAAAGGGATGGTTGGTTCGATATTAGGAATAACTGACTTTACAACAAAAGATAAAGTCGGTATTCAATTATTAAATCCCGTTCGAACTTCGGCACAGCAATTGTCTATGTTGGGGAAAGATAATGGCAATACCTTTAATCGTCCAACAACTATTGAATTATTAGTAAACCCATCTTATCGGATTTATTATGCCGGGGATGAATATACCGACGAATTAACGAGCCGGTTAAAATTAGAACAATCGGTCTATATTTCCTATTTAGGTGTTGCCTATGCATTAACAAAACCAGAATTAAGGGATGTATGTGATTTAGCGGAAATCAATCGCCCGGAAACGATAACGGTATCAACAGTTATTCCGACTTCTATCATTGAGAAAATTGAATTGGAAGATAACCATTATTATCAACGGGCTGGCGGCTTTATGCTTATTTATAAAGGAAAGCGTACCTTTGAAAAGTCGGTCTCATTTCTGTATGAACGAGAAGGTAAGCCAATTACGATCAAATTAAAGAAAGACATACCTAATGATATTATGTTAGCGAAAGTAAAGGATGATAACATATGTCTCGTATAGTCCCTTTTGAAAAATGTATAGCAAGACCCGAATCGAGTCTAGCTGAACATTTGCTTTTTGTTAAACATTCAATGGAATATTTTTTACAGGATTTTGATAGCGTAACGGTCCGTTTATCCGGCTTAGCTGGTGTATGCCATGATTTAGCCAAGGCACATGTGGAATGGCAAGCGTACATACAATCTCCTGCAATTAAAAAAGGTCCCAATCATTCTGCCTGCGGGGCCTTTTTGTTTTCCTATCTGGGTTTCCATTTACTGGAATCAAATGGTTTATGGGATGAACATAAAATATTATGGTTGTGGTTCATACAAGATATCCGCAGCCACCATGGAAATTTAGGCGATTTGCATGATGATAACTGGTTAAAAAAGTATGAATGGGAGAACTTTGATTTAGAAGGAATTGAACAGTTCTTAAGGGAGCAATACAAAGAATTACATTATATGAAATTGCATGAGCCGGCACTTACTCGATGGATTACTGAGTGCGGTTATTTATTAGAAGATATTTACGATGAACTTGATTTAGAGTATGAAGAATGGGAACCGCTCCCAATTATGAAAAGGTTACAAGTTTGGAGACAAATGACAACAAGTTTAATCGCTGGTGACCGTTTTCATGTAAAAGAAGTCACACCACAATGGTTAGATAAACAAAATTTCAACCAATTTAATAAAGCTATGGTTGATTTTAGCAGGAAACATTCCGGTGAACCATTGTCAGTTATGAGAATAAAGGCTCAACAAGAGATCATTCATCAATTAGAAAAAGAACCTAATCATACCTTCTATACATTAGAAATGCCAACCGGTTATGGAAAGACAATAACATCTTTAAAAATGGCAAATTGGTTTGGAGAACATCAAGGTTTTAAAAAAATTGTCTATGTTGCACCGTATCTATCGATATTGGAACAAAATGCTTCAGTGATTGAAAATTTATTTGACACAGAGGTTTTACAACATCATTCATTAGCCATTTTAGATGATGCCCGGGAACAGAGGACAAGTTTTAGTCAACTGGCCATGGAGTCATGGGCCCATTCCCTTGTTTGTACGAGTTTTCAACAATTATGCAAGGCGATTTTTCCGGGTCGGGCTCAAGACGTACTAAGAAGGGCTTTTTTAAAGGACAGTGTCATTATTATTGATGAACCACAAATCTTTAGTCCGGAAATTTGGAACTTATTTTTGTGTGGGATAGAAGCATTGGCCGAGCTTATTCATTTGAAAGTAATCTTTTTATCTGCAACGATGCCGCCTTTTCATTATGGATTGACAATTAACCCGATGAAACTGGTTGTGAAAGGTTCTGTTGAACATGACCGATATCAAGTCGTAAATGAAACTGAAAAACAATCTGAAGAAACAGTCATTGATTTACTGGAAAAAAATGAAAGGCAAACTCAAGCACTAATCGTAAATACAGTGAAAGATGCATTTTTTTCCTTCAATAACTTGATAAAGAGAGGTAAAAATGGCCATCTTGTACATGGTTTAATGACACCGGTTCATAAAAAAGCACGAATCAAAATGATTAGCGGTCTATTAAAAGAAAAGCAGAACCGGCCCCTTTATGTGGTATCGACACAAGTTTTAGAAGCGGGTGTGGACCTGAGCTTTCAACATGTTGCAAGGGCACTTTCCACGCTCCCCTCAATCGTTCAGGCGGCCGGGAGAACCAATCGACATATGGAGGATAGGGATGAAAAAGGGTTATTAACCGTGTTTCCTTTCTATCGGAGCGGGAATATTGATACCCGATCAATGATTTATCCAAGAAATCTTCAAAAAATAACCGACCGAATTCTGCAAGAAAAACAAATATATACAGAATCTGAAATGGTTGGTTTAGTGAACATGTATTATTCAGAAATGTTCCGGCAAAACACTTATGAAGCAGCATTAGTTAAAATTAAAGACGCATATGAAGGAAGATGGCAGCAGTTATCGGGGGTTCAACCGTTTAACACAAATTACTTGACATTACCGATTTTTGTCCCATATGAACCGGTTTTAGATCAGATAGACAATAAAGTACTAACATTAAAAAAGAGATTTCAAGTTTCAAATCCGGAGCAAATTTATAACAAATATTTAGACCGACATTTTATAGTGAATTTATCATTTGAAGAGCGGAAGATGTTTATGATTTTATTCAACTACTATGTGTTAAATGTTCCTGTCAAGACCGCATTATCTGTTGTAAGTAAAGATGATTATCTTCAAAATAAGGTGCCGATTTTACTTGATACGGAAGCTTATGATGAAGTGTATGGTTTGAAAATAGGTATGCTAGAGGATGATCCGATATGGTAGAAAATAATGAACTGTATATTACTGGAACGGATATTTGGTATTACATGATTTGTAAACGAGAAGCATGGTTAATGATGCGAGAAATTGCTCCCGATCAAGAAGACGATAATATCGAAATCGGTCGCTTTATTCATGAATATCGTTACGAGCGGCAAAGAAAAGAGTTGGATGTCGAAAATATTAAAATTGATCGATTCAAGAAAAAAGGACAGCAAATCATTGTCCAAGAAATCAAAAAGTCATCCAAGTTTCTGGAAAGTGCACGGTTTCAGTTGTTATTTTATCTATATAATTTGCAGAAAATGGGCGTTGATGCAAAGGGTGAGCTCCTGTTTCCCGAAGAAAGAAGGAAAGAAGAAGTAATTTTAACAGAAGAATCTATTGCTAAGTTAAAAGATGTGATGGAAGGAATATTAAATCTTACTAAATTACCTGTACCACCGGAGCCAAAAAAGATCGCATATTGCCGTAATTGCGCGTATCGTGAATACTGCTGGGCGGAGGGATAAATCATGAAGAAAACCTTATATATTTTTAATAACGGTATTTTAAAAAGAAAGGATAATAGTTTATATTTTGAAACCGAGGAAAAAAGAAAATATATTCCTGTAGAAGATACAAGCGATATTTACATTTTTGGCGAAGTGGATGTATCAAAAAAGTTTTTAGAATTTGTCTCACAAAAAGAAATTTGTTTACATTATTTCAACCACTACGGGTATTATGTGGGTACATTTTATCCGCGTGAGCATTTAAACAGCGGTCACGTCATTGTCAAACAAGCAGAACATTATATAGACGGGGAGAAAAGAATGGCACTTGCTAAATTGATAGTAAGCGGTTCAGTAGGTCAAATGATGCAAGTGTTAAAATATTATCGCAATCGATCAGAAAATAAAGAAGAAATTTATAAGATTATGAATGATATTTCAAATATTGCTGCTGAATTGCAAAAGGTAGACTTTCACCAAATTGATGAATTGATGGCAAGAGAAGGTCATGCGCGCGAGAAGTATTATGAAGCATTTGATTATATTATCAATGATCCGTATTTTATTTTTGAAAAGAGAACAAGACGGCCACCTTTAAACGCAATCAATGCCCTCATTAGTTTCGGAAATAGTATTTGTTACACAACGGTGCTAAGTGAGATTTACAAAACTTATTTGGATCCCCGGATTGGTTTTTTACATACATCTAACTTTCGCAGATTCTCTTTGAATTTGGATGTAGCTGAAATTTTTAAACCGATTATGGTAGATAGACTTATCTTTACGTTGATTAATAGAAAAATGTTAACGAAAAAGCATTTTGTTAAAGAAATGAATGGTATTTTACTGAATGAAGATGGCAGAAAGTTATTTATTACGGAACTGGATAAACGGTTAAAATCAACAGTAAACCATCGTCATCTTGGAAAGTCCGTATCGTATCGTCGGCTAATAAGGCTGGAGCTGTATAAATTACAAAAACATATTTTAGGAGAAAAGCAATATGAACCCTATCAATCTCTATGGTAAAAGGGTTTATATTTTCATCCCAATTCCTAATGGATAATGTTTTCAAGTATCTGGAAGCTTTGGAATATTCCCGGATTATGTTTTATCCCACTTTTAGCGGGTAGTACCTTTTAGTATAGATCATTTTGATGCATTTTCCGGATTATATTTATTCTGCTCTTAATGGGTAGCCCGTCTAAACATTCGGGGTAACAGGAAACTAGTTAGGAGGGGCAAAGAAGAAAATGGTAACAAAGCGTAACGAAGAAACTAGTTTAGGAAAGGGGTGTTTGTATGTGTCCGGGGAAAATGCAAAAAATCAGTTATTAAATAGGTGGGAAGGGAATGCATGCATCCGCCGATTGGTCTAATAAACAATCAGAGGGGGCTGCAGAATAAACTGATTCCATGATGATTATGGTATCTCCGTAAATGTCGCTTGTACCGGTCACGGATGCAAAAAAACTGACTTGATGATGATCCATATGACCGTACAGCAGGTCATACAAATTTCTCTGATGCTAGAATAAACCGCATGATGATTGGCTTTATAAATTTCCTGGGTGGTGGGTAAGTTGTTCATCATATTAGTTTATGATTTTAATGTTAAAAGAGTAGGTAAAGCTTTGAAGATTTGCAGGAAATATTTGCACTGGGTACAGAATTCCGTATTTGAAGGAGAAATATCCAAGGCGAATTTCGTGAAGTTAAAAACAGAGTTAAATAATATAATGGATGGCGATGAGGATTCGGTTATCATTTATATGTTCCGCTCCAAGCAGTATACAGGTAGACAAGAGATGGGATTAAAAAAAGGTGGAGAAGAATTTTTACTATAAACCTTTCATTAATAAATGATTTCAGCATTTCTATTAAAAATTGTCTATGTAAACATACTTTAATAGAAGTATGTTGGTTGTTCACTAAGATTTTGATAGAGATGAGTATCTTTAAATTTGGCGGAAAGAACTAAGTTTAAGCGAAAGTATAAACTTAGTTCATCAGTGGAAGGAACGAAATATATTGTGTAGATAGGTTAATAATATCCTTGGACTTTTTGTCGTCGACCCCCAATAGTGCACGAACCCCGGGAGGTCGACGACAGTTATTATGTGAAATGATAATTGGAAAAATGCTTAAGCCATCTGGTATTAGGAAAATATCATTGCTAAAAAATAAAATTTCTATTATAATTAATGCAAAAGTAACAATACAAAGGAATCTTATTAAATCAAGGTTTTTTGGGGTTCACATCTTACCTATGAGGAATTGAAACTCGGTCGCGATAACTAACTCCTCGATGGGCGACCGCAAGTTCACATCTTACCTATGAGGAATTGAAACTCCTCTTTACCTTCCTCCGCTTGCGTTATGGCGATAGTCGTTCACATCTTACCTATGAGGAATTGAAACCGTTTGGCGAATTCGGAGGACGAAGCGGGCGACTGCCGGTTCACATCTTACCTATGAGGAATTGAAACTGCCGAGCGAAATCGCGGACAGGCACCGGACTTTCGTTCACATCTTACCTATGAGGAATTGAAACAACTACAAGCGAGCAAAATTAATCTTGTTGGTGCAGTGGTTCACATCTTACCTATGAGGAATTGAAACGGTGTTCTAACGATTTGCAAAACCCCAGTTTTGGGCAGTTCACATCTTACCTATGAGGAATTGAAACACCCAAGCACCATCCGCATTTATTGCAGTAGCACCTCGTTCACATCTTACCTATGAGGAATTGAAACGTATTTTCAACACTTCCTGCTGGTTCATGAGCCATGTTCACATCTTACCTATGAGGAATTGAAACTACGGTTGCTCGGCTTCTAGTAATGCCGTGAGAATGGTTCACATCTTACCTATGAGGAATTGAAACCCGTATATGTCCATTCTCCGACCTTATCCTCGGGTTCGTTCACATCTTACCTATGAGGAATTGAAACCAGGAAGTAATTGAATGTATCGTTGAGAAAAAATTTAGTTCACATCTTACCTATGAGGAATTGAAACACTCCATAGATTCCAAATATGCTCTAAACACCGCCAAGTTCACATCTTACCTATGAGGAATTGAAACGTAATTCTAGGTATATATACCTGATTACATAAATATTGTTCACATCTTACCTATGAGGAATTGAAACAAAAACAATCGCAAAAAATAATAATATAAATAATATAAGTTCACATCTTACCTATGAGGAATTGAAACTCAAGAGATTTAAAAAAGATTTTTTAACTTTTTTATGTTCACATCTTACCTATGAGGAATTGAAACAGTCATCGATATAAACGGGGAGCAATTCCAACAGTGCGTTCACATCTTACCTATGAGGAATTGAAACACACCAGTTATTAACGGATTAGCACAACTGGCTGAGTTCACATCTTACCTATGAGGAATTGAAACACTGGAACGTTAGCGGCGTTTCGTCACCTTGCTTGATGTTCACATCTTACCTATGAGGAATTGAAACGACGACGTTGTGGTTGAACGTGGTGAGTACGACTCAGTTCACATCTTACCTATGAGGAATTGAAACAATAACGAGTTTTAATGTTATCGACATTAAGCAATGTTCACATCTTACCTATGAGGAATTGAAACAAAGTGCGGTAAAGAGCTATTTGTCGATATTGCACAGTTCACATCTTACCTATGAGGAATTGAAACACTCGTCCTCTACGCCATAAGTTTGAATTGCTTGTGTTCACATCTTACCTATGAGGAATTGAAACGTGCGAAAGCGTTGTAGGGTACCCCCCCCGCCATTCGGGTTCACATCTTACCTATGAGGAATTGAAACTCGTAACGGTCATAGGCATATGCCTGACCATCTCCATCGTTCACATCTTACCTATGAGGAATTGAAACTCTCTAAGCTGATAGCCTCTTGTTTCATTTCATTTGTTCACATCTTACCTATGAGGAATTGAAACAGATAGTGAATTAGAATGTGTAAAGCACTTTCTTTTGTTCACATCTTACCTATGAGGAATTGAAACATGGTGAAGTGGTCGCTGACTCTGTTATTTATACGGTTCACATCTTACCTATGAGGAATTGAAACCAGCATGGGCAGCATACGATATATTCGTGGTCGTAGTGTTCACATCTTACCTATGAGGAATTGAAACATCTTGTTCGAAAACCCTTTTAGTTCCAATGCTTTAGTTCACATCTTACCTATGAGGAATTGAAACCCTGATTGGATAGATAAATATACACCTTTTATCCGATGTTCACATCTTACCTATGAGGAATTGAAACTCTCTATGAATGCAAAAATTGTGATTTATTTTTTTGTTCACATCTTACCTATGAGGAATTGAAACTAATAATATAGCTATATATTTTGATGGTACGGAAAATGTTCACATCTTACCTATGAGGAATTGAAACGTCCCTTCTAAAGATACTAATAAGGCACGATGGAAGTTCACATCTTACCTATGAGGAATTGAAACTACTATGCTATCGAGTTATTGCGTGAATTGAATCAAGGTTCACATCTTACCTATGAGGAATTGAAACACATGTGAATGTTTATTTTAAAAATATACGCTCGCTTGTTCACATCTTACCTATGAGGAATTGAAACGACGACCTTGCCAATATGGAAGGAAAAATGCTGGCGAGTTCACATCTTACCTATGAGGAATTGAAACAAAGCGCGAAACCCGAAAGTCAAGGCGACCATTCAGCGTTCACATCTTACCTATGAGGAATTGAAACATTCGTACCATTCAATTTTACTTAAGTCAATAAAATGTTCACATCTTACCTATGAGGAATTGAAACACGTCACTCGGACGAAATTTCTTCGTTATATAAATCGTTCACATCTTACCTATGAGGAATTGAAACCAATCAAAGTAATCAAGGGGCTGTCTAAAAGGTCAAAATTAATGACTTTTTGGACAGCTCCTATTTTTGGATTTATCAGCCAGCCCCTTGATTTAAAACAATGTTTCAGCATTTTTTTAATGAAAGAATTTAGTATAAAAAATAACATCTAATTAAAAAATTTTTATAAACAGGCAGGAAATGTATCGTTTTTTGTCGAATAATAGTAAAAGTGACAGTTTTTATCTAGTAATCATAACTTTTTCCATTTTTAACAGACGGGAATTTATTTTTACTATACCGAAACAGTATCGTAAGCGTTACTGCAGATAAAGACTCCCCTCAAGATTCGGATCAACGAAAGGAAAAGATGAAATGTGGTCTTCCTGCATATGTCCAATTGGTTCGGAGGGCAAAATGTTAAAAGCGCTGTCATATGAACATGGCTCATATAGCTTGTGTTCTTTCTATAAATCAGTGGGGATGAAGATCCCTTTGATAGAAGTTTCATTTATTATTATCACTTGGAATGATTCGAATGTCTCTGGCTATGAAAATAAAAAGTGCTCGAATTATCGTACGGAAATGACTGAAGCAGATTATTTTATATACTTACCTTACATTTTCGAGCCTGTCCATAATTTAGTAAGAATTTTATTTTATGAGACTTGTCAACATTTCAGGATTTCATTTCGTTTATAATATACCGAACGTTTATTCTCGATAAAAATGTTTAAATAAAACTATCAAAGGTGAAAAATATGTACCATACAGTTGTGATGACTTGTGGAATTTCTTTAATACAAGCGAAAAGTTATTTTTCAGTAACAAGAGACGGGCAGTTTAAAGATTTGCTTCCTTACCGTGAATTGCAAAAAAATATTACCGAATTAACAGCGGATTTGGAAGCACAAATAGAAAGTTTCATTGAAAAGTCTAGAATGTATTTGCGCGATGTTTCGGAACATAGAGAAGCCATTTGTGCCGAGTATTCCATGATAAATGCATTAAAAAAGCAAAAGAAACTGACGAAAGATGTAAAGGTAACCCTTATTTTTACAAACACAATCGGCGGCCTCGTCTGTGAACAATTATTAAGGCTAATCTTTGAAAAGGAAGGCATTTATGTAAATGTTCAATATATTGATATGTCAGTCTCTAACGAAATAGATTTAAAAAAACAATCGGCAAACTACTTAAAAAGATTAGGAGATGCTTTAGCACAGGGGGATCCGGATACTACCTGTTTTGCACCGATTGGAGGATATAAAATTTTGACTGCACTTGGTTATCTTGTTGGATCTTTTCTGCATTATCCAATGGTATACTTGCATGAGAATACACAAATTGTTGTTGAAATTCCGCCGATGCCTTTAGGAATCGACGAAGATTTTATAAATAACCATTTTGATCTCTTACGTAAATGTCAGCAAGATTATGTTGAATATGTTGAATTAGCTTATGATGAAAAACAGGTGGTTGACAAATATCCTGCGCTTTTTTCAAGAGAGGAAGGCTTAATTAGTTTAAGCGCCTTCGGTATCTTTTTATTTGAGCAAAAAAATTACGATTATATTTTTCAAACAAAATTCATGTTGTCTGAACAAGTAGAACGGTTCATCCGCCAAAACCGTCACCATTCGATATTTATCTTTGGTCAATTATATGAACTTGTGAAAAAACTAAAAAGCGGTATTAACATTGATGATTTAAGACATGAAAGTGAATTCGAAAGACTGGATAATAAGAAATTACAATTTCATTTATATAAAGGTTCGAGTAATGGCCGTGATGTTTTCAGATGTACCTATAAATATAATGCAATAAAAAAACACTTATATATCAATTATCTTTGGCTTGATCACAAAAAATATGAACTGGAGGTGGTTAAAGGAATCGGGCTTTATACTTCTGAGAAAAAATTCACAGACTACACGGATGAAATTGTCTCAAGAAAGCGAAAATAACTTCTTTCCGGGGGTGAGTTAATTGGAACAAAAAGAAATAGAAACAGTAAGTGCAGTACAACAACAGTACTATGAATTAACATTTATAACACCAATGGTTATGCACGGTTTGAATAATCGTATGGAGGCGGAATTTCGGACATCTTCGCTTAAAGGAGTTCTCAGATATTGGTGGAGGACATTACAGTTTGACAAAAATAAAAATGAATTATTGGAAGAAGAGGAAAAATTGTTTGGAGGAGCATCTACCAAATATATGCGGAAATCTCCTCTCCAGATACATATTTCCAAGCCGTTAAAAGGAAATGCAAAGATAAACATTTTACCTCATAAAAGTGGGAATTCTTCTTCTGGAATAAAAGAAAATGAAACGGTAACTGTAATATTACAAATGTTGAAAAATAAACTGGATTTTGAAATGTATAATGATTTTTTTGCCTATTTTCTCCATCTGGCCGGAATGGGACAACGCGCAAGAAGAGGATTTGGAGCCTGCCAAACAGCAGGTATAACTTGGGATTCTATTGAGGATTTTACATCATCACTCAAAAGTGTCTTGGAAAAACTTGATGCACATGATAAGTTTACTTGGAATTCGGGTAAATCTTGCATTATCGTAAAAAAAACTAATGTAACATCTGCACATCCGACTCTTTATGCTGTTTATGTCGGAAAAGGGAAAGATACGTTTTTGGAGATTTTAAAGGATATCGGAACTGCTTCTCACTTTGGTAACCCTAGAGGAAGTTTGGGAACCACCCGTAATAAAGGAAATGCATCCCCGTTATGGTGTACAGTTAGAAAAATTGGTTCAAAATACTATCCGATCATCACTGAATTAAGAACGAATCGGAAGAAAGACATAGGGGGGAGCTATGAACAGGATAAAAAAATCTTTTTGGAAAAATTAGGAGTGATATAAATGGTAAAACAATATCTAACCGTCTTTTCAGTTGGACCTGTTCAGTCTTTTATTGCATCGGCCAGAAAAACCGAGGACTTATGGAGCGGCAGCTTTATCCTTTCCCATCTTGTTCGTGAAGCGATTAAACAATTATATAAGTATGGAGATAAATTTTCACTTCTTTTTCCAATGATTACGGAAAATGAAGTTAACAATCCAAATAAATCCAATTTACATATTGCATCGTTACCAAATCGATTTACAGCTTTATTAACGGGAAATTCATCAGAAGTGACGAAGATGTTAAAAAACACAGAAGCTGCCGTCCGCCATGCCTTTATTCATATGTATAGTCAATCAATTCAACTTTTATTTAGTGATTTACCGACGAAACAAAAGGAGCTCCTCATTGAAACGGGGAAAAAGCAGATAGAGTCATTAATCGAAATTTATTGGGTCATTGAACCGTTTGAAGAAGAGATGGAATTTAATGAAATAAGGGAAAGAACCGAAAGTCGACTGGCTGCAATAAAAAATGATAAACAATTTATTCAGATAGAACAACATGGCTTAACTTGTAGCGTTTGCCAGGAACGGGAAGCGCTGTCTGCATATCCAATAACAGAGTCTGATTCTTACGGTTCCATGAAGAAAAAATTAGCAGATACTTGGAACAAACGTAGTCAACCTTTTCTGCAAAATAAAGACAATGACGAACATGCGAGAATAAAAGATAATGAATTTTTATGCGGCGTATGTACAACAAAGCGCTTGGCCAGGGATTATTTTAAACGCTATTATTCTTACCCAACCGGGTTTGAATCATTTAAATCAACGATAAAGATCTCAGAACCGGATCATTATTATGCAATTTTAATGATTGACGGTGATAATATGGGCAAATGGTTTTCGGGAGCTCATATCGAAAACTACAGGGATGTAAGCAGCAGATTAGCAACTTTCTCAAAGGAAACTGTCCCCGATATTGTCGGGAAATCAAGCAAGGGGATGCTCATCTATGCAGGTGGTGATGACCTATTAGCATTTTTACCATTAAATGAAGTGCTCGATATTGCAGAAAAATTGAGATACTCATTTAGTGATGACCAAAAAGGGTTAAATCATAATGCTACATCTTCGGGAGGATTAATCATTGCCCATAAAAAAGCATCTTTAAAAACTTTGTTAAACGAAGCGAGAAAATTAGAAAGCAAAGCAAAAAATTACAAGAATAAAGCTTCAGGTGAAGAGAAGAATGCCTTGGCAATTGCCGTTCATACCCGGTCAGGTGAAAAGTCAGAAACCGTTTTACCTTGGAATATTGGTGAAGCGAAGACAAGCCAAATTTTAAAGAGAATTATTCATTTATTAAAGAATGATTTATCAGATACTTTTATTTATCAATTTATTGAATCTTTTTATCCGCTAATCTCTGTAAAAGATTCTAGTCGAAAAGTAGATAGATCTTTAATTGAAGCGGAGTTGAGCAGACTATTTAAACGCTCGGCAAAAAGAAAATTGTCCGAAGAAGAAGTTTGGAATGATGTTAACAATCTGGTGTTGTTATATGATCATGTTCAATCAACCATTGACTTTATTTATACATTAAAAATACTATCATTCTTCAAAAGAAAGGAGGATTAATCTATTGTCTGCCCATACTTTTTATCTAAAACCGGTGGATACCTTTTTCTTTAAAGGACAACAAATAAGTGAAGCAGGGAACGACAACAATATGTTCGGTATTTTTCCTCCGCGTCCGAATACTGTATATGGAGCATTAAGATCGGCATACATACATGAACACATTCCATTTTATGAATTTGAACAGGAAACCAATCTTGAAGTGAAAAAATGGATGGGAACACCTCGTAGTCTTGGAGACTTTAGGGTTACTTATTGTGGGTTAACTTATGAAAATGATTTGTTATTTCCACTCCCATTGGATTATCAAGTGATTGAAAAAGATGAGAAACTACAAGCTTATCCGTTACAGTTAGTATGCGATGACATGCCTAGCTCCCATAATACCGGCTGGTTACTAACATCTAAAATTAAAGAGAAGTCAAAAAGTTCAACAAATTTATTTATGAAAAGAAATGATTGGAAAAGAAATATATTGTCGACTAGTCCGGTAGATCATTTATATAAACTGACTGATTTAGTTACTTTTGAGAATAAAACTGGTATTGCACTTGATTACGAAAAAAGAACATCAAAATCATCCTATTTTTATCAAATGAATTATTTGCGCTTTTTAAACGACAGTTCATTATATGTTTATTCACCAATATCACCAGATTTTGACAATATTCATTTAGTTCGGCTTGGCGGAGAAAACCGGCCGTGGATTTTAGAACAAAAAGAAGAAACTTTTAAACTATGGAATAAAGATGAGCTAAACATATTGAAACAAAAAATCTTACAATCCGGAATTGCTAAAATCATCCTATTATCACCGGCAATCTGGGAAAACGGTTCTCGACCAAAATCCTATGATGGAAATTCTGTTATTCTTCCAAACGGTATGAAAGTAAAACTTTTAACCGCTGCTATTGGCAGGCCAACTCTTTATGGAGGTTGGGATATTGTCCATCATCGTCCGAAAAAACGATATTACATGGTTCCGGAGGGTTCCGTTCTTTATGTTCATGTACATAAGGACCAAGTAGATAACATGATTGAATTAGCAAACGGGTTTTCATTCAGCGATTACGGAAATCAGGAAGGGTTCGGATTTGCCGTTGTCGCCCCGGTAAAACATTGATAAAAGAAACAGTGAGCCGGAACTATTTTTTGAACCCGAATCGGTGATCAAATCATTGACACACGAAATTATATAGAGGGAGGATTCATTTATGTATTCCAAAGTTAAACCATTTCTTTTACATGCCATTACATCCGTCCATCCAGGAAGCGGGAGTGAAGTTGGTTTAGTTGACTTACCAATCCAACGCGAGCAACATACCGGATTTCCAAAAATTGAAAGTTCTTCTTTAAAAGGGGCGATTCGGTACACCGTTGATAGTATTTTGAAGGAAAACGAAGATCGTCATAAATTGGAACTCGTCTTTGGCTCTGATCTAAGCAGAGGGAATGAGAATGGAACCATTGCAAGTGCAGTGGCTTTTAGTGATGCCCGAATCTTATTGTTCCCGGTAAAATCAATGCGTGGTATTTTTACTTGGATCACATGTCCAGAAGTATTATATCGATTTAATAATGATATGTTATTAAATCAAACAGGTGTTGAACCGTTGCCAGTACCGGAACCAAATACCGTTTCTTCAGAAAAAGTTTTAGTCTCTCCCGGAAAAATGATATTAGAAGAATACACATTCAAAGTACATAAGGATGAAGAAACTGAAAAACTTGCTAAAAGGTTTAGTTCCTTTTTTGAAGGCCCTGTTACTATAGATATTGCTAATCGTTTAGTTGTTTTGGAAGATGATGAGTTTAAAGATTTTGTACGTCTATCAACAGAGGTGAATGCAAGGATAAAGATTAATACCGAAACAGGAACGGTAGATAAAGAAAATGGTGCCTTATGGTATGAAGAAAATATTCCGCCTGAAACAATTTTTTACAGTTTACTTTATATTGGAAAGGTTCGTTCAAGAGATAATAAAGACTTTGAAACGGTTGAAGATGTTGAACAATTTATGCATAATAGTCAATATTTTCCGGATGTTTTTCAATTAGGTGGCAATAGTACAATTGGTCACGGCATGATAAGAAAAATCTGGTTATAGGAGGTAAAGAAAATGACCTTAGAAAACCATCGTGTGAAAATAGAAAATGGACGTGCTGACTATGCTTATAACATTGTGGCGAATACAATCCAAAAGAATAGTCCTGAAAAAAATTCAGAGTATCGCTCATATATAAAGAAACTACCTTCCATTATCCAAGTCAATGGACTTGGACAGGCTTTGGCTTTTTGTTTTTCAAAAGGTGGGGAATATAAAAGAATTTACGATCAAATATACGGCTGGTTGAAAATAAATAATAAGGAATATTTTCCAAATGAAAATGAAGAGTTTGTTAAAGCGGTCATTAATATGGACAGTAAAGAGTACCGGGTTATTACAATGGAAGTGCTGGCATTGCTAAACTGGATGCGCAGATTTGTCGATGGAATGGTTAAAAAATAAAAAAGGAGGGAGTGTGATGCATTTTCATCCAAAAGATACATACGATGCTTTCAAACCTTCAAATAAAGAAAAAAATGCGCATTTGGCGTATCATATTAATTTTAATGTAATGATGGAAGATTCAGATTCCAAAACCCGAAAATTCAAACCAAAAAAAATAGAACCAATCCATACCGTACATAGTGATTTAGAACAATTGGCAAAGACGATTGAGTCCAATCGGAGTTATGTCTTAGCTTCAGCAAGTGATTTTTTGTCTGTTCGTCAACTGCAAGGAGAAATCGAATCACGCATGCTTATCGGTCTCGGTTCTGGCCATGTAAATGAAACAGCGTTAACCATTCACCCGGTTTACGGAATCCCTTATGTTCCTGCATCGAGCTTGAAAGGGCTAGTAAGAAATTGGTTTATTCATGCATATTGCGATGGTGATGAAAAAAGACTTGAAGACCATTCGCTAGCAACAATGATTTTTGGAACAAATACACAAAGAGGGGTTGTCCAATTTTATGACATTTATTTGTATCATGGTTTGCAAATAGAAGGAGACATTATTGCCGTTCATTTTCCAAAATACTATAGCGGTAAACTTCCCGCCACGGATGACCAAAATGTGAATCCGGTCCAATTAAGGGCTGCCAAAGTTAAGAAAGCGAATATCTTCTTGTCAATGGCAAAAAATCACATCGATGGAGAATTAATTGAAAGTCAGATTTTGGATGCTGCCGTGATGTGGACAGCTCAAGCGTTAAAAGAATTTGGAATTGGATCAAAAACATCATTAGGCTATGGCGTTTTTTCTAATGTAAGAGATGTCACTGATACGGAGTTTATAAAAGTATTAAAAGGATGGAAAGAAGAAGTCGAGAAAGAAAATATACGTAAAAAGGAAATCGAAGTTAATAATATGTCGCCGGAAGAACAATTACTTTATTATATCAATCAGCTGACGGAGCGTCCTGAAGATATTGAAAAAAGTAAAGCATCGTTATTTGAAAAAGTTGTTGAATCTAAGAGTAAGAAAGCAGCACAAGCTTTAAAGGAGTACTGGGAAAGAACCGGACAATGGAAAGTAAAAAAAGGGAAAAAACAATTTATTAAAGTGAGCAAAATCAATGACCTGTTAAAATAAATTTTGGAGTTAACGCATATGAAAGTACTCGTCGTAATGTCACATGAATTATTGACTGAACAAATAACAGAATTAAAGAACCAATTAAATTGTCATGAGATTATTTATTTGCCGGAACAATTAAAGGATATTTGGGCGAATATTCCGCCATCCGGTCCGTGGAATGATAAATGGCTGGCTGACATTATATCCTGGCTGAAATCCAATATGAATCGGGAAGATATCGCAATCGTTCAGGGAGAATACGGAGCAACTGTCTACTTAGTAAATTGGTTACAAAAAAATGGACATGCCGTATACTACGCAACAACTGAGAGGCAAGTAGTTGAAACCAAAACAGACGAAGGAACAATTATTAATAAAAGAGTTTTTAAACACGTCAATTTTCGTAAATACCCCTTGATTAAATAACTTGCTTACTCTCAGAAAAAGTAAATCATCATAAAAAATCAATGAAATTTAAATGGAGGTGAAATAATGGCAAGGAAACTTATTACTTTTTTAGGAACTAGTAAATATGATACTTGCAACTATGAACTAAACGGGGTAAAAGCAAATCCAACAGAATACATTCAAGAAGCCATTATTGACCTGTATAATAAGAGGAATACAAGTATTGACGAAATACATGTATTATTAACAAAAGAAGCGAGAGAAAATAATTGGGATGGTGACAATAAATTAAATAAAAAACTAATGAACTATCCCAAGCTAAATATTCATGCTCATGATATTTCATCCCGTCAGGATATTGATATCATTTGGCAATTATTTGATACAATTATTAATATTATGGAGAAGAATGACCAAATTGTTTTTGATATTACCCACTCTTTTCGGTATCAGCCTATGTTGGCCCTTTTATCCATTCATTTTGCCAGAATTACGAAAGATGTCCAAGTTGATGGAATTTATTATGGTGTGTATGATTCAAAGGTAGAAGTAAAAGACTTTCCCATCATTGATCTTACCTCTTTTGTTGATTTGCAGGATTGGATAACCAATGTCTATGCATTTATAAAAACAGGGCGCGTAGAAAGTTTAACTGAATGGATTCAAAATAGAGAAAAAGCAATAAGCCGAGAAGAAAGGAAATCAACCATTGACCTCAGGTATGTACGTCAACTTGCTAAAAACTGGCAGGAGTTAGCATCTGCTTTACAAACAAATCGAAGTATGGACTTATCGAGCACGGCCGAAAAAGCGAAAGAAAGTATTCAAGCAGTTAAAAATGTCATGTTACGTCCGGCATTTACTCCATTAAATGAATTATTATTAAATGTAGAAAGTGAAATTAAGCCAATTGCCGATGAAGATCCGATATATTCAGGGGTTGCGGCTATTGAATGGTGCTTCAAACACGGCTTATACCAGCAGTCATACACCATGGCAGATGAATTAATGATTACAGCTATATGCTTAAAACATCATATGCAAATAAATAATCGGGAAGATAGGAAATGGGCAGCAAAGATTTTGAACACAGCCATTAAGGAAAGCCAAAAAATAACTGGCAGTCATGGTGATGTGAAAGATGAAGATAGAAAAATAGTTGACGATTTACAAGATTATCCGGAATTATTAAATATTTTGCATACTATGAAAGACAACCGAAATGATATAAATCATGCGGGTTGGAGAAATAACCCGCTTTCCTCGAAAGTACTGGAAGAACATTTTATAAGCATGTTTGAAACATATAAAACGCAATTGCTAAATTACTATGGTAAAAGATGAAATGCCATGTAGGTCGGTTTTGCTTTTTGGTTGAACTTTATTCTTTTTATGATTAGGCTGGCTGAAAATATTGTCGTCGACCTCAAGTAGTGCACAAATCCCGGGAGGTCGACGACAATTCGGTTTTTAAAATCATAAATAAAAATGCTGAATTGCCGTGCATTATAAAAAATAAAATTGCTAAAAACTAATATTTCTATTATAATTAATGCAAAAGTAACAATACATAGAAACCTTATTAAATCAAGGACCTTTTGGGGTTTATATCTTACCTATGAGGAATTGAAACAAATATAAAGTTAGAGGATGTCGATAAGTTGATAAAGTTTATATCTTACCTATGAGGAATTGAAACCCGAACAATTCCTTCGATTCCTTTTCTACCATGTCTGTTTATATCTTACCTATGAGGAATTGAAACTCCGTGATAACTAAGTATATTGTTTTTTCTGTCTTCAGTTTATATCTTACCTATGAGGAATTGAAACGAAGTAAACCCACCGACTGGACACCGGCGCCGGAAGGTTTATATCTTACCTATGAGGAATTGAAACAACCAGCACGTCACTTTACCCAAGCTCTTTTCATATGTTTATATCTTACCTATGAGGAATTGAAACACGTTTCTAGCAGTCTTGAATTTTACGTTAGAGGGGGTTTATATCTTACCTATGAGGAATTGAAACCTTAGTTCTTGGGTAAAAGTCGTTTGGCTGACTTTACGTTTATATCTTACCTATGAGGAATTGAAACGCCAGTATCTCAAATGGTATCACCTCCAAAACGTTCCGTTTATATCTTACCTATGAGGAATTGAAACACAATGTAACTGTTGACTTTGAATATAATAACATGTGTGTTTATATCTTACCTATGAGGAATTGAAACTAATCCTCTAATAATCGCAAAACAACTCGAGCAAGCAGTTTATATCTTACCTATGAGGAATTGAAACAGGTCATCAAGAATATCGTCACCACTTTCTAAAATTTCGTTTATATCTTACCTATGAGGAATTGAAACGCTAGTTCTCCGAGTTCAACCTGTAAGGATAAAATCGTTTATATCTTACCTATGAGGAATTGAAACCTACAGTATGTCCAATGGTCGGACATACCGGACATTCGTTTATATCTTACCTATGAGGAATTGAAACGCGTAGCTTCCGCCTATTTCAGGACATTGGCAGCTCTGTTTATATCTTACCTATGAGGAATTGAAACTAGTCATATCCTCCCAGCCGAACAAAATCAAGATAAGTTTACATCTTACCTATGAGGAATTGAAACGTGGGATTCAGAAGCCCTTGAAACGTATGTGGATTCAGGTTTACATCTTACCTATGAGGATTTGAAACGAGAATCCCAAGAGTGTTTAAAAAGTCTGATGGTGCCTGGTTTACATCTCCCTATAAGAAATTGAAACTTGGGTGGAGTGATTAAGGGAATTTAAAGGAAGTAATAGAAAGCTAGAAAATTAATCAAAAAAGTAATGTTTATATAATTGGAAACTTATTAATATTTTTTTCTTTTTTATCGAAAAAGACCTGCCTTGGCTTTAGATATAATATGAAAGATAAGGAAAATAAAATCCTGATTTACGATGACTCCTGTACAGAACGAACAATAGCCATTATTGAAAAATCTTATTATCGTGATTTAAAAATTGCTGAAATAGCTGAAGTATTATTATAAACAGATTCTATCTTTCGCAAATTTTCACAGGAAAATCGGGTTATACATAAAAAATATATAATTGATTTTCGAATTTCACGTTTCGGAGAGGTATTATTTTTTTAAATTGGCCTATAGAGAAGGTTGGTAAATCAGTTGGGTTTAAAAGGTTCGCCTTTCACAAAGTTTTAAAAAAGATTATAGTATCACTCCAAGTGAAAAAAATTATGGTTAAATGAATGGGGGTCTGCTCCTCTCTGCATAAAAGTAGTCATATGTTGAGAGGCAGACCCCCTAAATCTTATTCGGTCTCTTGTTTAACGGAAAATTGTTGAATCATTTCTGTCATTTCATAGCTTAAATTATTTAGTTTTTCAGCTGATGTGGCAATGTTAGAAATGGCCACGATTTGTTCATCGACAGCTGTGGAAATTGCTTCTACTGATGCGGCAGACTGTTCCGCTACACTTGTTGCATTATTTATGGAATCGGTAATGTTTTCGCTTTGATTCGTTAGACTTTCAAGCTCTTGACTTAGTGAATCGACAGCTTGTTTTGTTTGTAAAATGGCGGTAGAAATTTGGAAGAATTCCTTTTCGGTTGCATTGACGGAATTACTCAATTTCTGTGATTGGTTAATTGACTCTCCCATTAATAACACCGTTTTTTCTGTTTCTGCTTCAATCAATGAAATCATCTCTTGAATTTGTTTTGTTGCTTGATTTGATTGTTCGGCTAATTTTCTTACTTCATTTGCAACGACGGCAAAGCCTTTACCATTATCTCCTGCTCTTGCTGCTTCAATACTTGCATTAAGGGCAAGCAAGTTTGTTTTTGATGCGATGTCTTCAATGGTATCGGTAATATGAGAAATATCTTGTATTTTGTGTGAGAGATTTGTCACGCCTTTACTTGCCTCGGTGGAAGCATGAACAGCAATTGAATTTGTTTCTTTTAACTTTTTAACGATTTTGTTCCCTCGTAATGTTGCTGTTTCCGAATTATTTGCCATCTCATTAATTGAGTTATTATGTTCATGAATCTTTGAAATCGATTGATTAAGTAAAACAACACTTTTATCAATACCGTTGAGATCGTTTGATTGCGCAGTTGCTCCGGAAGAAATTTCAGAAATGGTAGACCCAATTTCCTGGCTCGTTGCTGTTGTTTCCTCAGAGACTGCGGAGAGGTCACTAGCAGATTCAAGAAGTTGATTACTTGTATTTTGTAAACGACTAATGAGTTGTTTTAATTGATTGGCCATCTTGTTATAGGCGTATCCTAATTGACCGATTTCATCATTTGACTCAGGAAGACGGGCAATTGCCAGATTACCTTCAGAAATATTTAATGAAGCGTTAGTAATAGCTTTTAGTAGATGAAGTTTTTTCCTGCTAGCAAAGTAAAACAGAAAAATACTTAATAAAGCAATTGAAACTGTAATTAATATAATATATGTACGGACGACATAGAGGTCTTTGTAAAATTCTCTCTCTACAACAATAATCCCTATACTCCAATCCCAAGGTTCAAAATTTTCCATATAGGAAACTTTATTTCCCTTCTTACCTGTTTTCTCATCTATTACATCTTGAAAAACAAAGTAATGTTTTTCAGGGTTATTAGATTTTGCGGCTTTTACCATTCCTTTTCGATTCGTTGTATCATCAGGAATTAAACCTACCGGATTGGTCGGATGTAATTGAGAAGAATAGTCTGGACCATAGGCAGATAAATAGCCCGAATTATTATAAGAGAAGGAGGATTTCGAGATATCGTAGCCCTTATTGTTAGGTAACTTTGGCCCTAATAATAAAACACGTGCCTTTTCTTTTGCTTCATCCAGTGTTAGTTCATTATTTTCCACCTGTGAATTTAACTCATTTAACAGGACAATTGAATTGTCGACAATTTGTTTCAACTGGTTTCTACCTTCATTGGTTAATTGTTTTTTTGCGATGAAGTATCCCGTTCCACCAACTGTCATACCTGTTAAGGCAACAATAAGTACGATAATTAACATGATTTTAAAGGATATGCTGTTCTTCACTTAATTTACACCTCAATTATTATTTTTAAACGTTAGTTTATTAAATATATCACAAATATAGGTTTGGCTAGGCGTAGTAAACTAATAACCGAAAGTCGGATTATTGTAACTGTATATATTGAGATACGAATAACATATTTTTTCCATATAATTAATATCGACATCGACGTATATTATTGAAGTAGAAAAACAATTAAAAAACACTAATTTTTGGTATCGTATTTTTTTTTACCGTAGAGTGCTATTGAAAATCATGAATAAGCTTTGTACTGCTTTATACTCTTAAAAGAGAACCCGGTACTTGCTGTAAATATCTTTTTCATAGAATAAAAAAACTCGGCAATCACCGAGTTTTCTTTATGAAAATCCATTGTTAACTGACAATTTTATAATATTCCCTTGCCGTTAATGAATAAACCAATGCATAAAATATAGCAAAGATGAGAATGGTTGCGGCTGTACAGATGGCAAACAGCCCAACATTTGTTAAATTTAACAGCGCCAATAATTTGGTGATGACTTTAAAGGCAAAGGCAATGTGAATAACAGCTGCGACAAGCGGCAGGAAGAAGACAATCAGTACTTGACTCTTGATCGATTTTTTAATTTCTTCTTTACTTAAGCCAACTTTCTGCATAATTGCAAATCGTTCTTTGTCATCGTAGCCTTCTGATATTTGTTTATAGTACATGATCAAGACGGTTGCCATGATGAACAAAGTACCAAGAAATAGGCCAAGGAAAAACAGGCCGCCATATAGGGAGTAAAAAGATTCTTTCGCTTCTTCGCGACCTTCTGCCTGACCGTCGATGGAAGCTTCATTCAATTTTTTATTCAATGCCTTTGTCAAAGCAATTTCATCTTTTGCGTTCCCATCTACATCAAAGCCGTAAAAATAGGATAAATCTTTCCATTCAACAGCATCCAGTTCTTCAGTAGGATACAAAGATTTAACGGTATCTTCGTCTTTTACAACGACAAAATAACTATCTGTCATCATGGCAGAAGCATCGCCAATAATTGTTAAGTCTTTCAACTGTTGCTTAATTTGAAAATTTTGTCCTGCGATTATAATTGAATGTTTAATTGGCTTACCTTTAAGCGTGTAAAGTAGTACTTCATTATCTTCCAAGGTAACGGATTGCTTCTCCAATTGGTTGAACTCATCAAGCGGGATTAGTTCAATCATGGAAATATCTGTAAATGATTTCAAGGTATCTTCGTTTGTTGTAAACGTATTTCCTTTTCTGATTGCAGGAAATGACGCCGAGCGATAAGACACCGGATCTTTTAATTTGACTTGGTATTTTTCCGCTTCCTCCTTGATCATTTTTTCCACGGATTGTGACGCTTCTTTTGAAAGATTATTGGCTGTTACATCAATTTCTTTCGGATACCGGGTCTTCAATACATCTTCCATTCCAATGTAAAGAGATACGGTTGTCGATAACATGACCAATACCATTGTGGATAAAATACAAATATTAGCCAGACCAACTGCATTTTGTTTCATTCGATAAATCATACCCGAAACACCGATGAAATGCTTTGTTTGATAATAGAACCCTTTATTTTTCCGCAATAATTTTAACAGAGCAATAGTCCCGGCTGTAAACAAGGCATATGTCCCGACAATAACGAGCAGGACGGCTAAGAAAAATTTATTGAGAGCAGCTAACGGTGATTCGGTAACAAGCGCGATATAGTAGCCATAAGCAAGTGTTGCCACGCCGATTAAGACAAGAAACCATTTCGTCTTTGGCTCTCGTTCACCGACTTGTCCGCCGCGCAACAATTCAATCGGTTTGGCCAAATGAATTTGTCGTAAATTGTTCAACAGTGTAAGGACAAAGATACCAATAAAAAGAACAGCAGTCATTCCCATTGATTTTATCGACACAAAATACGTAAGAGGCACTTCAAATTGTAAAATATTATTTAAGAGTAAAAACATTAACTTACCTATGACGGCTCCACTTATTAATCCAATAAAAAGACTAATAACAGTGACGAAGAAGGTTTCCCAAACAATAATTGTGATGATGTGCTTTTTTTCCATCCCAAGAATGTTAAATAGTCCAAATTCCTTTTTTCGCCGTTTGATTAAAAAGCTATTTGTATAAAATAGGAAAATAACTGAAAAAATCCCGATGACATAGTTACCTAGATTTAAAATTATCATCAGGGCATCCCCACCAGACATTTTTTTCAAACCCGGGTTTCCGGAAATAAAATGCATCATATAAAACATGGCGATAGTACTGATGCACGTGAGAATATATGGTATATAGGTTTTTCGATTTTTGTTAATATTCGTCATGGCCAGCTTTGCGTAGAAAAATTTACTCATTTCTCGCACCGCCCGTTGCAATGATATTTAACGTATCGGAAATTTTCTGATACATCTCCTCAGTAGATAAAGATCCTTTATAGATTTGATGGAATACCACCCCATCTTTGATAAACAGGACGCGACTGGCATGGCTGGCGGCTTTTGTACTATGGGTAACCATAAGAATCGTTTGTCCTTCTTGGTTAATTTGTGAAAAAATTTGCAGTAAATCATCAGACGAGCGCGAATCCAAGGCACCGGTCGGTTCATCGGCAAGCACAAGCTTCGGATAGGTAATCAGGGCTCTCGCAACTGCCGCCCGTTGTTTTTGACCGCCGGAAACTTCATAAGGATATTTTGATAAAATGTCTTTAATTCGCAACTTTTCAGCGAGCGGCTGTAATCGACTGTTCATTTCTTGATACGGTTTTCCGGATAAAACTAGGGGTAAAAAGATATTATCTTGTAATGAAAACGTATCGAGTAAGTTAAAGTCTTGGAAAACAAAGCCGAGATTTTGCCGACGAAAAGCGGATATTTCCTTTTCATTTATCAAAACAATATTATTTCCTTCAAGTAAAACTTCTCCGCTTGTCGGCTTATCAAGTGCGGCCAAAATATTTAACAGTGTCGTTTTTCCGGAACCGGATTCGCCCATAATGGCAACATATTCGCCTTCTTCTACTGAAAAGCTGACATCTGAAAGAGCCTGAACTTGATTGCCGCCGAACCGGGTTGTATATATTTTTTTAAGATTTTTTACCTCAAGTAATGTCATGTAAATTCCTCCGTCTCTATCGAAATTAACATGTTCAGTATAGCAATGATTCCACCAGTTCAGACATAACTTTTACTTACAGATTCGCCTTCAATCTTACATTTTTGTAAGGTGAAAAAAACGAAGACTGTCCAATGAACCACCGCATAGACATGAATAAATGTATCGCTAATCGGACGATTTATCACGCTATACAGGTTGTGGGTTCATCGGACAGACTCATAGGGAGGATTTATTCCACCCCGATTTCCTTCGTTTCTAAATCAATAATGACCTTAGTTCCCTTTCCAACTTCGGATTGGATGGATATATCATGTGACAACTTTGCGAGAATTTGTTTGCAAAGATACAAGCCGATTCCGGTCGATTGTTTAAAGGCTCGTCCGTTGTATCCGGTAAAGCCTTTCTCAAAAACTCGCGGCAAATCTTCCGCTCGTATACCAATGCCGGTATCTTCAATAATCAGCCTTTTTCCCTTCGTATAAATCGAAATCGAACCTTCCTTTGTATACTTCAATGCGTTGGAGAGAATTTGTTCAATGACGAAGAGCAGCCATTTTTCATCCGTTAACACTGTAAAATTTACGCCGGCATAGTTGAGGCTAATTTTTTTGCGAATGAATAATTTGGCATTTTTCCGGATCGCATGCTTAATAATCCCATCCAAGTCATATTTTTTTAAAACAAGATCATTGGACATATTTTCTAAACGAAGATATTGCAGAACAAATTCAACATATTGCTCAATTTTCATCAATTCCATTTCCAACTCGGAATTTTGCTCAGTTTGGTCCGATTGGAGAAGCAGCCGCATCGCCGCAATGGGTGTTTTGATTTGATGGGTCCATTGGGTAAAATAGTCAACTAAATCTTTTTGCTTATTGTCGGCTTGAACGGTTAATTCATTCTTATGTTTATATAAAATTTGAAGTAGTTCTTGATATTGACGTTCAATCGCATTTTGAGGAACAGGTAATTGGTTGATTTGCACCGTTATCGTTTTGTGTGCAATTTTTAGCATTTTGTACCGCTTGATAAATTTTAAAAAATCAACAATAAAAAAGATGAGACCGATATATAGGCATAAAAGGACGGCGTAAAGAATCGAGGCAAGGGGCAGATGACTGAGCGAAAAAACAATGGTAAAGCATAAGACAAAAAGGGTGGACAATCCGAGCGGTCTCCAATTTTTATGTAAATATAGTAGCAGTAGATTTTCTCTATAATTCTTCATATCAGTCCACCAAATAGCCGAGTCCTTTCTTTGTTTTTATAAAATCATGGAGCCCGATTGCTTCTAATTTTTTGCGAAGCCGATTAATATTTACTGTTAATGTATTGTCATCGATAAAGCTGTCCGTTTCCCATAGCCGAGTCATCAGGACATCTCTTGAAACGGTTTTCCCTTTATTTTCAAGAAGAACATGCAAAATTTTTTGGTCGTTTTTTGTTAAATCAATTTTTTGGCCATTATAGGTTAATGTGGCGTCACTTGTGTTTACAATCGCCCCACGGTGCTCTAATAAATTTGTTTGCCCGGTAAAATCATACGTACGCCGAAGCAATGCCTGTACTTTTGATGTGAGAATGGTCAGGTCGAATGGTTTGGCAATAAAATCATCCCCTCCCATACTAATCGCCATGACAATATTCATATTATCGGAAGCGGAAGAGATAAAAATAATCGGAACTTTGGACAATTTCCGAATCTCATTACATAAGGTGAACCCATTCACAAAAGGGAGGGAGATATCCAATAAAACCAACTGCGGATCATACGAAACAAAATGAGACATGACATTTTGAAAATCAGTAATATATTCAACTTCATAGCCCCATGATTCAAGATGCGTTTTTATCGTTTTCGCAATCACCATATCATCTTCAACAATTAATATTTTGTACATGATACATGCTCCATTCGTTCATTCTGTTTTTGAATTTTTATGGAGAGCTAAGTTTTGGCCACTCGTATTATTGAAACAAACGGGTACAATCGATTTGTGTATATATTGCTTGTCAAAAATATGCTCACTACCTTTACTAGTTAATTTTATCTTATAATAATCTTTCATCAGTAGGCAAATAGAAACAGTTATCCGAATTAATTCAACTAACGATTATCGGAGTGAAAAACCTTTCACATTCTCCTTGCCCCGTAATCCTTCTAACCGGCTTCATATTTGTTTGATTATTAAGATATAAACTGGACTGAATTGTAGTAAACTGCCTAAAATTTATATTTGTGAAAACCGTAACAGAATTGTAAGATTCATACTACGCTTTCTCCTTTATAATAGGGGTGATATCTAAAAGAAAAGGGATGTGCCGGTATGAAATGTTCTGTCTGTAAACACGAAATGTATTATCGTTTTATCGATGATGCTTATTATTGTCCCAGTTGTGATTTATGGTTTGAGGAGAACAACGCAGAAACCGACTATCATGAGAACCAGATTAATCCAAATGCTGAAGAAGACTATGCTTTAGTTCTTGACTTTCAAGCAAAGGACCAAAATCTCATCGCTTTTAAAGAATATATGAACAAACTAAATTCCCAACTTGAACAGGATGGCTATAACATTTTGAAATATATGGTTGAAACTGGACAAGATGGGGGGATAACCAGTTATAAACCTTACCATATGGAATTAATGATTCACTCTAATCATGCTCAAAAAGAAGCCTTTAATAACTATATGGATGAACTATTCGAACGTTTCTTAATAACAAAAGGGATTGTATTAAATCATTATTCCTTAAAAGAACTAAACACTGTCCCTGTGTAATATAAAAAATGATTTGCAAAGCCCAGTCTTAAAATGGCTGGGTTTTTTGTTCGTTTATGTATAAATGTCCAGTAAGGAGGAGAGTTGCCCTATAGAAACGATCGATAAGCCGTGTATGAAACAAAACCATTTGCAATGTCCCATAAATAAAGTACTATAATAATGATAAAGAAAACTCGGCAATTGCCGAGCCTTTAGGCGACGGCAGAGCCGCAAGAGCACTTATGCGTTAGGAAAGTAGAATTTGAAAAATTTTTACTTTCCTATTAGCCAAGGAAAACTTACTAGGAGTGGTCTTCTTGAAATTTGTATTTGATTTGGATGGTACGATTTGTTTTAAAGGTCAACCCGTTTCAGAAAGAATCCTGAAATCGCTAGAAAAGTTGGAAGCACAAGGACATCAAGTGATTTTCGCTTCTGCAAGGCCGATTCGTGATTTACTTCCCGTGCTTGATAAAAGGTTTCATACTTATCCAATGATTGGTGGAAACGGGGCAATTGTTGCAAATCAAGGTCAAATTATTTCAACCGTACATTTCGACACTAAAACGCTTTTAAAAATTAAAAGATTAATAGAGTTATATGAGGTTACCTATTTGATCGATAGTTCTTGGGATTATGCCTATACAGGACCGGCAGATCATCCCATTTTACATAATCTTGATCCGCAAAAACTTGCAAAAAATAGACCATTAACTGAACTAAACCCAATTGTAAAAATACTCATGCTTACTTCCAAAAAAATTGGCCAACTAAAACGGGATCTTGCCAAACTGGATGTGGTCGTCAACGTCCATGGCAATGAAGGGGTGCTTGACATCAGTCCAAAAGGAATTAATAAATGGTCAGGATTACAGCAGTTAGGCGTTATCGAAGGAGAATATATTGCATTTGGTAATGATGCTAATGATATATCCATGTTTCAACATGCAAAACATTCGGTGATGATTGGAGACCATTCCAAGCTTAAGCCGTTTGCAGAGGAGCAGTTACCCATTCATAATGACATAGAAAAAGATATAATCGAGAAAGTGGAAGAATTGGCGAGATTTTTTCATTAATAAATAAGATTTCTTATTAATTTTGGTAAAAAATGTTTATCAAAGTGGTATACAAGAATGTGAACCCAATTTTAAAAAAATTATTGGAGGACGCTACCATGTTCGGACACTTTGGATTTTCATTTGTGGGTTTTATTTATCTATTGATGCTGTTCATTCCGAATATTCTCTGGACAAAGTTTAAACCTGTAAATTACCAGAATATCGTCTCGAATGAAAATAAGATATTATTGTGGCTGGAACGTGTTGGACAGGTGGCTGTTTCTTGCGTGGTTTTAATTTTCAATGACTTTAATCTGAAACCATTTTCCCATTGGAGTTTATGGCTAATTATATCTTTTATTTTGATGATAATTTATGGAGTTTTCTGGATATGGTATTTTAAAAGTAAACATACGCTAAAAGATTTTTATGGAAGCCTCTTTGGAATCCCGGTTCCAGGAGCCCTTTTACCGGTATTGGCATTTCTGCTGCTGGGGATTTATGGGAAGGTGATTTGGCTTATTATCTCTATTATTATTCTTGGAATCGGTCATATCGGAATTCAATGGCAGCATTTGAAGGAATGTGAGATAGAGAATTTATGATAATTGACATGAGCATGTAGAAAGACTTATTGGCTATCGACAATTCATTTTGGTAAGTTTTTATATTAATAACCATCAATCAGCCTGTATATGTAAACGTATGATAAACATGTATAATAATACATATGACTATTGCTATTTTTTACCTAAGTTGAGGAAATGGAAATAAACAAATGGTTAAGGAGAGGGTTCTCATGAATGACTTATTTGCTAAATATAAGGAGTCCATCACGTTGTCGTACCAATATGCATTTCGATTATTATTACATTTAAAAAATGTGATTTCAGCCTCCCAACAAATAATTCCACCCGGGAATGAATTATTGAAAGAAGTGTACAGAGATTCGATTGTAAAAAAATATGAAATTCTTGAAGATCAGCTTTGGAAACTGTTGTCTAAAATTTTTAAGGCATCCGGTTTGGAGTTGAATAGTCCGAGAGCGTGCTATCGACAAGCGTTTATTGAGGGATGGATTGAACAAATTGATATATGGGATGATATCTTAAGTTCACGAAATGCAACTGCACATGTCTATAATGAAGATGACTACGAAAAAATTATGCAGAATATTGTTAATGAATACGTTTATCAACTCGAAGCATTGCTTCAAAAAATTAAAGAAGAAGTGATTGACAATGATGTATGGAATTAGTGAACGAGTATTTGAGCGTCTTATGACCTATTTTCAAAGTGACACTGAAATTCGAAAGGTCATTTTATTTGGCTCACGTGCTAAAAATACGGCAAAATTCAATTCTGATATTGACTTATGCATTGATTATTCAGGAACGAAAAAGGGAAAGGTGATTCGTGATATTGATGATCTTGTAGGTATTTATTCCTGTGATGTGCTTTTTTGCGATTCTTTAAATACGGAAATTAAGCAACAAATTGAACGTGACGGCAAGGTAATTTATGAAAAATAATAGCTTATATTAAAGGACTTTGTTCGCTGATAGTATCACGTTTCATCGATAAAACAAAAAGAAGGGAAAATGTTCTATGGAACCGAAATGGCTCGAATGGGCGAAAGAACTGCAATCAATTGCACAGGCAGGATTAACCTATTCAAGAGATGTATATGACTTAGAAAGATTTGAACAAATCCGAGAAATCAGTATGGAAATTATGTCACAATATACGAAAGTGGACCAGTCCGTATTGAAAAATCTCTTTGCAAATGAAACGGGTTATCCAACGCCTAAAGTGGATATACGAGCAGTAATTTTCGAGGATAATAAAATTTTGCTAGTTAAGGAAAACAGTGATGATAGTTGGTCTTTGCCCGGGGGCTGGGCAGATATTGGATTAACACCAAGTGAAGTTGCTATAAAAGAAGTGAAGGAAGAATCGGGGTTTGATGTAAAACCGGTCAAGCTGTTAGGGGTACTTGATAAAAAGTGTCATCCCCATCCCCCGTCCCCCTATCATGTTTACAAAATATTTATCCAATGTGAAATTATTGGGGGCGGACCTCAAACGGGAATTGAAACAACTGCTGTTGGCTTTTTTGCCGAGAATGAGTTACCAAAATTGTCTAAAGGTCGAAACACAAGATCCCAAATTGAGATGCTATTCCGGCAAGTTAATAATCCTCAGGAACCTGTTTATTTTGATTGATTAGAAATACTGTTAATGAGATATTTTTAACAAAGAGGCACTAAGAAATTAGGTTCTTCGTTCTTCGCTAATTAAAGATTGAATGTTTAATATTGGAAAAGTGAGATTATGAAATTAGAGAATGAATAAGGAAGATGTTCAGATGAAAATTCTTATCGTTGAAGATGATCATACAATTGCTGCCGGGCTTGAGTATACCTTGCAACAAGAACAATATGAGACAATAATATGCAGTGATTTCCAATCTGCAGAAACACTGATTGAACTGAATTTAGAACAGTTTGATTTATGTTTGCTTGATTTATCTTTACCCGATGGAAGTGGCTATCATCTTTGCAAAAAAGTGAAACAAAAGAAAGATATTCCCGTCATTTTCTTAACAGTTGCCGATGATGAGGTCAATGTGGTCATGGGGCTTGATATGGGCGCTGATGATTATATAACGAAGCCTTTTCGCATCCGTGAATTACTGTCGAGAATACGGACGGTTTTGCGCCGCTATAAAAAGTTAACGGAAACAGCAGCTTTGAGTGTAATTGAAATTGGTGAGCATATTAAAATCAACACAATGGAAGCGAAAGTCACGAAAAATGGCAATGAAATACTTTTAACAGCCTTGGAATACCGTCTACTCCTTATTTTTGCAAAACATAAAGGACAAGTTCTGTCGAGGAATCAGTTGTTAGAGCAAATATGGGATGTCGCCGGTGACTTTGTCAATGATAATACATTAACTGTTTATATTAAAAGACTTCGAGAAAAACTTGAAGATAACCCGGCAAATCCGACGATTATTAAAACAATTCGCGGATTAGGCTACAAGGTTGGTGACTGACATGTTACATAGTAGAGAATTCAAAATTTATATGTCAATAATGATTATAGTCAGTTTGGCGGCGGTTCTGATAGCTGCCTTTTTTTCTATGGAAAGTATCGTTATTGTAATTATTACTTCTTTATTGTTAATTGGCATTTCCGTCTTCTTCACAAAAGCACGATATCAAGATATTAAGAAGCTCTCCGCATACTTGCGAGAAATTTCCAGTGGAAATAAAACATTAGATCTTCGGGATAATCGGGAAGGGGAGTTGAGTATTTTAAAAAATGAGATTTATAAAGTTACGATGCTCCTTTCCGAACAGGGGGAACAGTTGAAAGAAGATAAAGTAAAGTTAAACGACGCGATATCCGATATTTCTCATCAAATAAAAACCCCGTTAACATCCATGATGATACTAGTAGACTTGCTGAAAGAAGATCACCTTCCCCCGGATAAAAGAAAAGAGTTTACAAGAAAAATCTCAACACAATTAAATAGGATGGAGTGGTTGGTAGCTACATTATTAAAACTTTCCAAAATTGACGCAGGAACAGTTCAGTTCAAAAAGGAACGGGTGAATGTCGAACAATTGATTGCAAAGGCAGTGGATACCATGCTAATTCCTATGGATATAAAAGACCAAAAGCTATCCATCAGGGGAGAAAAAGACGTTTCTTATATGGGCGATATAAACTGGACAACGGAGGCCATTATCAATATTTTAAAAAATTGTGTTGAGCATACACCTGATAAAGGAGAGATTTCCATTCACTTTTCAGAAAACCCTTTATATACCGAGATTATAATTGAGGATACAGGTGAAGGGGTTTCTAAGGAAGATTTACCCTACATATTTAAGCGGTTTTATAAAGGGAAAAATGCAAGTGAGGAAAGTGCCGGCATCGGACTAGCATTTGCGCATCAAATTATTACTAGCCAAGAAGGAGATATACAAGTTACAAGCCGGAAAGGTACAGGAACGAAATTTACAATAAAATTTTTTAAGCAAATTATTTAGTCACCCACCCCACTTGGTTGCACTTTCTAAGTTATGGCCAGAATTTTTAGATAACTGAGGAATGTAAGACGGTTCCATTCTCAGCTAGCAAAAGTGACTAAATTGTCACTTGAAATGTCACGCGGGAGTCATTTTAGACAGATATAGTTTAATTATCAAGACTGGAGGAGGAATTTTTATGGAAATATTGAAGGTGGAAAATCTGTCTAAAGTGTACGGCAAGGGAGAAACGGCTGTAAAGGCATTAGATCATGTTTCCTTTACGGTTAAAAAAGGTGAATTTATTGCGATAATTGGTCCGAGTGGTTCGGGGAAATCAACGCTTTTACATCTACTGGGAGGAGTGGACCGGCCAACAGATGGGAAAGTGTTAATAGAAGACACGGACATTTACAACTTAAATGAAACCAATCTTGCTATTTTCAGGCGGAGACAAATCGGGTTAATTTATCAATTTTATAATCTAATTCCTGTTTTAACAGTAGAAGAGAATTTAACCTTACCGTTGTTGCTTGATGGGCATCAAGTTGACCAAAAGCATTTAAAACAAATTGTTTCTGTTCTTGGCCTTGAAGAGCGACTATCCCACTTACCAAACCAGTTATCCGGTGGTCAACAGCAACGGGTTTCCATTGGACGAGCACTAATGAATCGCCCTGCTTTAATGCTTGCCGATGAACCAACCGGGAATTTAGATAGCAAGAACAGCAAGGAAATCATTGATTTGTTGAAAATGTTTAATAAAACCTATAACCAAACGTTAATTGTTATAACACATGATGAACAAATTGCTTTACAGGCTGACAGAATTATCACAATAGAAGATGGACGAATTACAAAAGATGAGGTGATTCGCCCATGAATATTGTTAATCAGTTAACACTAAGAGCGTTGAAGAAAAATAAAAGAAGGACAATTGTTACCATTATGGGGGTCATTATATCCGTTGCCATGATTACAGCCGTGGCCACTTTAGTTGTTTCCTTTATGGACTTGCTGCAACGGCAGGAAATTTCGGATAACGGAGAATGGCATGTTTTATATAAAGATGTGAATGAGGAACAATTAAAAGCGATTAAGAAGGATAAGAATACGAAACAAGTTATCCTTTCACAAGATATTGGCTATGCTGAATTAGAGGGTAGTCAAAATAAGGACAAACCGTATCTCTTTATAAAATCCTATGATTTGGCTGGTTTTAAAAAATATCCAATAAAATTAATTGACGGACGGTTGCCCACGAAACAAAATGAAGTGGTGATTTCTCAGCATATAGAAGATGACGGTGGTGTTAAGCTGAATATTGGTGACACACTCAACTTAAAGGTAGGAACCCGGGTCCAACAGGGCGATGGGGCAGATATAAAATTGGACCAATCATCTAGTTTTATCCAACCGCAAGACGGAATTCGTGAAGCCATAGTTGATACGGAGGAGAAAACATACAAGATTGTTGGAATCATTGAGAGACCGACATGGGAAAACAGCTGGGCACCGGGCTATACGATTATTCCATTTTTAGATGAGGCAACTATTTCGGCTACTCACAAGGCCAATGCATCCGTAATTTTGAACAAGGTGGATCGCTCCTTGTTTAATGAAGCAAAGGAATTAGGGGAAAGGATAGGGGTTAAAAAAGTAGTATTTAATAATGAATTGCTTCGTTATTACGGTATTGTTAAGGACGATCATTTAAATCAACTGATGATCGGTCTTGCTGCCATTCTTATGATGATTATAATCATTGGCTCTATTTCATTGATTTATAACGCGTTTGCCATTTCGGTATCAGATCGCTCCCGGTATCTTGGCATGCTCTCCAGTGTTGGTGCGACAAAAAAGCAAAAGCGGAATTCGGTGTTTTTTGAAGGAGCTGTTATCGGCACCATTAGTATCCCACTTGGAATTCTTGCGGGTTTATCAGGAATAGGCATTACTTTTATATACATTAATAACATGCTCTCTGCCGCTTTAGGGATTACGGAAAGGTTAAGGCTAGTGATATCTCCATTGTCAATACTTGTAGCAGTAGCGGTTTCCGCCTTCACTATTTTTATATCAACATATCTTCCGGCTGTACGGGCTTCAAAAATCTCAGCTATTGATGCTATCAGACAAACGAAAGATGTGAAGTTAACCGGGAAAAAAGTGAAAACTTCTAAACTGATTAGAAAACTATTTGGAATGGAAGCTGAAATTGGGCTAAAAAATTTAAAGCGGAATAAGCGACGTTATCAAGCTACAGTCATTTCATTAGTGATTAGTATTGTTCTGTTTTTATCGGTCTCGTATTTTACAAAAACGATGCAAGAATCTTTTTCAATGACTCAAGATGGTCCGGATTATGATATGAGCGTACTGTTCAATGGACATTATGGCAATGTAGCTAAACAAGCCTTTGGAAAAATAACAGCACTGGATGGCGTTACAGAAAGTATCATTATGCAAGATTTTACCTTTGTTTCACAAATTGATGAAGCAAAAGTTCCAGATAGTGTTCGCAATTATGTCATTCATTCAGAAAATGGAAAAATAAAGTTTCAAGTAATCCTTCATACATTGGATCAATCGAGTTTACAAGCTTATGCTGAGCAAATTGGTGTTAATGATGATTTGTTGAATCAAGAAAATAAATTTCCGGCGATTGTTATTAATAAAAATAATTATCAGGATATCGAAAAAAAGCAGTATGTGAAAGAGAAAGCCGTAAATGTTGAAGTCGGTGATTTATTAGATTTGCAATACGAGGATTTGGATACCGGGAAGATAAAGGATGTAAATAAAGTTGAAATTGTTGCATTGACGGATAAACAACCAATGGGGTTAAGAAAAATGATATCCCCTGGAGAAATTCATGTCGTTGTTTCAGAGGATACTTTAAACAAATTACTTGCTGAACACCAAAATATTATTGATGAATCTTACTACTATCTATATTTAAACAGTAAAGATCCAATAAAGACAGAAGAACAAATTGATGAAATGAATCTTTCCATTCAGCCAAGTATATATAATGTGTATCATTCTCGTATTCAGGATGAACAGATGAGTAGAATCATTCAGGTATTTGTATATGGTTTTGTATTACTAATCTCGGCAGTTTCCGTAGCAAATATTTTTAATACAATCTCTACCAGCATAGCATTAAGAAAACGAGAATTTGCCATGTTGAAATCGGTAGGTATGACACCAAAAGGATTTAATAAGATGTTAAATTATGAGAGCATCTTTTATGGGATGAAGGCTTTATTATATGGATTACCCATTAGTTTGGTAATTATGTATCTCATGTATAGATCGTTTAGTAACAGTTTTGCGTATCGATTTAATTTGCCCTGGGTCAGTCTTCTCGTAACGGTTTTGGGAGTATTTATCATCGTTGGAGTGACCATGCTTTATTCCAGCAGTAAGGTGAAAAAGGAAAACATTATTGATGCTCTCAAACAAGAAAATATTTAAATGAATACAATGACTTAGCATTCTTGTTTTTTAATCATACGTATTTGTTTAAGTATGACGGATTTATTTTTAACATACTGATTAAAAACCCTCAAAACGCTGAATTTAAAATGCTGACTAAAAAACCCCTTCAGAAGCGGGCGAAGGGGTTTTTGCATGCTAATTTTTCTCAAAGATGACGAATAAAACACCAATGAAAATGAGGATGGATCCGATCCAAAACATGATACCTAAGCTTTCTCCAAGAATCAGCCATCCAAGTAATGCTCCTACCACGGGCTGAAAAAAGAAAAAGATTCCCCCGCTTGAGGCGTTAAGCATTTGTAATCCACGATTCCAAAAAAGAAATCCACATGCCGTTGAGATAATACCCAAATACAAGACTCCGCCCCAAATTGTCGGTTGAGTCAACTCAGAAAAAGGAATCTTGTGTAACCGTGGCAAAACAAAAGGGGTCAATACGGTTAGCGCTACCATGATGGAATAGGTCGTTACGACAATTTGAGAATAAGCACTCGGTAAAAGTTTTACCAGTACAGACATCAATGCCCATGTTAAAGCAGCAGTAACCAAGGAAAGGCCGCCAAGTTTGCTGGACAAATCCATATTTCCAATTCCAACAATGAGAAAAACTCCAATGGTCGCTAAACAAACAGAAAGTCCCTTTTTTAACGTTAACTTTTCTTTTAGGATGAAACGAGCAAATACAACCATAAATGCCGGCGTTGATGAAGTAATAATCGCTCCCATTTGTGCTGAAGATAACATTGTACCCGTTTCCTGCGTAACGATGGAAATGGCATTACCAATGATTCCAATGGCTATAATGATGAAAACATAACGTTTCTCAATACGCCAGTTTTGTCGAGTGATGAAACCAATCACGAGTAATGCGAAAATCGCCACAACATAGCGCATCCACACAAGTTCCAGTGGCGGTATAACCGATACGACAACTTTAACAACAACGTACATACCGCCCCATATACTTGATGCGAGTATTAAATATAATGAACCTAATAAAGTATTTTTCATTTATTGTACCCTCCGTTTTTTCTTTAGGTCGAATGCCCCTAACGGAGAGAACAGTCACCTTCCCCCATTAAGAGCAGAAGGGTCCTTTTGGTACGTCATTTTCAAATAATGGAGTACAATACATTCGAAATCACCCCCGGTTCATCTAATTACAAGATTAGCACCAAAAAAGATGGCATTAATTATTTGCTAGAAACATAATGTTGTGCTCTTTGCTAAAGTTTTTTAGCAATCGAAACTATTTGGGCTAACCATTCCGATAATATACATTTTATTATAAAGGAAAATTCGAATTTTTTGTTAGCTAATAGCAGGAAAGTATAAATTTTTCAATTTCTACTTTCCCAACGCATAAGTGCACAAGGAAATCTTCGCGGGAATACATCGCAGCCGAAAAAATTTTATATTTTTCCGGTGAACAAGGAAAGCTTCGTGGGAATACATCGCAACCGAAAAAATTTTATATTTTTTCGGTGACTAGAGAAGCTTCGGTAGCATTACCTC
>JAAROH010007664.1_pt1 | contig 65142 bp, 63 predicted proteins | sample 7248631 | NCBI WGS metagenome assembly JAAROH01 (sample SAMN09772309, study PRJNA484901) | compost metagenome | isolation source: Vermicomposting unit | place: India | reverse complement strand
AAACGAGTGTCACTGTTCAGTTTTCAAGGAACTTCTTTTTCATTTTCACCGCGTTTCAGCGGCGACTTCTTTATCTTATTACATTCTAAAATAAATAGCAAGCACTTTTTTATAAAAAATTTAAACTCACTTACCATTTATTGTTGAATGCTTTGTTTTTAAACAGCAGTATTGGATAATGTACCACGTTTTTGGTTTAAATAAAAATCTTTATCCCAGAAGAGAAGAAAACCTAATGCTTCTCTCAGCTTTTCAAACTTCGCTAAAAAAACAAAACCGACCGTATTAGTCAATCGTCTTGCACTTATTTAAAAAGGAAAAGCAGCGCTTATGCACGCTGCCCTCCTGTAAAACTTTTCGGCTTTTCTTCATAATCAAACTTACTATGAAGGTTCGACAACCTCACTCGTTATTTCCTGCACTTCCGCCGTCTCTTCTGTTACTTCTACTTTGGCCACAGTCGCTACTTCTTCCTGCTCATCAAGACGAATTAATTTAACTCCTTGCGTATTGCGACCCATGGAAGAAATGTCTTTTACACTAAGCCGAATGATAATACCGGTAGATGTCACCAGCATTAAGTCATTCTTCTCATTCACAACTTTTAACCCCACGACTACCCCGTTACGTTCTGTCAAATGCAATGTCTTAATTCCTTTACCTCCGCGGGATTGAAAACGGTAAGAAGACAGTGGGGTACGCTTGCCGTAACCGCGCGAAGTAACGATAAGCACATCAGCGTTTTCTTCAGCAATGTCCATGTCAATTACGCAATCTTCTTCACTTAAATGAATACCTTTTACGCCGGTCGCAGAACGCCCCATCATTCGTACGTCCTTTTCCGAGAACAGAATGGACATCCCCTTTTTGGTTCCCATAATGATGTTCTGAGCTCCGTCAGTTAACCGAACACCCACAAGTTCGTCATCTTCCCGCAAATTAATAGCAAACAAACCGATACGACGAATATTACTAAAAGAAGCCAAATCTGACCGCTTCACGATCCCTTGCTTCGTGGCAAAGAACAAGTAATGGTTATCAGTAAACTCCTTAATCGGGATAATGGTTTGGATGTGCTCACCCTGTTCAATCTGCAGCAAATTAATAATTGGAATGCCCTTTGCGGTACGGCTCAATTCGGGAATCTCGTATGCTTTTAAACGATATACCTTTCCTTTGTTTGTAAAAAACAAAAGATAGTTATGCGAATTCGTTGTAATCAAGTGTTGCGCAAAATCATCTTCACGCGTACTCATCCCCTGCACACCGCGACCACCGCGTTTCTGCGCCCGATACGTATCCACAGGTAACCGTTTAATATAACCGCGGTGCGTAAGAGAGATAACAACTTCTTCTTGCGGAATTAAATCCTCATCCTCAATATTGTTCATATCTACCGTAATTTCGGTCCGACGATCATCCCCGTATTTTTCCTTAATTTCGGTTAATTCCTCACTAATAATTTCTAAAATTTTACTTTCATCACCAAGGATCGCACGTAACTCGGCAATTAATGCAGACAATTCATTGTATTCTTCTGTCAGACGTTCAATCGAAAGACCAGTCAACGCTTGCAAACGCATATCCAGAATTGCGTTCGCCTGCTCCAGCGTAAAACCGAGTGGAACTTCCCGTCCCTTCATCGAGAAGGTCTCGGCCATCAAATAACCACGCGCTTCTTCACGGTCAGAAGCAGAGCGGATCGGCCCCTCACGATCCACTAAATCGTCCACAATGTCGATTGCTTTCAGCAAACCCTCAACAATGTGGAGTCTTGCCTCCGCTTTCCGTAAATCATATTCGGTACGACGGCGAATGACTTCTTTCTGATGTTCCAGATAATAATAAAGCATCTGCTTCAAATTCAAAATGCGTGGCTCATTATTTACGAGCGCTAACATATTAATTCCAAAACTCGTCTGCATGGCTGTGTGCTTATACAAATTATTTAATACAACCTGCGGGTTTACGTCACGTCTGAGTTCAATGACGATCCGCATGCCATTTCGATCCGACTCATCACGCAAATCAGTGATACCGTCCAGTTTCTTTTCACGAACCAGTTCTGCGATTTTTTCAATCAAACGTGCCTTATTTACCTGATACGGTATTTCCGTCACAATAATCTTTGGCTTATTTCCCTGATCTTCAATTTCCGCTTTTGCCCGGATAACAATGGAACCTCGTCCCGTTTCATACGCGCGACGGATTCCGCCTCGTCCCATAATATATGCTCCTGTTGGAAAATCAGGGCCGATGATATGCTCCATCAAGTCGCGGCTTGTACAATCGGGATTCTCAATAAGCAACAAAATTCCGTCAATCACTTCCCGCAAATTATGCGGAGGAATATTTGTTGCCATCCCTACCGCAATCCCAGATGTCCCATTTACAAGAAGATGTGGAAAACGGGCCGGCATTACAAGCGGCTCCTGTTCATTGCCATCGTAATTAGGGCCAAAATCAATCGTATCCTTGTTAATATCTCTCATAAGCTCCGTGGCGATTTTCGACATCCGCGCTTCCGTATAACGCATGGCAGCTGCGGAATCCCCATCAATGGAGCCAAAGTTCCCATGTCCGTCAACCAACGGATAACGGTAGGAAAAATCCTGCGCCATCCGCACCATTGTTTCATATACAGCCGAATCTCCGTGCGGATGGTATTTACCAATAACGTCCCCAACAATACGTGCCGACTTTTTGTATGGTTTATCAGGGGTAACTCCCATCTCGTTCATCGCATATAAAATCCGGCGGTGAACAGGCTTCAGACCATCGCGAACATCCGGAAGAGCGCGACTCACAATAACGCTCATCGCATATTCAAGGAATGATTCGCGCATCTCCTGGTTTATATTAATATCAATAACGTTAGATTGTTGTTCGGCCATTAAACTACCTCCGTCGTTCAACGTTTATTTGGCCCACTCACAGCAGGTCGCAATCATTTTGCCCATAAGTTTTATTATATCATTTATCTCCGTTTACGCACAAAAATAAGCCCTCTTAATTAAAGAAGAAGGCTTATTTTTTGTTAAATATCGAGGTTGCGAACTTTTCTTGCGTTTTCCTGGATAAAATCACGCCGCGGTTCGACTTTATCCCCCATCAACATCTCAAAAATTTCATCCGCCTGCATCGCGTCTTCCAACGTAACGCGTAATAGCGTACGGCTTTCAGGGTCCATGGTAGTTTCCCATAGCTGTTCTGGATTCATCTCACCAAGACCCTTATACCGTTGAATATTTGGTTCCGGACGTGGTGACGCTTCCGCTCTAATCTTCGCGAGCTGAGCATCATTATAAGCATAGCGAATGACTTTTCCCTGCTGGAATTTGTATAAAGGCGGCTGTGCAATATAAACGTAACCATTCTCTATCAACGGTCGCATATAGCGGAAGAAGAATGTGAGGAGAAGGGTACGAATATGCGCCCCGTCTACGTCAGCATCCGTCATAATAATAATCCGATGATAACGGGCTTTAGAAAGATCGAAATCTTCCCCGATTCCCGTTCCTAAGGCGGTAATAATCGCTCGTATTTCCATGTTGGAAAGAATCTTATCCAAGCGCGCTTTCTCCACGTTCAAAATCTTACCTTTCAGCGGTAAAATCGCTTGGAATTGACGGTCGCGCCCCTGCTTTGCTGAACCTCCGGCTGAATCTCCCTCGACAATGTACAACTCGCTGATGGAAGCGTCCCGACTAGAACAATCGGCCAGTTTTCCCGGTAATGAGCTAAATTCCAGCGCGTTCTTCCGCCGGGTAAGTTCCCTCGCTTTCCGGGCCGCTTCCCGAGCACGTGCCGCCATCATCGACTTTTCCACAATTTTCTTTGCTTCTTGCGGATGCTCCTCAAGGAAAGTGAAAAAATGCTCAGCAAACAACGATTCCGTTATACCACGCGCTTCACTATTTCCAAGCTTTGTTTTCGTCTGGCCTTCAAACTGCGGGTTTGGAATTTTTACACTAATAATCGCCGTCAATCCTTCACGCACATCATCGCCTGTCAGATTTCCGTCTTTGTCTTTCAGCAAGTTATGCTTGCGTGCGTAATCATTAATCACCCGCGTTAGTGCGCTCTTAAAGCCGGACTCGTGCGTTCCGCCTTCATGCGTGTGAATGTTGTTAGCATAAGAATAAATATTGCTGGCAAACGAATCGTTATATTGAAGAGCAATCTCAACCATGAGACCGTCTTTTTCGCCGTCGATATAAATCGGAGGCTCATGGAGTTTTTCCCGGTTTTTATTCAGATATTCTACAAAAGAGCTAATGCCACCGTCATAATGGAAAGTCTCTGTCTTGTTCTCCCGCTCATCATGCAAGGTAATACGTATGCCGCGGTTTAAAAACGCCAGCTCGCGCAAACGCTTCTGCAAAATTTCGTAGTCAAACACGGTTGTTTCTGTAAAAATCTCCGGATCAGGCAAGAAAGTTACCTCCGTTCCCGTGTCTTCCGCTTCCCCGACCACCTTCAGTTCATCAAGCGGTTCTCCGTACGAATAACTTTGCTTATAACGCTTGCCATTCCGTTTCACTTCTACAGTCAGTGATTTAGACAGCGCGTTTACGACAGACACGCCCACCCCGTGCAAACCGCCGGATACTTTATATCCTTCACCGCCGAATTTACCGCCGGCATGCAATACGGTTAAAACGGTCTCAACTGTGGATCTGCCGGTTTTTTCGTGAATTTCCGTCGGAATGCCTCGTCCGTTGTCTGTAACCGTTATACTGTTATCCGGATGAACATACACGTGGATATCATCACAATACCCGGCAAGCGCTTCGTCAATGCTGTTGTCTACAACCTCCCAAACGAGATGATGCAATCCCCGAGTACTCGTCGATCCAATATACATGCCGGGACGTTTCCGAACCGCTTCCAGACCTTCAAGAACCTGAATCTGACTTGCTCCATAATTGTTCTGCGCATTATCTGTCATATAAGTCTCACCTGCTTTCTAAAAAATGAGCGCGACGCTTCAACGTTAGAGATGAAATCGGAGAACAATAAATTTTATCTTTCGTCACAACATACGATTTCGCTTGTTCATCCCCAAGCGCGACAACGCGGCCAGACTCCTCTGCCTTCTGCAAAAATTGCCGGGTAATCTTAGAGGATTGCTTCATGTGGTAATCAAGAATCGCGATTACATCTTTGGCACGTACTACCATATCGCCACCCAAATGAATAAACATACGGTTCCTCCTTCATTATTCCCGCGTAATAGTTCCTTGTTTTACCCGGTAAAGCGCAGCCTGCTGCAATGTCTGATGATATAAGCCCTCTACGCCTGTCGTAGTCACAAACGTTTGCACGCGGTCTTTAATATTTTGCAAAAGGTGGGTCTGTCGATTAGCATCCAACTCGGACAGCACGTCATCAAGAAGAAGAAGCGGGTACTCTCCCACCTCCTGACGAATTAATTCAATCTCCGCCAGCTTTAATGAAAGCGCGGTTGTACGTTGCTGTCCTTGTGAACCATATCGATGAACGCTCGTTCCGTTAATAAAAAAATGGATATCATCACGGTGCGGTCCAGCCAGACTGGTGCCCCGGACGATTTCCCGCTCCTGAATAGAGGTAAGGTATTTGTAGACAACTTCTTCTGCTTCGTTTTCCGACATATCTTTTGTAACCGGGAACGTACTTTCATACGAAAGCGTCAATTTTTCTTTTCCCTGAGTGATTTGGGCATGGATTTCCCGCCCCCATTTTTCCAGTTTATCCATGAAAACGAAACGTTTTTGCAGCACTTTCACAGCGAGATTTGCCATCTGGATATTGTAAACGTCAAGCATATCGCGAAACGCCTTGCCCGTCTGTAGTTCTTTCATCGCTTGATTGCGCTGTTGCACAAGTTTTTGGTACTGCAGCATATTATACAAGTAAGACTTGGATACCTGCCCGATTTCCATATCGAGAAAACGGCGACGGACATTCGGGCTTCCTTTTACGATGCTTAAATCTTCGGGCGCGAACATCACGACGTTCATAGCGCCGATATAATCGCTCAAACGGCGCTGTTCTAATTGATTGACTTTGGCTTTTTTCCCTTTTGCGGTAAGCTGAATATCCAGCGTTACCGGGCCACCCCGACGATCTACCCGGCAAGACAGGCGGGAAAACGAAGCGTCCCACCCGATTAATTCTTTGTCTTTGTTTGTGCGGTGTGATTTCGCCATCGCCAGAACGTAAATTGATTCCAGCATGTTTGTCTTTCCCTGCGCGTTTGAACCGACAAATAAAACAATAGGAGCGTCAAAATGTACGTGGACATGCTCAAAATTCCTGTAATGTGTCAATTCCAATTCTCTCAATATCAAACCGTCTTCCCTCCCGGCTCGCACGCTTTTCTATGGATAAAGCATGCCGCTGGCTACTTCACGGTTTGACGTAACACTTCATATGTGCCGAACCCTTCTACGTAAACCGTATCTCCATTATACAACTTTTTGCCGCGTCGATTCTCTGGCTCTTCATTTACCTCAACATGTGTTTGGGCAAGAAATATTTTTGCCTGTCCGCCTGTATCAATAATCTCGGCCAATTTCAAAAATTGGCCGAGGGGGATATATTCCGTCGTAATAGTAACCTTTTTTTTCTCCATTATGATGTAACCGCTCCCTATTGATTCGTTCTCACAGGCAAAATAAGGTGTAAGATCCAATCATGCTCCGTTGGACGAACGATAAATGGACTCATCGCACCAGTAAAACCGATGCGGATATTTTCGCTATCTACGGCCCGAAGTGCATCAATCATGTATTTCGCATTAAATGAGATTTTTACGTCTTCACCATCTACGGAGGAAGGTGCAACCTCTTCGGTTACTTTCCCTACTTCCGGCGTATTAGAAGAAATCTCGACCATTCCATCCGGACGCGTAAACAGGCGAACAATGTTATTTTTCCCTTCTCTTGCTAATAAGCTTGCCCGTTCTATTGCCCCTAAAAACTCTTTTGTCGATAAAATTATCTCCGTTTTCGTATTTTGCGGAATAATACGGCTTGTATCCGGGTATGTTCCGTCCAAAATACGAGAGTAAAAAAGAATATAGTTAATCTTTACCAAAATTTGATTATCTGTAATAACAAGATCCACTAGTTGGTCATCGTCTGGGAGAACTTTACTAAGCTCAATCAAACTTTTTCCTGGAATAACTACATTATCGAAACTTAAACTTGCCGCTGATTCAACGGAGGCTTTTCTTGTAGTTAGACGATGACTGTCTGTGGCCACGAACGAAAGTTGTCCGTCTCTCAGTTCCCACATAACGCCTGTCAGAATCGGTCGGGTTTCTGTAGTAGCAACCGCAAAGACCGTTTGACGAATCATTGTTTTTAACAAATCAGAAGGTAAACTAAGTATCTTATCCTCTTCAATTTGCGGCAGACACGGATAATCTTCAGCATTCATACCATTCAGGTTAAATTCTGAACGTCCAGAAGAAATGGTAGTAATAAACCGTTCATTCACGGAAATAGTTACTTGTTCGCCCGGCAACTTCCGTACAATTTCCCCTAAAAATTTAGAGGGCAGAACAACACTGCCTGGCGTAATGTCTTCAATCCACTGATGTTCTCCCGATTCCATCGGGACGTATTGTTCAATTGAAATATCCGAGTCGCTTGCTGTCAATGTAATTCCATCCTCATGAGCTACAATCTTAATTCCTGTAAGAATCGGAATCGTTGTTCTGGACGACACAGCTTTGCTCACTATATTAATCGCATTCGTCAGTTGCTCTCTTTGAATTGTAAACTTCATTGTATCCCCCTTTTAGGAATCTTCTTGGTCATTTTATCATATACTTTTATTTTATTCTTTTTTTATATCCAGTAATAGTAATAGAGGAGGTGGATATGTGAATAAGTTTGGTGTAAAAAAGAAATAAAGCCTATACACATGTGGATAACTTTGTGTACAGGCTATGTTGGTTATTCACATTTGTGCACAGGCAGGCTAATCGAAATTTATCGGCCGTTTTTAATCTTATCGATTAATTCCTGAATGGTTCCTTGTAACTGGCGATCGTTTTGTAAAGCCTTCGTAATTTTTTCATGCGCGTGAATGACGGTGGTATGATCGCGTCCACCAAATTCTTCCCCGATTTTTGGCAGGGAATAATCGGTTAGCTCTCTGGATAGATACATGGCAATTTGCCGTGGGAACGCGACGGACTTTGTTCGTTTCTTCGCTTTAAAATCCTCCAATTTTAGATTGAAGTATTCACCTACAGCTTGCTGAATGGTTGCGATGTTGATGATACGTGGCTTGTTGGAAGGAATAATATCTTTTAGTGCCTCTATTGCCAGTTCTGTGTCGATGTCCCGATTAATAAGAGAGGAATAGGCAACGACACGAATAAGCGCTCCTTCCAACTCACGGATATTCGTATCGATTTGGTTGGCAATATACACCATAACCTCGTTTGGAATTTCTAGGTTTTCCGCTTTTGCTTTCTTGCGTAAAATGGCGATTCTTGTTTCCAAATCCGGAGGTTGAATATCGGTAATTAGCCCCCATTCGAAACGGGAGCGTAACCTGTCTTCTAGCGTCGGAATTTCTTTGGGGGGCCGATCGCTTGAAATTACGATTTGCTTGCTTTCTTCATGCAAGGTGTTGAATGTATGGAAGAATTCTTCCTGCGTCTGTTCTTTTCCGGCTAGGAATTGAATATCGTCAATAAGCAAAATGTCTACGTTCCGGTATTTGTTGCGGAAATTGACTGTTTGATTATCACGGATCGAATTAATAAATTCATTTGTAAATTTCTCGGACGACAGATAAACGACTCGGGCGTTTGGGTTTTGCTCAAGTACATAATGACCGATTCCGTGCATTAGATGCGTTTTTCCCAGCCCAACGCCTCCGTAGATAAAAAGTGGGTTGTAAGCCTTTGCAGGCGCTTCAGCGACTGCAAGAGAAGCCGCATGCGCAAAGCGATTCCCCGCTCCAATGACAAATGTATCAAATGTATACTTCGGGTTTAGCATCGTTTGGGGGGAGTCGTCTTGCGTCGAGCTACGTTTTTCTTTTGAAGCGGGAACCGTACCCATTTCCGGTTCGTTTTGTTGGGAGTTTGAGGTAGGGACAACAAATTTGATTGTAATAACTTTGCCGGTTACCTCATACAATGTTTCTAGAATTAATTCGGAATATCTTGATTCGAGCCAGTCCCGCGTAAATTCGTTAGGAGCAGTAATTAAGAGCGTATTGTCGTCGAGCGACGTGGCTTTTGTTGATTTTAGCCATGTTTCAAAACTGGGTTTGCTAATGCGGGTTTGTATATGTGATAAGATAGTATCCCAAAGTTCTTTAGCATTGGTAACCATGTGTCTCCTTCCTTCTCCTTCCCCTTCCCATATAACAGCTTTGCTGAACCGTGTTTTTTTAAGAAGAAGCATGTAATGCTTAATAGGCGGCGATAGCAAAAGACATTGTGGATAATTCGTTTATATTTTGAGCGAGCACCGCAAAGGCTTCTTACTGTCTTTTGACAAAATCCCCATACATGTGGATGGTATTTTCCACACTATGTTTAAAAATGTCCACAATTTTATCCACATATTGTGGATAAATACATTGGTAACGTCAAGTTATCCACCGATTAAAACAAAATCATGATAGCAGATAAAGCTAATCACCGCAACGTTTTTTTGATAGTTATCCACAAATTCTATACCTTGTGTATAAAAGATATTCACAACACTAGATTTTGTGAATATCTTTTGGAGAAATGTGTGGGTAATTTGATTTCGGGAAATAATTTACTCACAGGGGATTGGGAAATAAAAAATGTGGATAAAGAATGACAGCTTGACATCTCACTCCTGGGATAGATATAATAACTTAGACTGTCTATAATATTGTTATTTTGGATGGAACCTTCCCAAGGAGGTGGATATAATGAAACCGACTTTTAACCCAAACAATCGTAAGCGTAAAAAAGTTCACGGCTTCCGCGCTCGTATGAGCACAAAGAACGGTCGTAAAGTTCTTGCACGCCGTCGCAGAAAAGGAAGAAAAGTATTGTCAGCATAAGGCCACTCCCATAGTGGCCTTTTCTACCGTTTTATTGGAGGATAAAGCGGGGAAGACAGCAGCAGATAAGGAGTGTGTCCTTTGTATCGCAAGAACAGGTTGCGAAAAAATGAGGAATTCCAGATTGTTTTTAAACAGGGCACTTCTGTTGCGAACCGCCAATTCGTTATTTATTATCTGGAAAAAGAGGGACAGGACGCTTTTCGGGTAGGGGTTTCTGTCAGCAAAAAGATGGGAAAGGCGGTTACGCGCAATCGGCTGCGGCGAATCATCAAAGAGGCGATTCGCCTGCGCGCGGATGAGATTAAACCGAACGTTGACTTCATTGTGATTTGCCGTCTGCCTGCTGTGGAGCTGGGATTTCATCAATTTAAAGAAAGCCTCTACCATTGCATGAGGAAAGCCCGTTTATTCAAAGGAACGAAAAGAGGAAAAAATACATCTTGATAATAATATTTGATAATAATATTTGTGTCAGAAAGTTTTCATTTTTTTCTTTCGGCAAGTATAATAATTGAAAATACATAAGTTGCAAGGGGGAATTTTCTTGCTTCCCAAGCGATTAAAACTGGCACTGCTTTTTGCGCTAATCGCTGTATTTTCCGCAGGATGTACCGCCGCCAACCCGAATCATCCTTTGCCGATCGACCCGAACAGAGGAATTTGGGACAAGTTTTTTGTATATCCGCTTTCTTGGTTGTTACAAGAATCGGCGGCTTTGGCCAGTGGAAACTACGGAATTGCGATTTTAATCGTAACTATTATTGTTCGCGTAGCGATTTTGCCGCTCATGATAAAACAGATGAAAAGCAGCAAGAAGATGCAGGAATTGCAGCCTGAGATGATGAAGCTGCGCGATAGGTTCAAAAACGATCCGCAACGTTATCAGCAAGAAATGATGAAGCTGTACCAAACGCATCAAATCAACCCGCTTTCTGGATGTTTGCCGATTTTAATCCAGATGCCGATTTTGCTTGCTTTTTATCATGCGATTATTCGGACAGGAGAAATTCGCTCCCATAGTTTTCTATGGCTGCAGCTTGGCGCAAAAGACCCGTATTTCATCTTACCGATTATTGCAGCTATAACCACGTATTTGCAACAATGGATGATGATGCGAAACAATGCGGCTGCTGCTGAAAATCCGCAAATGAAAATGATGCTATATTTGATGCCGGTTATGATTCTTGTCATCTCTATGACCCTTCCGTCTGCCTTATCTTTGTACTGGGTATACGGAAACATCTTTACTATTGTTCAAACATATTTCCTTTATCGCGATACTGCTCCTAAAGGAGGAACGGCCAAGTGAAAAAGGTGACGGCAACGGGAAAAACAGTAGAAGACGCGATTCAATCAGCGTTGCGGGAGCTTCAGACCACGCGCGACATGGTTACATACCGTGTGCTGGAGGAGCCAAGTAAAGGCTTTTTTGGGTTAATTGGTGCTCGTGACGCAAAAGTGGAAGTAATTCTACAGGAAAAACTAGAAAAAAATGAAGTTTCTGGTGTTCTGGAAGAGTCGTCTGTAAATGAACCTGTGCCTGAACCTGAAAAAATAGCCATTTCTTCCCTAGAAGAAAATGTTGAAGAGGCGGAAGAAACACCGGAAATGCCCAGGGAGGCAGTGAGAGTAGATGCGATCCGCCGAGGGAAAGCGTTTTTGGAAGAAGTACTCGCTACAATGGGGCTTCATGTCCAAGTGGAACAGATCGAAGAAGATGGGAAAGTAATCTTTAACCTAAAAGGCCAAGGGCTTGGTCTCGTCATCGGTCGCCGCGGCCAAACGCTTGATTCACTTCAATATTTAGTAAATGTGGTGACAAACCGGCATATGGATAAGCGAGTGCGAATTGTGCTGGATGCGGGGGATTACCGTGAAAAACGGAAAGGGGCACTGGAGCAGCTAGCAGATCGGATGGCGCGCCAAGTAGCTAAAACCCGAAAACCAGTACGTCTGGAACCGATGAATCCAGCGGAACGGAAGATGATTCATAGCCGACTGCAAAATCACCCACAGGTAGAGACGTTTAGCGAAGGGACGGAGCCGTACCGACGTGTGGTTATCACTTTGAAAAAGTAATAATAAATATAGAAACCTCCCTGCTTTTTATTGTAGGGAGGTTTTTTGTGGATAAAGTAAAGATGATACTTTACTAATGAACTTTTGTTTTGTTCTCAAATATTGATGAAGTATGTTATCCTATAAATTTAGGGAAAGCTTTAAAAAACATGCCTTTTGCGTGGTGACATAAAATGGATTTTGATACAATAGCAGCCGTTGCAACGCCTCTGGGTGAGGGTGGTATCGCCATTATTCGCGTGAGCGGATCGGATGCGATTGCAGCTGTGGATAAAATATTTAAAGGACGTCAAAAATTATCCACTGTGGATAGTCATACCATCAATTACGGGCATCTAATAGATGAAAACGGTGAAACTTTAGAAGAAGTGATGGTTTCTGTTATGCGGGCACCGCGTACGTTTACGAGGGAAGATGTTGTCGAAGTGAATTGCCATGGAGGGATTGTGTCCGTAAAGCGCGTACTAGATCTTGTACTTGCGCAGGGGGTACGCATGGCCGAACCGGGCGAGTTTACGAAGCGGGCATTTCTTAATGGTCGAATCGATTTGTCGCAGGCGGAAGCGGTTATCGATTTGATTCGCGCTAAGACGGATCGTGCGATGAAAGTGGCGCTTAATCAGGTGCAAGGTAAGTTGTCAAAACTTATTGGTAAACTGCGTCAGCAGCTGCTCGAATTAATGGCACATATTGAAGTAACAATTGATTATCCTGAGCATGATGTGGACGAAGTGACACGAACTTTGTTGTCCGAGAAAAGCCGCTGGGTACAGGGAGAGATCGAAAAGCTTCTAAGCACAGCAAAGCAGGGAAAAATTCTGCGCGAAGGTTTGGCTACCGTTATTGTTGGTCGGCCAAACGTGGGAAAATCGTCGCTTTTAAACAGCTTGCTACAGGAGGTGAAAGCCATCGTTACAGATGTTCCTGGCACGACGCGTGATATTATCGAGGAATATGTCAATGTCCGGGGTGTTCCGTTACGCCTTGTTGACACTGCAGGGATTCGGGAGACCGAAGATATTGTCGAGCGTATTGGGGTCGAGAAATCGCGTGAGATGCTGGGAAAGGCTGATTTGGTTCTCTTGGTGCTGAACTTTGGGGAAGAGTTAGAGGATGAGGATCGTAATTTGCTTGCGGTCGTTAAACCGATGAACGCAATTGTTATTGTTAATAAGACTGATTTGCCGCAGAAAATCGACATGGAAGAAGTACGCAGACTGGCTGGAGATTTGCCGCTAGTTACCATCTCGGTGAAAGAAGAAGAGGGGATCGAACAACTTGAAGAAGTGATTGCTTCTTTATTCTTCTCCGGCTCGGTACAGAGCGATGATTTAACATATGTAAGCAATTCTCGACATATTCAGCTTTTACAGGAAGCGTATAGAACGATTGGAGAAGCGATTGAAGCAGTGGAAAACGGATTGCCTGTCGATATGGTGGCGTTTGATATTCGCCGCACATGGGAACTGCTTGGCGAGGTGGTCGGGGACGCAGTGAGCGATGATTTGATTGATCAGATTTTTTCTCAGTTCTGTCTTGGAAAGTAGTAAGAAAGCGCGGAGAATTGCGCGGAGGAGGAAATACGAAAATGGGATACCAGGCAGGTACATTTGATGTAATTGTTGTCGGCGCCGGACATGCGGGAGTGGAAGCGGCGCTTGCCGCGGCCCGCATGGGATGTTCGACGCTTCTGTTAACAATTAATCTGGATATGATAGCGTATATGCCATGTAACCCTTCGATTGGCGGGCCGGCCAAAGGTCACGTGGTTCGTGAAATCGACGCGCTCGGTGGCGAGATGGGCAAAAATATTGACAAAACGTATATTCAGATGCGGATGCTAAATACGGGGAAAGGCCCGGCTGTGCATGCGTTGCGCGCGCAGGCGGATAAATTTCTATACCAGCATACAATGAAGCAAACGGTGGAAAATACAGAAAATCTGACGTTGCGCCAAGGGATGGTTGAGCGTTTGATTGTTGAGGATGGCGTATGTAAAGGTGTGATTACGAAAACTGGTGCCGAATATGCAGCTAAGGCAGTTGTATTGACAACCGGTACGTATTTACGTGGAAAAATTATTATCGGTGAGTTGCAATATGAAAGTGGTCCAAACAATATGCAGCCGTCCATCGGATTGTCCGATCATTTGAGAGAGCTTGGTTTTGAATTGGTTCGTTTTAAAACTGGTACGCCGCCGCGCGTTCACAACAGTTCAATTGACTATAGTAAAACAGAAATTCAGCCGGGAGATGATGTTTCGCGGGCATTTTCTTATGAAACAACGGAATTTCGTGTAGAGGATCAGCTACCATGCTGGCTTACGTGTACGAATGAGAGAACACACGAAATTATCAACAATAATTTGTATCGTGCGCCGATGTTTTCCGGAGCGATCGAGGGAACGGGTCCTCGTTATTGTCCTTCTATCGAGGATAAAATTGTTCGCTTCAGCGATAAGCCGCGTCATCAAATTTTCTTAGAACCGGAAGGACGCAATACAGAAGAAGTATATGTACAAGGATTATCCACAAGCATGCCTGAAGAAGTGCAATTAGAAATTCTGAAAACAATCTCTGGTCTGGAAAACGTAAAAATGATGCGTCCTGGATATGCCATTGAATATGATGCGATTGTACCGAGTCAGCTGTGGCCAACCCTTGAAACAAAGCGGCTTAAAAACTTGTACACAGCGGGACAATTAAATGGCACATCCGGCTACGAAGAAGCGGCGGGCCAGGGAATTATGGCTGGCATTAACGCCGCGTTGAAAGTACAAGGTAAAGAGCCGCTCATTCTTGATCGTTCGCAAGCATATATTGGTGTGATGATCGATGATCTTGTCACGAAAGGAACGAGTGAACCGTATCGTTTGCTTACATCCCGGGCGGAATACCGGTTACTTCTACGTCATGACAACGCGGACATGCGTCTTACGGAAATCGGATATAAAATTGGCTTGATTAGCGAAGAGCGTTATCAGCGTTTTTTGAAGAAAAAAGAAGCGATCGAAGCGGAGAAGGAACGCTTGAGGACAACGAAAATAGGGCCGCAACCGGAAGTGCAGCAAATGCTGCGCGAGGTTGGTTCTAAAGAGCTTGACAATGCGATTGATCTGTATTCCTTGTTGAAACGTCCGGAAGTAACTTATAAGCATATTGCACAGATTGCGCCGGCGGAAATGGAGATCCCGGCGGACGTAGCGGAGCAGGTTGAAATCCAGATTAAGTACGAAGGATATATCCGCAAGCAATTACAGGATGTGGACCGTCTCAAGAAAATGGAGAAAAAACGTTTACCAGAAAATCTGGATTACATGAATATCCAAGGTCTTGCAATGGAGGCGCGCCAGAAACTTAACAAAGTCAAACCTCTTTCTATTGGCCAGGCATCGCGCATTTCCGGGGTAACGCCAGCGGATATCTCCGTTTTACTTGTATATCTCGAATCTTATAATCGAAAAGTCGCAAATTAGGAGAGATCCATGGACGCAGTGACATTGAGACAATTAACTGCTGAAAAAGGAATTGAACTTTCAGAAGAGCAGCTTCAGCAGTTCGAGAAGTATTATGAGCTACTTGTAGAATGGAACGAAAAAATGAATTTGACAGGGATTACGGAAAAGCAGCAGGTATATGAAAAACATTTTTATGATTCAATTACACCGGCGTTTTATTATACGTTTACTGGTGCGGAAAGTTTAATTGACGTTGGTTCAGGTGCGGGCTTTCCGGGGATTCCGCTCAAAATTTGTTTCCCGTCATTAAAATTGACGATACTTGATTCGTTGAATAAGCGGCTTGTCTTTTTGCAAGAAGTGGCAAGGCAGCTTGGCCTGGTGGATATCTCATTTGTCCATAGCCGGGCAGAAGATGCCGGAAAAGACAAGAAATACCGTGATCGCTTTGATCTTGTGACTGCCCGGGCGGTAGCGAGGATGAGCGTACTTGCGGAATTGTGTTTACCGTTTGTTAAACCGGGCGGCGCGTTCCTTGTCATGAAAGGTGCGGATATTGAAGCGGAGTTGAACGAAGGCAAAAAAGCGATTAAAGTTCTTGGTGGAAAAACCGAAAGAGTCGAGACGTTTGAACTTCCGGAAGAAAAAGCGGAACGCAACATCATCATTATTCGTAAACAGCAGAAGACCCCATCTGTTTATCCTCGAAAAGCCGGTACTCCCGCCAAGAAACCAATTGTATAACAAGGACAAGAAGGTAGCCAAAAGGCTGCCTTTTCTCATTGACAAATGCGAAAAACTTATGGGGCCTGTCCGTCTTTCCTTTTTTGCGGCAAATTTGTATGGGAGCAACAAAGGCTGTTGCCTGCGCTTGCGTTTGACAGCAGCTAAGTTTTTTATCGTGTTCTATAAGATTGCGCGCTTTCATAATGTTTCACGTGAAACATTGTGCAGGAAATAGGTGGGATGATGGCGAATATTGAAATTGGAAAGAAGGAGAAGTGGGTGATGTCTTATGAAGGATCAGTTTTCTCGATTATTTGGTCTAACAGAACGTACCGATCAGGAAGAGATTCGACAGATACCCGTAGCTCAAATTGTCCCTAATCCTTATCAACCACGAACTGTGTTTGATGATGATAAAATTGATGAACTATGCGAGACAATAAAAGTCCACGGCATTATTCAACCAATTGTTGTACGGGAAAGAAGAGGCGTGTTTGAAATTATTGCTGGTGAGCGACGGTGGCGCGCAGTTACAAGGTTAGGTATGGAAACAATCCCGGCTATTGTAAAGGATTTTAATGATGAGCAGGCGGCTTCTATTGCTTTGATTGAAAACTTGCAGCGAGAAGGGCTTACTCCAATCGAGGAGGCTATAGCTTACCAGAAGCTTATTGATATTCATGGCTTAACACAGGAAAGCTTGGCGAACCGGCTGGGGAAAGGCCAGTCGACGATTGCTAATAAATTACGTCTGCTTCATCTGCCAGAACAGGTTCAAGAAGCATTGCTCGCTCGAAAAATTTCTGAACGGCACGCTAGGGCTCTATTAGTCTTAAAAGATGAGCGGGCCCAGTTAAAGCTTTTGAAAGAAATTATAGAAAAAGGGTGGAACGTAAAGCAAACAGAGCAACGCATCAAGTCGATAATGGAGCAGAAGAACGAAAAACCTGTGCCGAAGCGGCGTTCTTTTTCAAAAGATACACGTCTGGCCATTAATACTGTAAGACAATCTGTAGATATGGTGTTGCAAAGCGGCTTATATATTGAAACACAAGAAGAAGACCACGAAGAATTTTATCAATTCATCATTAAAATTCCGAAGAATAAAAAATAAGATTTTATCATTTAGCCAAGAATCTCGTGGCTTTAGCCATGAGAGATTTAAGAATGGCAAACTCATGCGGCATTCTAATGAATATTATTATCAAACCAAATGAAGGGAGGCAGCAGGATGAGGCGCATTCCTCCCGCTCTTAAACAGGCGGGCTTCCTGCGCCTTTTTCTGTGAAACGTATGGGTAAAATTATTGCGGTCACAAATCAAAAAGGCGGCGTAGGAAAAACAACTACCTCTGTTAATCTTAGTGCATGTATTGCCAAAGAAGGAAAGAAAGTACTGCTTGTTGATATTGATGCCCAGGGAAATGCTACGAGCGGTATTGGAATCGAAAAAGCGAATGTTCGTTATTGTGTGTACGATGTATTGATTAACGACATTAACACGCTTGACGCAATTTTACCAACCGACATTGAGGGATTGTTCGTGCTGCCGGCTACCATTCAACTGGCAGGCGCAGAGATTGAACTTGTGCCTGTATATTCGCGAGAAAAACGTCTAAAGAAAGCGCTTGATACAGTACGGGATAAGTATGATTATATTATTATTGATTGTCCGCCTTCGCTCGGCATTCTAACTGTTAATGCGCTGACCGCGGCTGATTCTGTCCTGATTCCGATTCAGTGTGAATATTACGCGCTGGAAGGGTTAAGTCAACTATTGAACACAATTCGGCTTGTACAAAAACAGTTAAATCGTAATTTATATATCGAAGGTGTACTGCTAACCATGCTGGACGCCCGTACTAATCTCGGCATTCAGGTTATTGATGAAGTGAAGAAGTATTTTCAAGAAAAAGTGTATGGTACGATTATCCCGCGCAATGTTCGCCTAAGTGAAGCACCCAGCCACGGCCAAGCGATTATCACCTACGATCGCCGTTCTAAGGGAGCGGAAGTGTATACTGATTTAGCCAGAGAGGTGATTGGCATTGACTAAACGACTGGGGCGGGGACTGGATGCGCTGATTTCTTCGCTTGATATTGATGAAGGAGATCATATTTTACAAGTAGAAATCAAAAAAATCCGGCCCAATCCATATCAACCCCGCAAATACTTTGAAGAAGAAGCGTTGAATGAGCTTGCTGATTCAATTAAAGAACACGGTATTATCCAACCGTTAATAGCAAGAAAAAGCATAAAAGGATATGAATTAGTAGCAGGCGAGCGGAGGCTTAGAGCCGCTAAATTGGCGAATGTCGAACATGTGCCCGTAGTTGTCCGTGAGTTTACCGATGAACAGGTCATGCAAATTGCTTTGATCGAGAATTTACAACGAGAAGATTTGAACGCGATTGAAATTGCACAGGCTTATCAGAAACTAATGACAGCTTTTTCATTAAAGCAGGAAGAATTGGCAAAGAAAGTAGGAAAAAGCAGGCCACATGTAGCAAACTTTTTGCGTCTTCTTCAATTACCGAAAGAAATTCAGGAGCGAGTTTCACGTGGAACGTTATCAATGGGACATGCCCGGACATTGCTCGGTGTAGAAAAAGACCAGATAAAAATTGAACTAGCAAAAGAAGTAGAAGAAAAGTCGCTCAGTGTTCGCCAGCTGGAAGAGATAGTAAAAAGAATGAGCGAAAAGAAAAAAGTTTCACGCGAAACAAAAGACACAGAAACTCAACGTTTTGTAAAGGACTGGGAAGAAAGGTTGCGCATGGCGTTCGGAACATTGGTACATGTTAAGCCTTCAAAAAGTAAAAATCGAGGCAAAATTGAAATTTCATATTTTTCTCAGGAAGATTTGGAACGGATTCTTGAACTTGTTGAAAATAGCAAAGCATAAGCAAGGCAACCTGCAGAAAATAGGTTGCCTTCGCTGTTAGAAACGGACAATATAAAGAATAAAGGAAGGGAGAGAAGAGCGTGATGATATATTTGGACAACGCAGCCTCCACTTGGCCGAAGCCAAAAGAAGTTAGCCAAGCAGTAGCCGAATGTATCGAAGAGTATGCTGCAAACCCGGGGCGCGGCGGCCATAAACTTTCAATGAAGGCAAGTAAAACGGTATATCAGGCAAGAGTAAAGCTAGCCAAGCTTTTTAATATTAAAAATCCAAATGATATCTTTTTTACATTAAATGCGACGCAAGCATTAAACCAAGCTATTAAAGGATTTATACGGCAGGGAGATCATGTGGTTACGACTTCGCTGGAGCATAATTCCGTCCGCCGTCCGCTGGAGTTTTTGCGGAAAGAAGTCGGCGTGGAGATTACATATATTAAACCGGAGAATTATATGTTTTCGCTTGAGACCATTCGTGCAGCTATTCGCGAGAATACGAAATTGATTGTTGTTAGCCATGCTTCGAATTTATTGGGGACAATTGCTCCTGTGAAAGAAATAGGTCGGATTGCCCGGGAAGCGGGAGTAAGATATCTGGTAGACGCGTCGCAGACGGCGGGCATTCTACCGATTGATGTAGAAGACATGTACATCGATATGCTTGCTTTTCCAGGGCATAAAGGGTTGTACGGCCCGCAAGGAACTGGAGGTTTATATGTTCATTCTTCTATTGCTCTTACGCCATTGCTGCATGGTGGAACAGGCAGTCATTCAGAGGATATTGACCAACCAATGACGCGGCCGGATCGTTATGAAAGCGGGACACTAAATACGCCGGGGATCGCCGGGTTGGCGGCGGGGGTGGAATTTGTGCTACAGACAGGAATAGAGTCTATTCGCAGAAAAGAATGGTGGCTTACGCGTCTTCTGCTTGAAAAGTTGGAAGACATGGAAGGGGTAACGGTGTTTGGACCTGATAAGGATACAGAACGGGTCGGGGTTGTACCGTTTATGCTAGAAGGGGTCGATGCTTCTGAACTCGCCTATATTTTAGATCAGGAGTATAATATTGCTGTCCGCGCCGGTTTTCATTGTACACCTTTGGCACACGAAACGGTAGGGACGTTGACAACAGGGGCTGTTCGCGCTAGTTTTGGTTATTTTAATAAACAAGAAGATGTAGAAGCGCTGGTTGTGGCTTTACGGGAGATTAGAGAGGCTTTTGCGTTCTAAAGGTTTTTCTCAATTAAATAATGGTCGAATGGTCGGCAAGAGAGCCGCAAGAGTAAAAAGAGCATATGATTCATAGTAGCAATGAATCATATGCTCTTTGCTTATTCGGAAGCGCTTTGATACAAGGAAGAGCGATTTCCTATGTTGGGCATATAGCGATATGGCGATTCTTTTATGTGGACGATTGCGCTATAAAGCGAAGTTGCGATAATTTCGCTCATTTTCATCACGACGCTTAGACGAGTGTTCTGTAGGACAAAATATTCCATAAATCCGCCTATATTCACAATGCCAGTAATGTGAAATGTTCCTACCTCGGGCAGTTGTTTTTTTACTCCTGCCCCTGGTTTAATGGGGCCGTGGGCGACTGTGATTTTACCAACGCTGTTGAGTTGTCCGAGACAGGCATCAATTGCGATAATAAGCGGATTGGTATGTTTTTTCTTTACATAGTCGATGGTTTCTTGAAGATTCACGGCATGGACGGGAGAATCAAGTGTTCCGTAAATCGAAACATTGCTTGGGTACATACGTTCAAGATGGGAACCGACAATTGGACCAAGCGCATCGCCGGTGGAACGGTCGGTTCCAATGCAGAATACGACGATATCCGAATATCCACGGTATACGCGAAGGCGTTGCTGCAGATGTTGGGTTAACAATTCAACGGCTTGTTCCTCTGAATGGTCAATGCGAAAGGGATTGGGCGGGTACATGTGTACCGTATTGCTGTCGTTTATCATTTGTACCTCCCGTATGAAAATAATATTATCAGTATACGCCGGAGTTGTTAAAAATATACTACTGTAATAACGTATTCAGAGATTGGGGAATAAGGGACAATGATGGGCGACACCAAAGAACATTTTATTAATGTTTACACGACTTGCTTTACAATATGACATGTGAAGGGATACATTTGGAATATGACTTAGTTTTGGAATTTTGCTATATTTTTGTACAGAGCATTATATTAAGAAAGTTTTTATGCTTATACTCGTTCGTTCTTTTTTCACGTATTAAAGAAGAATCATCATATTATGTGCAGACTGGCAAAGCATCGTTCACATCTTTTGTTTTTTTCATCTAAAATCGTAAATCCTCTACCCTTAAGCGAAGTATAGGAGGGGAGCGTTGACTGCTTATACGATTAATAAGGAAGAAAAAACGCAAAGGATGTTATGTTACAATAAGGAGAATGATATGAACAGCCGCATTTTAATTGCATTTGATTCGACCCAGCAAGCGCTGCGAGCAGAAGTGTTGCTTGAATATGCGGACATCGAGATTGACACAAGGCCGACACCGAAAGAAATTACGGCCGGATGCGCCCTATCGATCGATATTCCCGCCGCTGATTTTTTAGAAGTCGATCGCATTATTAAAGATGAAAATGTCGAAATAAAAGGGTATTATCATATGGTGAAGGGTATTTATGTACCTTATATTCATCGGGAAGAAATGGAACATGAATAGTTAGAACTAGATGGAGAATAGGAGGAATTGAATGCATGGATTTACATAAGTATTATGATGATTTTATAACTTATATAACCGATGTGGAAAAGTGGGTCGCTTTTGGTAAAATAACCCTTAAGATTGTTCTTATTCTCATCGTAGCGAAAATTCTTGTCGTTGTGGGAAACGCTGCGGTAAACCGTTTATTCAAAGAACGCGAAGCATCTGCAAATAAGTTTGATCGCCTTCGCATGGACCCACGCCGTAGCCAGACGATGCGAACCTTGATAAATAATGTTATTAAATATACGATTTATTTTATTGCGTTTTTAAACGTTTTTACGTTTCTTGGATATGATCCAAAACCGCTTTTGGCAAGTGCTGGTGTACTGGGATTGGCGATTGGCTTTGGCGCTCAGAATCTAGTGCGTGACGTGATTACTGGCTTTTTTATTATTTTTGAAGACCAATTTGCGGTTGGAGATGTAGTCACAATTAACAACATAACCGGAACGGTTCAAGAAATTGGTCTGCGCGTTACCCGAATCAAAATTTGGACAGGGGAAATTCATATTATTCCAAATGGGAGTATTACGGAAGTAACAAACTTGTCCATCGCAAATTCTATGGCTGTGGTTGATGTGAGCGTTTCGTATAAAGAAGATATTAATGAAGTCGTAAGAATACTTGAGGAAGCGGCGCCCAGATGGGAACAAGAATATGAAGAAATCGTTAAAACCCCGACCGTTCTTGGTGTGGAGCGTTTTGGCGCTTCTGATGTAGTTATCCGTCTCATTGCGGAATGCCAGCCGATGCAACATTATCCGGTTATGCGTAGATTACGGGCAGATATCAAAAAAATGTTTGATGAACGGGGCATTGAAATCCCTTACCCACATATGGTTATGATTCCTCAGCGTGGTGATAATAATCAGATGGCTGCTGAAGAAGTGTCCAAGCAGAAAGCTTCATCCTAATAACAAAAAGAGGGGAGACGTAAAGATGGAGCGGAAAGAATTTGGACTAGGAGACATCGTAGAAATGAAAAAGCCACATCCGTGTGGCACAAATCGTTGGAAAATTATTCGCATGGGAATGGATATTCGTTTAAAATGTCAGGGGTGTGATCACAGTGTTCTCATTCCGCGTCAAAAATTCGAGAAACGGTTAAAGAAAGTACTTGTCCGTGCCGGAGAAGAAAAATAAATTAAGAAAAGCTCGCGGGGCACACCTGCGAGCTTTTCTTATTTATTTTTCGCTCTTTTCATTTAAAAAAGCCATAAGTAGAATGCGAGAGTTGGTTTCTTGGCTTAATTGTTTTTCTAGCTCTTGAATTTTTGCTACTTCTCTTTCTGACAGATTGGCCGGGGGATATGTGTTAAGATACTCGTTAGCCATGATTTCACCTCCTCAACGTAGTATGCCCTGATTAAAGGGGGAGAGACGGGCTAATTGTTTTTTCCTGCGATATACTCGTGCTATAATGGTAAAAGTATTTTTGGAAATTAAGATTGAGGAGTGTTTACATATATGGGAAACTCTTGCGGTATTGTCGGCCTTCCTAACGTAGGAAAGTCCACTTTATTCAATGCGATTACACAGGCAGGCGCCGAATCGGCGAATTATCCGTTTTGTACGATTGAACCAAACGTAGGAATCGTGGAGGTGCCAGACCCGCGTCTGAAAAAGCTGACAGAAATTGTAGTGCCAAATCGTACGGTTCCAACGACGTTCCAGTTTGTTGACATCGCTGGTCTTGTGCGTGGCGCAAGCAAGGGAGAAGGGCTTGGTAACCAGTTTCTGTCCCATATTCGTGAAGTAGACGCGATTGCGCACGTAGTTCGCTGCTTCGAAGACGAGAATATTACTCATGTTGAGGGACGGGTAGACCCGGTTAGCGATATCACGACGATTAATCTTGAGTTGATACTGGCGGATCTTGAATCGGTTGAGCGTCGTATCGATCGTTTAGGAAGGAAAGTAAAAGCTGGAGATAAAGATGCAAAAATGGAATATGAAGTGCTTTTAAAAATTAAAGAAGCGCTGGAGAATGAGAAACCGGCTCGCAGTGTGGAGCTTACGGATGACGAGAAAAAACTTGTACGCCATTTCCATTTGTTAACGATGAAGCCAGTATTATACGTGGCCAACGTAAGCGAAGACGGTATCCAAGAAGCGGAAAACGGACAAAATGAGCATGTAGAGAAGGTGAAAGAATTCGCTGTAGCAGAAGGTTCACGCGTTGTTGTCATTTCCGCGAAAGTAGAGTCTGAAATTGCGGAGATGGATGAACAAGATAAGCAGATGTTTTTGGAAGAGCTTGGCCTGAAGGAATCTGGACTGGATCGTTTAATTCGCGAAGCATACGCGCTGCTTGGCTTGATTACGTATTTTACGGCCGGTGTGCAGGAAGTTCGCGCTTGGACGATTCGCCGTGGCACGAAGGCACCTCAAGCGGCTGGCGTTATTCATAACGACTTTGAACGCGGCTTTATTCGCGCGGAAGTAGTAGCTTACGATGATTTAATTGAAGCCGGTTCGATGACAAAGGCGAAAGAAAATGGAAAATTCCGTCTGGAAGGAAAAGACTATATCGTGAATGATGGAGATATTATGCATTTTCGTTTTAATGTATAAAAAATACAAAAAAATAAAGATAAAACAGTAGAAAATCATGTAAAATATTGGTAAAATATAAATACAAAAAGGTATCCATTTTTTTTTGACTGGAACGTGCTCTAGCAAATTGGAAGAAAAAATACTTGCAGCATTTTGAATAATTTATTATAATTTTTAAATGCGAGTTTAGAAATAGTCACGTCTAGAACGTGCTCGCTCCTTGTCCCATATATATGGGGCCGTTTAGTCCAAAAGGAGGTGAAGAATATGCGTAAATACGAAGTGATGTACATTCTGCGCCCGGATCTTCAAGAGGAAGCCATTAAGGCTAACATTGAGCGCTTCTCCGGAATTATTACGGAGAAAGGCGGTCAGATGGAGAAGATTACTGAAATGGGTAAGAAACGTCTGGCATACGAAATCAAGGATTACCGCGAGGGTTTCTATGTGCTCATGAATTTCCAAGCCGAGCCGCAAGCGGTTGCTGAGATGGAACGTCTGATGAAAATCAATGATGATATCATTCGTTACCTGGTTGTTCGTGAAGACGAAAAATAAGTCTTATGATTTGGAGGGATTATCGTGTTGAATCGTGTGGTATTGTTAGGGCGTTTAACCAAAGATCCCGAACTCCGCTATACGCCGAACGGAACTGCTGTAGTTACCTTTACGCTTGCGGTTGATCGTCGAATGACGAATCAACAGGGCGAAAGAGAAACCGACTTTCTTCCTATTGTTGTATGGAGCAAGTTGGCTGAATTATGCGCCCAATACCTGAAAAAAGGGCAGCAAGCCGCTGTGGAAGGACGCATTCAGGTGCGTAACTACGAAAATAAGGAAGGACGTCGCGTATATGTTACGGAAATCATTGCAGATAATGTGCAATTCTTAGGCGGTAGACAAGGCCAAAGCAGCGACGAATCATACTCCAGCGGATTTGAGAGGTCGGCGGGTTTTGATGGCGGACATTCTCGCGATTCGTTTGACGATAATCCCTTTGCTAACGATCAGAGACCGATCGATATTTCGGACGACGATTTACCATTTTAATAACGCTACGGTATGATTTAAACAAAAGGAGGGAATTTTCATGGCACAACGTCGTGGACGCGGTAAGCGCCGTAAAGTTTGTTACTTTACTGCGAACAAAATTACTCATATCGACTACAAAGATGTTGATTTGCTGAAGAAGTTCATCAGCGAACGCGGTAAAATTTTACCTCGCCGCGTAACTGGAACTTCCGCGAAATACCAACGTATGCTGACGGTTGCGATTAAGCGCGCTCGTCAAGTTGCTTTGTTGCCATACGTAACAGAGTAATATACATGGATAGAAAGAGGCAGAGAGGAATACTCCTGCCTCTTTTTTCACCTCCTTATTTGCCACTTGACCGTTCTTTATGATAAATTTAGTGAGGCTTATTTTTTTTGCAAAAAATGATAAAAAGGAGGGAACACCTGTGCAAAATAACGTAAGGGCGATCTTGGAAGGAGCATTCGTCAGCGCAATTTTTCTTGTGCTTTTTTTTATCGCGTTTTATACGCCGCTCAGCATTGTTGCCGTGTTTGCGTTGCCGCTTCCGCTTACCGTATATGGGTACCGTCATGAGGCAAAAGCAGGAGGACTGGCTGCTTTTGTGACTGTATTTTTGTCGTTTATATTCGCAGGCTTTCCAGGATTGCTACTATCTTTTCCGGCCGCTGTTATGGGACTGGTCATGGGTGTTGCCTATCGGAAGAAAAAGTCGGCTGGGCAGGTTCTAATGATCGGAACATTAGTGGAACTGACTTTTATGTTTGTCAGTATCGGTCTGGCGCTAGCCGTTATGAAAATAAATCCTTTGGATGATATGATAAAAGCTATGCGGGAAATTTCGGAGCAAGTTTTGACTGATATGCAGAAACAGATTGAGAATTCGGTTAGCCAATTGCCCGAAGACCAAAGAAATGAGGCACAGACAAAGCAACTCGCACAGCTTAAAGAATCTTTAGGGATGATGAAAGCGCAGGTTACATCTTTAATCACGGCTATCATTCCAGGGCTTTTAATTTCATCATCGCTTTTGTCCGCTTTAATCAACCATGCGTTTTTCCGGCGAATTTCGCAGCGAATGGGCGTACAGATTCAATCATTGCCAGCTTTACATAATTTGCGCTTTCCGCGCTCGATTTTGTATTATTATTTTATTGTACTCTTTCTGTTCATGATAAAAGGACTACAGGATTACCATTTTTTGTACATGGCGGTTCTTAATATTATGCTGGTGTTGCAGCTGCTCTTTTTCGTGCAGGGATTAGGATTTATTGCGTACTGGATTCATCAGCGTAACGCAAGCAAAGGGCTGTTATTTATTGCGGTGATCTTGTTCCTTATTCCGCCGTTTACTTATATACTACTGTTAATAGGGGTTCTGGATGTAGGTTTTAATCTGCGGAACCGATTTTTTCGATAATAGGAGCTGAGTATATGCTGAAGTTCCTGGCAAAGCGCTGGTTTGGCTCGCATATTATCCTCGCTCTCGGCTTTTGTGCATTAGCGGCTGGATTATTGGCTGTTTATGTAAATTGGGTGTTTGCGATCATTGGTTTTGTGGTGGTGGCGAGCAGTGGATATCTTGCGTTTCATAATCAGCTGCTTATTCGTGATGAGATGGAGACATATATTTCTACATTAAGCCATCGCATCAAAAAAGCGGGGGATGGAGTGGTCAATGAACTGCCGATCGGCATTGTGCTCTATAATGAAGATAAGGTGATCGAATGGCACAATCCATATTTGCAGCATATGACCGAAAAAGACAGCTTAATTGGCGAATCGCTGCTTGATGTATTCCCACCGCTTACTGAAATAAAGGAAGATCAGCAAAAAGCGGAGATAACATACCGCAAGCGAATTTACGAAATATTGCATCGCCCGGAGGAGCGTCTGCTTTATTTTACGGACATTACCGATTATAAGGAATTGCAGATGCATTATGAGGAGGAAAAGCTTGTACTTGCGATTGTTCATCTGGATAACTTGGATGAGGTAGCACAGGGCATGGATGAACAAAGCCGAAGCCTTCTTCTTACTAATGTTACGGGAGCGATCACAAAATGGGCGCATCAATATGGTATTTATCTACGGCGTTTTTCTTCTGACAAGTTCTTGGCGGTATTTGATCAAGGAACTTTGCATCAGTTGGAGGCCACTCGCTTTGATATTCTTGATGTGGTGCGTGAGATGACGAACAAGAATAAAATCCCGATTACGCTGAGTATCGGAGTAGGAGCCGGAAGCGACACGGTTATTGAACTGGGTGAAATGGCACAATCCAGTCTTGACGTGGCACTTGGCCGCGGCGGTGACCAGGCGGCTGTGAAATTCAGGGATAAAATTACGTTCTATGGTGGTAAGTCTAATGCTGTTGAAAAGCGGAACCGGGTACGCGCACGCGTTATTTCGCACGCGCTGCGCGATTTAATGCTGGAAAGTGATCTTGTGCTTATTATGGGACATAAAATGCCGGATATGGACGCGATTGGCGCCGCAATCGGCGTGCTGAAAGCAGTGCATGCGGCTGAAAAACAGGGGTATATTGTACTGGATGAAAGCAATCCTGCGATTGAGCGCTTGATGCAGGAAGTAGAAGAACATGAATACTTGGGTGACTATTTTGTTTCCAGCGATCAGGCGTTGCAAATGGCGACGAAGAGGACGCTTCTGGTCGTGGTCGATACGCATCGTCCGTCTATGGTTATCGAACCGCGTTTGTTGAACGTGACCCACAAGGTTGTTCTTATCGACCATCATCGGCGTTCGCAGGAGTTTATTTCCGACCCGGTTCTTATTTACCTTGAGCCTTATGCTTCATCGACTAGCGAGCTTGTTACCGAATTGCTTCAGTATCAAGGAGATAACCTGGCGCTTGATGTGTTGGAAGCGACCGCGTTGCTCGCTGGAATTGTGGTTGACACGAAGAGCTTTGCGTTTCGCACCGGTTCACGGACTTTTGAAGCCGCTTCGTTCTTGCGGCGTAAAGGGGCGGATACCGCTCTTGTACAAGTGCTTCTGAAAGAAGACTTACATCAATACATTCGCCGTGCGGAAATTGTCCAACATACGGAAGTGTTTTGCGGCTCTATCGCCATCGCGAGAGGGAAAGAGGACGAAACATACGGTCAATTGTTGATCGCGCAGGCGGCGGATACGTTGCTCACGATGGCTGGTATTGAAGCTTCGTTCGTTGTCTGCCGCAGACCGGATGGTTTGGTGTCTATCAGCGCTCGCTCGCTGGGTGATTTCAATGTTCAGCTTGTCATGGAACAGATGGGCGGCGGCGGACATTTAAATAATGCAGCTACCCAGTTGAAAGACGTGACCGTTTCCGAAGCGGTTGCTCAACTAAAAGAAATACTTAAGAATTATCAAGGGGGGAAACTAAAATGAAAGTAATCTTTTTGCAAGATGTGAAAGGGCAAGGAAAAAAAGGGGAAATTAAGGAGGTTTCCGAAGGTTACGCGCGTAACTTTTTGTTTAAAAAAGGATTGGCGCAGGAAGCGACTCCCGGCAATTTGAAAATGCTTGAAGCACATAAGAAAAGCGAGGCCAAACGCAAAGAACAGGAGCGTGAAGACGCGAAAGCACTGGCAAAAGAGCTTGAGAATTTCACGCTTACTGTTAAAGCGAAAGCCGGTGAAGGTGGTCGGCTGTTTGGCGGCGTGAGTACAAAGCAAATCGCCGAGGAATTGAAGAAAGCGAATTACAAGGTAGATAAGCGTAAGATAGAGCTTTCTGAACCGATTCGTACCCTTGGTTATACAAATGTGCCGATAAAGCTGCATCCAGAAGTAACAGCGACCGTAAAGGTACATGTTGTTGAAGAATAGAATTGAGGGATAGGCTATGAGTGATATTTTCCTCGATCGTATTCCACCCCAAAACATCGAGGCCGAACAGGCCGTTTTGGGGGCTATTTTTTTGGAGCAGGAAGCATTAATCACGGCGACGGATATTTTGACGGCAGAAGATTTCTACCGAACATCTCATCAACGCATTTTTCAGGTGATGGTGGATTTAGGGGAACGGAATGAGCCAGTCGATCTTGTAACCGTTACGGCGGAGCTGGAGAACCGCAAACAGTTGGATGAAGTAGGCGGGGTTTCGTACTTGACTGATCTGGCCACATCTGTTCCAACAGCCTCCAATGTGGAATACTACGCCCGGATCGTAGAGGAAAAATCAACTCTGCGCCGCTTAATTCGGGCTGCGACCAAGATTGTGACAGACAGCTATACGATGGGTGAAGATGTGCAGGCGCTCTTGAGCGAAGCTGAGCGTAGCATTATGCAGATTGCGCAGCGTCAGCGTACATCCAGCTTTCAGCACATTAAAGATGTGCTGATGGATACGTATGAGTACATTGAGACACTATCGAATAATAAGGGCGAGATTACCGGGTTGCCTACCGGGTATCCGGATCTTGATAAGATGACAGCTGGGCTGAAACCGTCCGAGCTTATCATCTTGGCTGCCCGGCCAGCAGTGGGAAAAACTGCGTTCGCGTTAAATGTGGCACAGAATGTGGCTGCTCGCGCCGGGGCTTCCGTGGCGATATTCAGTCTGGAGATGTCAGCGACCCAGCTTGTGCAGCGGATGATTTGTGCGGAAGGCAATATTGATGCACAGCGAATGCGTACAGGGTATTTCACGGAGGAAGACTGGCACAAGTTGACGATGGCAATTGGTACGCTGGCGAACGCTCCTATTTATATAGATGATACGCCAGGAATTACTATAAGCGAAATCCGTTCCAAGTGCCGCCGCCTGAAGGCGGAGGTGGGTCTGGGTTTGATTTTGATCGATTATTTACAGTTGATTACCGGGAGAAAGGGCGGCAGCGATAATCGCCAGCAGGAAATTTCCGAGATTTCCCGAACGCTTAAGTTGCTCGCCCGTGAGCTTGAATGCCCGGTCATTGCCTTATCGCAGCTAAGCCGTGCTGTGGAACAGCGTCAGGACAAGCGGCCGATGTTGTCCGATATTCGCGAGAGTGGAAGCATTGAACAGGATGCTGATATGGTTGCCTTCCTTTACCGCGATGACTATTACAACAAAGAGACGGAGCGGAAAAACATCATTGAAGTCATTATCGGTAAGCAACGGAGCGGGCCGACTGGGACGGTGGAACTTGCCTTTCTTAAAGAATACAATAAGTTTGTAAGTCTAAGTCAGCATGAGGAGCCGGTGCAGAAGTAGGAAGTACCATCCATGCATATATTTTCAAAAAAATCCCTATTCTACTTGATAGGGATTTTTTTGATATTTTGCAGATCCGATCGACAGGACGCAAAGCGGCCGTTTTCCTTTTTTAAGGAAAAAGGACAAATAGCAATGCCCGCGAATTTTTCTTATATTTATTCTAATTCTCGAACAAATTGCTTCAATAGAACCCGATCGTTCGGTTTTGATTGACATACAAGAGAGCGATTGCTAAACTTAGTATGTTAGAAAAGTAGGAGGTGCCCAGCCAATGTCAACCGTAGTAGTTGTAGGAACCCAATGGGGAGACGAAGGAAAAGGAAAAATCACTGACTTCTTAGCGGAAAAAGCGGAAGTCGTCGCGCGTTATCAAGGTGGAAACAATGCGGGTCATACCATTGTTTTTGGCGGGACAAAATATAAATTGCACTTAATTCCTTCAGGAATTTTTTACAAAGAAAAAATCTGCGTCATCGGAAATGGAATGGTTGTCAATCCGAAGGCGTTAGTAGAAGAACTAGATTATTTACATAACAATGGTGTAAACACGGATAATCTGCGCATTAGCGACCGTGCTCATGTTATCATGCCGTATCATATGAAACTCGACGCGGCAGAGGAAGCAAAGAAAGGCGACAATAAAATCGGCACAACCTTAAAAGGTATCGGACCGGCATATATGGATAAATCTGCCCGTATCGGTATTCGCATCGCCGATTTGATGGATAAGGAAGTATTCGAAACAAAACTTCGCCGCAATCTGGAGGAAAAAAACCGACTGTTCGAAAAGTACTATGAAACAGACGGTTTTACAGCGGAGGAAATTCTCGATGAATACTTGGCATATGCGGAACGCATTCGCCCATATGTAACGGATACGTCTGTTGTGCTGAATGATGCTATTGATGCTGGGAAGCGTGTATTGTTCGAAGGTGCGCAGGGCGTAATGCTGGATATTGACCAAGGAACATACCCATTTGTAACGTCTTCCAATCCGGTAGCTGGCGGCGTGTGCATCGGTTCCGGCGTAGGACCGACAAAAATTCATCATGTGGTAGGCGTGGCAAAGGCGTACACTAGCCGTGTGGGTGACGGGCCATTCCCAACTGAACTGCATGATGAGATCGGTAACCGTATTCGTGAAGTAGGCCGTGAATATGGTACGACAACAGGTCGTCCGCGCCGTGTAGGCTGGTTTGATAGCGTAGTTGTCCGCCATGCGCGTCGCGTAAGTGGGATCACAGCTCTTGCTCTGAACTCTCTGGATGTATTGACTGGGCTCGATACGGTGAAAATTTGCGCCGCTTACCGCTATAAGGGCCAAATTATCGAACATTACCCGGCAAACCTTAATATGTTGGCGGAATGCGAGCCGGTATACGAAGAACTATCAGGCTGGAAAGAAGACATTACAGGCGTTCGTTCGCTTGATGAACTTCCGGAAAATGCGCGCCACTATGTGGAGCGTATCACACAACTGACCGGCATTCCGCTTGCGACGTTTTCCGTAGGTCCTGATCGTGATCAAACCAATGTTGTTCGTAGCGTATATTCTTTGTAATGTGTCAGCGTAATGCTATATATAACGAGGTTAATCGCTTCCGGCTTTATTTAAAAAAGCCGGGAGCATTGCTTTTTCAGGGAGTTTAGATATTTATTCCTCTTCTTCCTGTTATTTTCTGTCGAAATGTGTCGTTTTTTCTTGCTATTATACTCTTTCGGTGCTACCATGAAGGGGTGTTTGGAAGAAGGAACATGAAGGCATTGTCGTGCTCTGCCTTGCGATATGTATAAAATTTCCCCGTTAACTAAAAAATAAGCAAGGACAAAGGGATACTTTTCTAAGGATCCCCTTTTTTGTTATTTATAGAAGAATCTTTGCGATTCGACGGAGAAAAACGGGAGGTTACGATGTTTATTGAAAGAATGTCGTCATGGACGAAAGGAACATGGTCTCATGGCGTAAGATTCGTTCAAAATAAAAAAAATACAGGGAAGCTGGCACTTGGTATTTTTGCAGTTTTTTTGTTGGTAAGTGGAACAATTGTAGGTGGTTATATATATCAGTCCAATCTTAGTACGTTGTATCGCGTCGCGATAGACGGAAAAGATATTGGTGTGGTTGATAATCCGCAAATGATTCAAAAATGGCTCGCGGATATGCTGGTAGCTGAAAAGAAAAAGTATCCTCATCTTGCCTTCGGATTTAACAAAAAGATTACAATAACCGAAGAAAAACATTACGCCGAGAAAAAGTTAGAGAATAAAGCCGTACTGGATCGTCTGGCTTCCGAAATCAAAGTAGAAGCGAATGCCGCACAACTTGTAGTGAACGGAAAAGCGATTGCTTATGCGCGGGATAAGAAAAGTATTGAGCAGGCGTTAACACGGTTAAAAGCGATGTATAGCGAGAAGAAGTCTACGCACGCGCTGATGGTAGCCGTTACTCCTGCCTTCGCACCGAAGGTACACGCGAAGGCGCAACCTGATTTATCGGATGTCAGCATTAAGGAACATATTGACATTACATATAAAACCATTTCTCCCACCCGTGTATTAAATGACGAACAACTGATGAATGTGCTGCTGAAAGGTGTACCGGAGCAAAAAAATTATGTGATCAAGGCCGGGGAGACGCTCTGGAATATCGCATCGCAATATGGGCTTAAAGAAAAAGAATTGCTTGCTTTAAATCCTCATCTTAAAGAAGATAGTGTATTGCAAATCGGTGACACGATAAATGTGCAGGCGTTCTCACCTCAGGTTACGGTAGTGTCCCGAAAGGAAATGGTCGAAACGGTTGCTATTCCTTACCCGGTAAAGCAGCAGAATGATCCGAAAAAGTACCGTGGTGATGACAAAGTTGTCATCCAGGGCAAAAATGGAAGCAAGCAGATTGTGTACGAACTGATAAAAGAGAACGGCAAACTTGTGAGGAAAAATCCTGTACACCAGAAAATATTGCAGAAACCGGTCGCCCAAGTTGTGATCCGCGGAACAAAAATCAAGCCTTCCCGCGGAGATGGACATTTTCGCATGCCTGCGGTCGGACTTTTGAGTTCGCGTTTTGGTATGCGCTGGGGCCGGATGCATGAAGGAATTGATATCGCAAATCCGGTTGGCACGCCAGTACATACAGCCGATCATGGCCGCGTTGTTTTTGCCGGAGAAAAAAGCGGCTACGGAAAATGTATGATTGTCGATCATGGAAATGGATACAGAACGTTATATGGCCATTTAAGCAGCTTTATAGCTAAGCCGGGCGATATTGTGGTAAAGGGAGAAGTGATCGCCAAATCCGGCAATACAGGGCGTTCCACAGGGCCCCACTTGCACTTTGAGATTCGCAAAAACGGGGAAGCTGTCGACCCGCTCCCCTATCTTCGTTAATATAGAATAGAGAAAAAACCGGTGTAAGAGGCTTCTTTCACCGGTTTTTTAATGGGGATATCCGGGGCAGGATTTTAGCCAGGAAAGTGGAAAGTAGTTAGAGAGGTGAAAACCGTGAGACATAAAGTAATGGTAGTAGACGATGAACGTCCGATCGCGGACATTTTGCAGTTTACGTTAGAGAAAGAGGGCTATGAGGTTGTATGTGCTTATGACGGAAACGAAGCGGTCACACTTGCGGAAAAAGAAAATCCGGATTTAATTTTGCTTGATATCATGCTTCCGGGAAAGGACGGTATGGAAGTGTGCCGTATTATCCGTCGCACATCTGATGTGCCGATTATTATGCTAACGGCTAAAGATAGCGAACTAGATAAGGTGCTCGGCCTAGAACTCGGCGCTGATGATTATGTTACGAAGCCGTTCAGCAGCCGTGAATTGCTTGCACGGATTAAAGCCAATTTGCGTCGTCACGTAAAGGAGCGTGTGGTGGAAGAAAACAAGAAAGAAAGCGAGTCTCCTTCCAGGATTACGGTAGGTCAACTGACAATTGACATGAAGTCTTATACAGTTGAAAAGAACGGGCAAAACATTGATATTACGCACCGCGAGTTTGTGCTTTTACAATACATGGCGAAACACTGTGGCCAGGTGATGACGCGCGATCACTTGTTGCAGGCGGTATGGGGCTTTGATTACTTTGGCGATGCACGCACTGTTGATGTAACCATTCGACGCCTGCGGGAGAAAATTGAAGACGATCCGAGTTCTCCGCAGTACATTATTACCCGGCGTGGACTCGGATATATGATGCGCAACGGCGTGGAGGAATAACGAATGAAACGTATCCGTTTTTTTCAAACGGTTCAATGGAAGATCGTTATTCTTTATTTATTGTTAATTCTGATTGCAATGCAGGTGATCGGGGCGTATTTTATCCGCTCCGCAGAATCGTATTATTTAAATAATTTCAATGAAACGTTGAATACACAGGCGAATTTGCTAGCTGTTAATGTGGAGAAATACCTAGAAGAAGAGATGGTTCCGCGGGAGGATATAGATAATCTAATCCATAACTTGTTTGCCCTGCGAAATGCGGATGTCCAATTGTTAGATCAGAACGGGATTGTACTTACCACGACCGAAGAAAACAAAGCTTTTATCGGCCAGAAAAATACACGAGCCGAAGTAAATATGGCGTTGCTTGGCACAAGGAACGAATCGATCCAGTACAACCCGGAAACCCGGCAGCGGGTTAAGGTACTGGCCCTGCCGATTAAGAAGGGAACAAAAATTCTTGGCGTGCTTTACATGGTGGCTTCAATGGAAGAAGTTTATCACACAATGCGCCAGATTAATGGAATTTTCGCTACCGGTACGGGGATTGCCCTCCTGCTTACAGCCGCGCTGGGGATTGTACTGGCGCGCACGATTACGACGCCGGTCAAGGAAATTACCCGGCAAGCGACAGCAATGGCAAACGGGGATTTTAACAGGCAAGTTCGCATTTATTCCGAAGACGAAATCGGACAATTGGGGGAAACGTTTAACTTGCTTACCCGAAGACTAAAGCAAGCCCTTTCTCAGACTGAGGCAGAAAAAGAAAAACTTTCCTCGATTCTGGCAAATATGAGCGACGGTGTCATTGCCGCTGATGGCGATCGTAACATCATCCTTGTCAATAAACCTGCACAGCGTATTTTGGGTGTAAGTTATAAAACCGTGCTTGGTAAGAATTTGTATGAGGTGCTCTCTATTCCTGGCGATAGTGATGAACGGGACTCTTTATTTGAAGAAAACGGATCGTTGTTAATGGATATGAATGTAGAAGGGGAAGAGAGGCTGATCCGCTTTTCGTTTACGGTGCTAAAAAACCGGGCAGAGCAAAAACATGCTGGTATTATCGCCGTTTTGCAGGATGTGACTGAGCAGAAAGCGCTTGAGCGCGAACGACAGGAATTCGTAGCCAACGTGTCGCATGAATTGCGTACGCCGCTGACGACGCTGAAAAGCTATCTTGAAGCGCTGGAAGAAGGCGTAGTCGATGATCCGGAGCTTTCCCGGAGGTTTCTTCGCGTATTGTTGAACGAAACGGATCGGATGACGCGGCTGGTAACTGACTTATTGCAGCTTTCCCGGTACGATGCCGGGCAATACAACTTTGATTTTCAGCCAGTGAATGTCCCGGAATTGTTGCAAGACGTAGTAGAAAGATTTGCGTTACAGAGCCGGCAGGAAAACATTGAGCTTCAATTGGATTTTCCGGCGCATGATCTTCCGCCTGTAAAAGCAGATCGGGATAATATCATTCAGGTGCTGGACAATTTGATTTCAAACGCTATGAAGTATTCCAATGAGAATACAAAGGTGATGATTCAAGCGTGTGAAGTGGGAGAAAAATATGTACGGATTGATATTATGGATGAAGGGATGGGAATACGGAAACGCGATCTGACAAGAATTTTTGAACGCTTTTACCGGGTAGACAAAGCGCGTAGCCGCAGTATGGGAGGCACGGGCTTGGGTCTGTCTATTGCCCGGCAGATTGTGCTGGCGCACGGCGGAACGATTGAGATTGACAGCGAGTGGCAGAAAGGAACGAGGGTCAGCTTCACGCTGCCGGTATACGAGGAGATGAAGAATGAATCTTGAAAAAATCAAAACAATACTCCTAACTTTTTTGATTATCATAAGCCTTGTGCTTTCCGGGTTGCTTTGGAATAGCACCCCTCAGTTGGAAAACCTTGCTCCTTCCGATTATGTTGCGCCGCCGCCGGCAGGCCATAAATATGAAGTAACTGATGTAATCCGTCCCAAGGCCTTTATCCTCCATACAGGAAATGGAAGACATATGAAAGCCGCCGTTGAATCAGGGACATACAAAAAAATCCAATACGAAATGGATACGTGGTACTTTTATGATTTTGCACGTACTCGGCTTACGAAAGAAGAATGGGAAAATATTATCAACAAGAAAAAGGCTGTGGAAATTGTGTATAGCCACGAAATCCCAGCCGATATTATGCCCGAACTTTTTACAGTTCGTGGAAGGGGAGCGGAAGAGTTTCGCTCGGCGAGCCGGATTTTGCTGTATGAGAGTCGGGAAAAAAATATCGTCAACGCTTTATTTATTTCAGATCGTGATCAACAGGTTGTTCGGGCTCACACTTCGGTGACAGTTGGACAAATGGACAGCATTCTTTCACCTAATTATCTGACTCATCTACCTGAGCAAATGATGTACCGAGCATTTGTCCATCATCGTGAAGAGGCTATTCACTCTAATCGGTATGCATTCTATCAACCGATTTATCTGCCGAAAGAACGGGAGAAGATGTCGCGCTACCGATATTTCTACCAGCCTTTGACTGTTAGGCAAGTACTGGAGGCGATGTTTGTCGACGTAAGTTTGACCCGGCAGGTGACGGAGCGCGATGGCACTACGATCTATACAAATGGCAGTCAATCCGTTTCCATTCCGGCTGCACGAAATTATTTATTGTATCGATATCCTGTGCATGAGTGGGAACAGGCGGAAACAAAGCAGGCGAACTATGAAGCGTTGAATTCCGCACTTTCTTTTGTCAATCGTCATGGTGGATGGACCGGACGTTATTACTTGGAGAGTGTTGATATGGTAGAGCCGGAGCGCGAAAGAACAGTAACCTATCGTTTTCGCCAGTATATTGGAGCTTATCCTTTGTTTAGCGATGGGCCGGATGAGAACACGATTTCTGTCCGGGTATCGGGCGGTACGGTTTCTGAACTGTATTATCCAATGCGGCAACTTGATGTATACTTCGAGCGTGTACCAGTTACAGTTGTATCAGGTGAAGAATTGATAAAGCGCCTTGAAGAGCTTGGAATTTCCAGACAACAGGTCGTCTCCATTGAACTGGGATTGTGTACCCGTCCGGTTTATGATTTTATTGAGATGAAACCTTGCTGGACAGTAAGAATGACGGAGCGTCCGCCAATCTATATCGAAGCCGATGCCACCGCGTTTGATAAGCGGGCGGAGGGAAAGTAAAATGGACTGGAGCAAAGCGAAAACCATTTTAATTATTACATTTTTATTGCTGGATTTGTTTCTTGGCTATCAGGTGATGATGAGCCAGAACCGGGACATGGAAATTGCGCCTCAAGGAGAGCTGATTCCATCAAGTCTTGAGGAGCTTTTAAAAACTCGCAATATCAAACTGGAAACGGAGATTCCAACCGAAATGCCGCCAGAGATGAACTATGTGAATGTTCGGTTTACCAGTTTTGCCAGTCACCTGCAGAAGTTAACCGGACAGATTGTCGGACAGCAAGGTGTAGGGGTGACGGTAAAGTTTAATAAGCCATTGCTACTGACGAACCTTATAAATAAGGAGGAATTGTTGAAAAAGGTGGAACGGTATATCGCGTATAGCCAGGATTACACATATGACAAGAAGAGAAGTTCCAAGACGCTGCAATGTTATGTCCAGCAATACGGCAAGTATCCGATATTCAGTGCCCCGCTGGAAATTATGAATGATCGCAACCGGATGCTGGGGTATCGACAGATACATGTTCAAATTGTTAATCAGGGGACGGGACGTAAAATCATCCCGGCTTTCACTGCCATCCGCACGTTGTTGGATAATGGGTACATCCGTTACGGTGAAGCTATCTCTGATGTAACGGTCGGTTATTTCGGTCATATGTATGATGCGGACATTCAAGTGCTGGCTCCTGTCTGGCGGGTGGTTCATACCGGAGGCATACAGTATGTGAACGGTATCACCGGGGCGATCGAACAGGCCCCTCCTCTTGAAAAAAATCAGGCAATCTCCAATAATAATACTAGTGGTATTCCCCCGTCATAAAAATGACGGGGTTCCTTCTAGAGTATGAATAGGAAAAACTTACGAATTGCGCTCCGCTCTAAAGCGATGCTAGGAGGCTGTTTTTACATAAGCAACACAAGGATAAATGCGGGTAGCATGCGAGTTTTCCTTAAATTTGCAAAGAAGGGCTTAGCAAGGAGCGAAGAACGTGTTATGAAATTTAGCGTGCTCGCCAGTGGAAGTACTGGCAATTCTTTTTTTATCGAATCAAAAAATAGTAAATTATTAGTAGATGCCGGATTAAGTGGTAAGCAAATAGAGAAGTTATTGGAAGAGGTAGGCGTGAATGCTGCTGATTTGGACGCTATCCTTATTACCCATGAGCACTCCGATCATATTAAGGGGGTGGGAGTGCTGGCCCGCCGTTATCAGCTTCCCATTTACGCCAATTCAAAAACATGGGAACAGCTGGAGCGCCAACTTGGGCAAATCGCCGAAGATCAGCGTCTTATTATGGAAGTAGGCGAAACAGTAGAATTTGGGAACATAAAAGTAGAATCGTATGGCTTATCACATGATGCCGCTGAACCGATGGGCTTTTGTTTTTATGAGGGTGAAGCCAAGGTGAGCTTGACAACCGACTTAGGATATGTAAGTCAACGAATTAAGGATACAGTTCGCGATTCAGATGCATATATCTTTGAATCCAATCATGATGTGGAAATGCTTCGCATGGGTAGCTACCCATGGAATACAAAACGGCGTATTCTAAGCGACGTTGGTCACCTCTCCAATGATGCGGCCGGTGAAGCGCTGGGAGATATTCTTGCAGGTAAGGGAGAGACCGTGTATTTGGCCCATTTAAGCAAAGAGAACAACATGACTGAATTGGCACGGCTAACGGTGAAGAATATTCTTGAGGAATACGGATTTTATGAAGGAGAAGATATACATTTGATGGATACTTCGCCTGTTCATCCTACAGCTGTTCAGGAAATCGTTCGTAAGGGAAGCGGCATGACAGGTAACAATGGAAAGTAGGAAGTGATCAGGGAAAGAAAGGAGCAACGCCATGGGTTATTACGATGATGAACTTTATAACGGCCACAAGAAAGGAAAGCGGGGCGGCGCCTCTACGTTCTTTATTGCGCTTGTGTCAGCGATCATCGGCGGCCTTGTGGTACTGATGATGGTGCCGACATTGCTGAAATCAGGTTATTTTCCCGGATGGACGGCTCTGCCCGAGCAGCCGGGACAGCGGGAACCTGTAATCGGGGGCAATACGGCCAACTATTCGGTCAATGTTAATACTGCTATTGTAGATGCGGTGGAAAAAGTAGAAAATGCGGTGGTTGGTGTCGTCAATATTCAGCAGAGACGCGATTTCTTCGGATTTGTGGAAGAGGGAACAGCAGGGACAGGTTCTGGTATTGTGTTTCGCAAAGCCGGGGGAAAAGCATATATCGTAACGAACTATCATGTGATTGAAAGAGCTGAACAAGTACAAGTTGCATTGGCCAATGGTGAAAAGAATGTAGAGGCGAAAGTAGTAGGTGCAGACGAGTATACCGACCTGGCAGTACTAGAAATTGATGGTTCAAAAGTAGAGCAAGTCGCGGAATTTGGCGATTCTTCCAAAGTCAAAGTTGGAGAGCCGGCGATCGCGATCGGCAATCCGCTTGGTCTTGCATTTTCCCGCACTGTAACGCAGGGCATCATCAGTTCTACGGAACGGACGATGCCGGTGGATATCGACGGGGACAATGAGACGGATTTAGAAGTAAACGTTTTACAGACAGATGCGGCGATTAATCCAGGAAACAGTGGCGGACCGCTTGTGAATATTGCCGGACAGGTTATTGGAATCAACAGCATGAAAATCGCGAAAACAGGCGTAGAAGGCCTTGGTTTTGCGATTCCGATCGATGATGCAAACAAGATTATTGACGATTTAATTCGCTACAAGTCTGTGCAGCGCCCGATGCTTGGTCTTGAGAGACCGGTAGACTTGGGACAGGTTCCGGAAGACGCTCGCCGAGACCCGCTGCAGTTGCCGGGTGATGTGGAAAGTGGCGTTGTGATTACGAGTGTAACGCCGATGAGCCCGGCCGACAAAGCTGGACTGAAGCGGTACGATGTAATTGTGCAGCTTGATGATCAGAAGATTGAAAGCCTGGCGCAGCTGCGTAAGTATTTATTCCAGAAGCGGGTTGGCGATACGGTTCAAATAACGTTCTACCGCGGATCGATTAAGAAAAGTGTAAATGTGACGCTTGTGAAGCAGCTCATGCAATAAATAATGAAACAGAGGCCGGGGAATTTTCCCCGGTTTTCTTATGTGTAAGAAATATGGTTGTTGTTTATCGGGAGTTTAGATAAAAATATGTCTCTTCTTCTTTCTGGTAAGTATTGAATCATCAACATCCGTGTGTAAAAATGCGAGTGGGAGTTTTTCTGTATGTCTGTCAAGTAAATACGGTATCATAGGGTAGCAAATAAAATATGTAACGGAGGAAAAAAGAATGCTCGATCCGGTTAAAAAGGAATATTTGGAGAACGGTGGTGAGCGCTTTATCGTGTGTGCGGCTGATCAGCTTGAGCTGGCGCTTGATGAATTTGTAGATGAGTACGGAGAGGCACCAGACGTGTATGTATTGTCGGAAGTGGAGAAAGAAGTCGTGGGCTGGAAAGCGCCGAAGACGTGTCGGTATAGCGCCGAAAAGCCTGCATATATTTTACTATAAATAAAATTCCACAGGTGAACAAAGAGAGGGAAGGTTATCCAATAGCTGTGAATAACTTGTGGGTAATCTTGTGTGTATGTAGTTATTCACATTTGAAAAAACAAGGTTTTAGATGGCACAATTATTGATTTTACTGGGTTTTTTGAATGTTATTTCGTAGTATATATTCACAGTCATGTTATCAACATAATGTGGATAACTCTGTTTATACAGGGGATAACTGTGCAAAAAGTGTGAAAAAAGAGAGAGGCGGAAAAAGTTATGCACATAACAGTTGTCGCAGTTGGCAAATTGAAAGAGAAATATTTGAAGTTGGGGATTGAGGAATATTCGAAACGTTTGTCGGCGTACGCGAAAGTGGAAATCGTAGAAGTGACGGATGAGAAGGCACCGGAGAATTTGAGTGAGGCTGAGATGCTGCGGGTGAAGGAGAAGGAAGGAGAACGGATTCTGGCCGTGTTGAAGCCGGATCAGCATGTGATCGCGCTTGCGATCGAAGGCGAGATGTGGTCATCAGAGAAGTTGGCACAGAAACTAGATTACTGGGCGACGTATGGTCAGAGTTCAGTGGCATTTGTGATTGGCGGTTCGCTGGGGCTGTCGGCTGCGGTGATGAAGCGTGCGAACGAGTCGTTGTCATTTTCAAGGATGACATTTCCACATCAGTTGATGCGGCTGATTTTGCTTGAGCAAGTGTACCGCGGGTTTAAGATTAATCGCGGCGAACCTTATCACAAATGACGCAAATTTTTTAGAAAAAGGTGTTAGCCCTCTTAAGAGAGCCAATACCTTTTTTATTAAGCCCAAGATGAATTTGAAGAGCTAGAGGCAACTTCAGCAACTAAACAAATCGCTACCCCAATTACAACTCCGCCAAGAAAGTAACCCATTTCACTTCCTCCTTATTTAAGATACTTACGTGCAGTGATATATGCCGTAATACCGAACGAAACACCAGCAGTAAATAAAGAAATCGGGTCCATTTCTATTCCTCCTTAATTAGTTTATATCTATAATGATTGTCTAATTTTATTTAAAAAATACTAAATAATATGAATTCTGATAGTGGATATACCGTTTAGATGAAAAGGAAAAACCCCTTCCCATAATTTAGAAGGAGTTAGTTTAAAAAATGCTATGGTGTTGCCTCATCAATTATTTGAATAATAGAATCAGCACCTTCTTCCGGAACTACCTCTCCATTGTATTTGACTGTTTTTATGACATAATTGTAGCCGTCACCATTCGGTGTAAAAGTAAATTCAAGATTCGCTGGTTCGCCTTCAACAATTTCTCCTCTGTAATTACCTTTGAATACAACCTCATCGTTTTTAACATTCCAAGAGCTGTTAGAAAATAGGTCACTGTCAAAAATATTTCCGATAGTATCTCGTTTAATTTCAAGAATATGAGCGTTTTTAACTTGCTCTATAAGTTGTTGATTACTATTCTGTGGCTTAGGTTGTTGAGGTTTCTTCTGTGTAACAACTGCTTTTGTATTTGCCGGTTCGTTAGCTGTCTCGTTATTTTTGTTTTCGTATATGGCTTTAAACAGAGCTGCTTTTGTTAATTCATTTTGAGGAATATCGTTAAATTCTAAGGCGCCAACCTGGAAACGGTCACTATTTTCGCTTACAATAAACTGCATTTTTGCTTTTACCTTTTTTTCCATATATACACAGTATCCAGTAAACTCAACAACATTTTCTCCTGTTTCAGCTTTGAAGTATTTCCATGTGGGAGATGAAAAGAAGGTGCCAAAAGCTTCTCCAATGGTTTTATCAGGGTAGGATTCTGAGTGACCATTTTTTACTGAAAGGACAAAAGGGTTGTCCTTTGTAGCCTCAATTTGTACTTGCTCTGCTACATCATTAGCTACTTTGTTTACTGTTTGTTCCGCATCCTCACAGCCTGAAGCCAAAATCGTACCTCCGATTATTGTAGAGAGTAAGAGATACTTTTTAATATTTATGTAATACATGCTCATTAGCTCCCCTTCCTTTTCCAAAAACATCTCCAAGTACTTTACTTACATTCGCAAAAATAGATTCGCCAGCACCCATTCTATATCCACAATTAGCGCATTTCTGATCTTTCATTAGTTCCACCTTCCTCATTACTATGTTAGCTAAGACTAAATTAATCTCTATCCTCGGCAAGCATAACATTCACTCTTTTTTGCTTTTGATTTAGGGTAGCTTTGTAAACGATTTTCTCTAGGAATTTTGCAGGGATATAATAATCTCCATATCCTTTAAAAGTTGTACATTTTGTAAAAGCAATTTCTTGGCCGCTTGTTCCGTAAATGGTTAATACACCGTATTTTGTTTCAGCTGAATAACCGGACTGTGCTGCTGCATATGTAATTACACCTGCCACAGGAACATATAAATTGCCTTTGCTTACTATCGCTTTTTTATTTGTTTTCTTTCCATCAAGGTAGATGGTATAAGTGGAAATACTATTTTTAACGCTTGATTTACTTGCTGCTGTTGCTTCGTGTGGTAAAGAAGAAATCACAATAGGTTGAGTCATTAAACACAAAGCAGTTAGTGAAAGAATTAGTTTTTTACTTTTCATTTTTCTAGTACCCCCATTAGTCTTTAAGGATTAGTAAGAAAAAGATAACATTACTATTTTACCATAAATTTCATTGGTAAATAATAACCAGGTTAATATTTACAACATAGATTTTATATGGATATTTGAAATCGCAAAGGTTTTTGCTTAGACAAAGCAAAAACCCCTTCTGACTGCTCAGAAGGGGTTAACTTGAAAAAATGCTGTTGTATTTTTTCATCAAACGCTAGTTAAATTTTTTTTATTTCTCGATCCTTAACAGTGATTTGCTTAATGACGAGATGTAGAAGTGATTTGATTTGCTCGGTAGGTGCCTTTTTCAGTATGTGATCAAGTTGGTCTAGAATAGCCTTAACATACTCATAATCAACAGGCTGGCTTTGGTCGTCCCCGAGCTCGAATTCCAGTTCTGACTTTCTGACATGTAGGCGATCACTTTCCTTTCTTAGCTCTTTCAAGCGGCCTGCAAGCGATTCTTTGTCAATAAGTTCATCTTCATAAAGGTCAAAGTATTTTCTTCGTTTGGCTTCGAGGGAAGAGATTTTTTGATTTAGGTGGTTTAGTTCTTCTTGTAACGGTTGAACATTTTCCTTTTTCTGTTCATTGATGTTTGAGATGATGTCCTTCAGAATCTTTTCGTTATTGACCATTTCCTTAATGCGTTGGTACACATACTGTTCGGCGTAGTCGGCCCGAACACTGTTTGCGCTACATACTGCACTTCCTTTGCTTTTGAAATTGCCGCAGGAGTAGTAACGACGAATGATTTTTGTTCCGTTCTTTAGTTTGTTGACGGTTCGGCTGGCAACCATGGCAGCACCACACTTCGGGCAACGCATAAGCCCGGTTAATGTGTACTGACCATCGAATTGCCTTGGAGCGATCACAGCCTTCTTCTTTTGCAGGAGCTGAACCTTTTCCCAAAGTTCACTAGAGATAATGGGTTCATGTTCTCCATCTACAAGGATTGGGTCAGGATTTTTCCCTTTCCGGCGGCGCTCGTTCCAGTTCTCGAAGCGGTTGAAGCGAATTTTTCCTACATAAATTGGATTAGTAATAATTTGCTTTATGGAATCGGTACTGAACGCATTGCCGCGTTTGGTTTTGTAGCCTTCATGGTTGAGTTGATTGGCAATCGCCTTCAGCCCTTTTCCTGATGCGTAAAGCTCAAAGATTTTTCTTACAATCGCCGCTTCTTCCGGGACGATTTCCAGTGTGGAATCTTTTCGGTGACGCTGGCCATGGATGACCTGACTGCTACGGTAGCCAAGCACTCTGCCGCCGTTCCATTGCCCCATGCGGGCACGTTGTTTCATGCCCATTTTGACGTTATCAACAATCGTATTTCGCTCAAGTTCGCCAACTGCACCAAGCATTTGCAGGGCAAATTTCCCCATGGCTGTTTCTGTTTCAAAGTTCTCGGAAAAGCTGCGAAAACTGATTTTGTGCTTGTCCAGTATCTCGATGATTTTCATGAGGTCGACCATGCGGCGGCTGATGCGATTGATTTTCCAAACAAGAACTTCATCGAATTCCCTGCGTTCAGCGTCACGGAGCAAGCGCTGGAGCTCGAAACGGCCTTCGATGGATTTTCCGCTTACGCCCCGGTCTACATACTCGCCGACAACTGTTTTTTGATGCATCTGGCAGTAGGTGCGCAGAGTGTCTAGTTGCGCGTCGATGGAATAGCCATGTTCGGCCTGTTCCTCGGTTGATACCCTTGCATAAATAGCAACTCGAATTTTGTTGTTCATTTTTTTACATTTTTCCTTTCTGTTTTTTGTAGCAGAATGTTTAGTGCATTTTTCGAGGGCATGGAGGGCAAAAGGGGAATTTTGCCCGCATGGCCCTCTTTTTTTCAGCTAATTTGCCTGTCAGGAAGTGAGGTAGGCAGTACAAAGTTGGCAAGTGCCTGATTAAGATGAATCTGAACGCTACTCAGGTCACGTTGCAGATTAATGGTAATCCGATCAATCATGGCACGAAGCAAGTCTCTCTTTTTCTTAGGCTCGGCCGGTTGCCAGAGACGGTCAAACTGCTTGAGTGCCTGCTGGACACGCTGAAACGAGATTTCATGTTGCAGAATAGATTCGATTTGGTGCTCAATCTCCTGTTGCTCCGCTTGAAGTGCACCGCTGTTTTGTTTCAGGTATTTTAGCTGTTTCGCCAGTGTTTCCTTGTCCAGTTGGTCATCTTCAAACAGATAGAAAAGGTGCTCGCGCTTCTGGGCTATTTCTTTTAGCTTTTTCTCAATGATTTGTCGCTGTTCTTTCAGTGGGCGAAGCTGAGCCTGACTTTGCTGGTTCATGTTTTCTACAACATCTTTCAGCAATTTTGGATGTAGGACAAGTTGCTTTAGCTTATTAAGCACGATAGCTTCGATGGCATCCGCAGGAATGCAGTTCGGTTTGCAGACTGTCGAACCTTTGTTTTGGTAGCAGCTACACATGTAATAGTAATGAACGCGGAACGAGCTATCTTTGCGCTGATGTTTCGTATGCCAGCCGATCATGCCAGACTGGCATTGTGGACAGCGTAGCAGGGAGGTCAACAGGTAGTCGCGCTTTCTTTGTTTTTCGGGTCGACCCGATTTTCTTGGGTAGCGTCGTTGAACCTGCTTCCATAGTTCCAGTGGAATAATTGGCTCATGCTCGCCGTCTACGATGCATTCTTTGCCGGATTGTGAGTTAGTGTAGCGAACCTTCCCGATGTAGACAGGATTTTTCAGTATTTTACTAATGGCATGGATACTAAATGGCTTGCCCTGCTTCGTGGTATAGCCCGAACGGTTGAGGCGATTCATGATGGCTCTTAGTCCGAACCCTTCGGTATACAGGACAAAGATGTGCTGTACGATAGCTGCCTCTTGTGGGACAATGGAGAGCTTGGTTAATTGTCTGCGGGCGGAATGGTAGTCGATCGTTTCCAGTTCGTAGCCAAAGATTTGTGCGCCACAGTATTTTCCTTGCTTGTTTCGCTGCTGTTTGCCTAGTCGAAAGTTCTCGGCAATCGTTTTTCGTTCCAGTTCCCCAACGGCGGCCATCATGTGCAGTGAGAATTGGCCAAGAGGCGTTTTGGTTTCGAACGGTTCTGTCAGGCTTCGCAGGGCTACTTGGTGCTTCCTAAAGTGTTCGGCGATGTCCAGGAGGTCAGCGGCATTACGTGCCAGTCGATTGATTTTCCATACAAGCACAAGCTGAAATTTTTGCTGGGATGCATCCTGAAGTAGTTTCTGAAGAGCAGGACGGTTGACGGCTGATTTGCCGGAAATGCCCCGGTCGATGTAGATGTCATAGATGTTCCATTTTTGCATCCGGCAGTGCTGCTGCAAAGCTTCTGATTGCGCGTCAATGCTGAACCCATGTTCGGCTTGTTCGTAGGTGCTGACCCGAATGTAGAGCGCGACGTTTAGATTGGTCATAATAGCGCCTCCTTTCCCTGTTTCATGAAAAACCGCCTTCCTATTCTGATGCTTAGGAGAGTCGGCGATTGAGGTTGGATTCGTTTTTGCTATTCCTGTTTAGTCGGGAGCGTACTCGTCTTGCGCAGCGGATGCTTCTCGGACCAAATCGGAAAGAATGCTAATGATGATTTCATACGTGGTATTTGTGTTTGTATCCATGTTTTTCATGATGAGACCTCCCTGTCCATCCCAGTGACCCCTGGGATCATAGATATAATATATATTCATTTTCCTTTTTTTTACATGCGAGTAGACATAGAACAGTTGTGTAACATATTCTCCGTTTTTGAGGGCCACAAGGGCCAAATAAGTAGGCCCTCATGTCCCTTTAGATTTTGGTTAGATGACACAGGGTTTGACGGTAACGACATTTTCCCAGATGTCACCTGAATCGGTTGTACGATGATCGATTTGGACGGACACCTTTTTGCCCTGCAGGTGGCGTAGGTCAAAATTTTCTCCCGGTTCCGCGCCGAGAATGCCGCACACGATCGGATAGAGTCGGCTTTTCGGTTTCAGGCTTTTGCTGGCGATGAAGTTGACTGTTACGGTTTCGCCCGTTTTCGGATGGCGGATGTTGAATGGTATCGTAACTGAAATCCAGTCGCCGTTGTCGCCCTTCATCTTTTTGGCCTGAAGTTTGCCGACCTGTGCCGGGTAGTTTCCTGCTTCCAGCTTGGGTTTTCTTAGTGTTTTCGTCACGATGAATAAGCTGCCTTCCTTATCTTCATCAACTTCGAGTTCTCCTTTAGAAGAGTCGTTTTCTTTACTAACAGGTTCTTCTGACGGAAAACCGTCATTCATGTCCTGTTCTTCGGACACGTCGTTGCCCGCCTTTTCTTCGTTTTCTAACATGTCATCGCCGAAAAGCTCTTCCATAAGGTCAAATTCGTCTTTTTTGTTCATCATATTTAAGTCCCTCCTCAACTTGTATGGATTTTTATTTTTGGTTAAGCTAACAATAACGATATTTTTTCTTTTTTTTGAGATTCAGACAGAAGCTTGTTCTGTCCGAATCTTTTTTATTCTTCGCTGTTGATTTGATCGATTGCTCGGCGGTATAGGTGCAAGAGACGTGGACGCTGCTGCTCGCCGGGAATCCTCTTTTTTGGGCAGCGTTGGACGCGTCCTTCGCTCTTTTCCACGCGAATCATGTTGGCTTCTTGCAGATGTTTCCAGAGTGTTTTCGATGTCACTGGAATAACTTCATTGCGTGCCCCGAGGAAGCGAGAAACATGATTGTACGTTGCTTCAGGCAACAAGTAGTAGAATGTGTCATCGTACCATCCGATTTTGCTTCCGGTTACGTTGAACAGGTCGTCATTCCGCTGACTGATTTGTAAGGCATCAACACGTACCTTTTGGGTTGCAAACAGCTCGGCCAATACTTTGATAAATATGTCGGCAGGCTGTTCCTGTTGTACCATCCTCCCCTGCTTGTGAACGAGGAGATGGAGAATCGTTTTTGCTTCTTTTAGCAGAATGCTAACTCGTTCCGAAGAGAGTATTCCGATCTCCTGCATGTATTCGAGCATCATGTTATAACCGATATAAAGCCATGTTGCTGCTTCACCAATACGTCCGTGGATTGCATTCGATTGAAAGGTTTCCCGTAAGGTGTGGAACTGCTCCGCCAGTTTTTTCGGTAATGTGTCCATTTTTGGACGTAACCAGTTGATGTATCCGACCATAGCTTGGGCCATAAGATTACCCTGATTCTGGGCCAACGTCAGATTCTCCAAATTTACATCTTCTTTTAGCACTTCTACACCGAAAAAACGGGCGACGGATGATTGCCCTTTCGGCGTATCCTCTCCAGTGACGAGAGCCATACCACGCGGTGGGTATTCTTTCTGAAATTCAATGGTACTTTTAAGCCTTCCTCTACCAACTCGATCGCCGTACATCCGTAGGATTCGCTGGGCAGTCTGTTCCATTTTTTGTGCTTCCTGCCGGGAAACTTCCGGATGATAGTCGTCAATGAGTAGCAATGTGTCTTTCGTCGAGAAAGCCCGACGCTCCAGCGCATTTGCTGTATCCTTGAAACTCGCCGGAGGGCTTTTTCTTATAAAATTACCGAAGTGGGAGAGAAAAACGAGTGATATCGATGTTTTTCTCGTCCCTGTGCCGCCGTATAACCAGAAGACGAAATTTGGTTCTAGCCCGGCTAGCTTGAAGGCTTCGACAAGCGGTGTAAGGTAGACGAGCGCCAACAGCGGCATTGTCACTTCACGCGGTGCCAGCAACAGCAGAGCTAGGCTGGCTTTCGCTGCTTCTTTCGGGTCAGGCACATGAGTGGGTAATGTATAGCGTTCCAGCAGCCGATCAACCTCGATGGCAATTCGTTCACTACCAACGCAGCCACCTGCATGAAGGTACACCCACTGTCCGTCATGAAGCTGCCGCCAGCCGAGATGAGTGAAGATGCGATGTTCCGCTAGATGTTCTCCCATGCGCTGAATGGCATCCCGACAAAGATCCTTTTTTCCCATGCCGGGGCGAATAGAGGCACCGATGCCCCAAGCAGGTACTACCCAGTTCATGGTTAGGAAATCAGCAGCTGGAATGTTTACAGGAGGAAGTGGGCGAGAGCCGGATAAGACACCTTCGATGCGAAATGCCCGTTCTTCTGATACCCCATCGTCACGAATGATCTCTTGTGTTGGACGAGCGACAAAGTTCGCCAGTGCTACTGGATTGCCTTTTTTGTCATAGCCGCACAATTGCCCGTATTCGTCAACATCATAGTCAGGTATGTCTCGCAATGCCTGCACGTATGGCTGATAGATCGGATGGGTAGGAGGAAGCAGTGCTGTCATATCCCGGATAATGCTACCGGGAGAATTAGTGATTTCCTCATTTTCGTTCCTGTTAAGCGCCAGAAAGCAGGATTGGATTTGATGCTCACTACAGCCGAATGTGGTGCAACGTATCATTGGCCCCGTTCCGTCTATTTTTTCGGTCAAATCAGCGATGCGTTGCTCACTTCTTTCATCGTGTTTGAACGAAGATTGCGAGAAGAAGTAGGCAGCGTTGGGGTGGCCAGTGTTTATGAGGAGGCGCACCCACCGATGCCATTCTTCTTCGCTGACTCCTTCATTTTGCTGCTCTTTCCATGCTTTGCAGAACAGAGGGCAGCGATTGGACAAGCGTTCGATAACCTGAAGTGTTTCTTCATCATCGGGAAACTTTGCTTCTTTAGGTGTAGCTGTTTCTGGGCGATTCTGTCTTGTCAACAAGTCGAGTATCCATTGCGGAGCATCGGCAAGGGAGATATCCTTCGGACTTTTCCCTGGTAGCCATTCGTAGATGCTTCCGTTTGGATGAATCGATGGGGGCAAAATCGTTTGTTGCCCATCGGCTAGAATCGCCAATTCACTGTGTTTCCCAGGAAACTTCTGGCTGTACTTTTTCAGCGAAAGTTCATTTTCAACCCGATACAAGTAGGCCCATCCAGTTTTGGAGCTTTGGTAGGTCCAGGTATCCGGTAAATCACTACCACTCATCTCAGCTAGGTACTGCTGTGCTTCCATTCCGTCTACATCGATGCGAACGATACCGACCCGACTTCCAAGGACGAGGCCGATGTTTGGGCAGGGAAACTGTTGCTCCCACTGGTCGATTTCTTCAGGAGTCGGTACGTCACGGTTCTGCCAGTTAGGAAGTAATGGTTGTTTCCCTTTGCAAGGCATTACTGCTAGTCCAATTTCGGCATACTCGCGCATCTTTTGGAAGATGTTGAACTGTTGGTTGTCTGTGCTCATGAAAGGATCACCTCGTATTCAGTTTTTTGCATAGAAATGTAGTTTGTTGGAGGTGCCTTGTTGTGCATAATTCCTGTCTCCTTTCGTATTTTTGTCTGTGTCGGTTTCAAGTATAATATGCAATAAAAATGTTGTAAAATCGATAAATTATTCACTTTATGCATTGATTATGATAAATTATAATTAATTAAGCAAAAAAAAACGGGTAAAAAACGGTTGTAAAAAGCCTTTTCGGAAGAAGGTCCTTTCGACTAGCGGTATGCAGAGCAATTCGGAAGGACATACTGCCGAAAACATCTTTTTTCCCCGTTTTTAAGCATAAAATGTGCATATTAGGACTTTTGGATCATTTTAAAGAAAACGGGAAGAAAAGAGGAATATTGATGAATAAGGAATTCCGTTCGATGCGGGAGCGTAAGAAAGAGCGAATGGACGCCATACTTGATTTGATTGGGCGCTACTCAATTTCCAAGCAGGAAGAGATAGTGGAAAAGCTACGGGAGGAATACGAAATTGAAACGAATCAATCTGCCGTATCTCGTGACGTGCAGAGCTTGAAACTTACCAAAGATGAGCGAGGGTGCTACGCCCTGAGTCAGGAAGCGAAGCGTGATCAGGCGCTGGAGCACTTGCAGGAATGGTTTTGGCAGACAAAGGTAACTTGGTTTCCAACAGATTTTTCAAGCATCTTACTTCGTCTTTCTCCACATCTGGTGCACATGGCTCCGATGATTGCTCATACGTTAGAAACTGTATTCGAGGACGATTCGGTGGCTGCGTTTGTGAATGGAAGTGGAGCGATTTTGCTTGTCATGCCGGAAGAGCAGAAAGAAGAGGTTGAGCAAACTTTGCATCATCTGATTCCTAATCAAATGTAGAGAGCCATGTGGGCTAGCAAATTCGTTAGTTTTTGTCCCATTTGGTCTTCACATCATAGTCTTCCGCAACAATTGATAGATATAGTGTGCATTTGTATCCCGAAAAGGGTTTTTTTGGGTCGAACTGAAAAAAACAATCTATTAGATTGGTTGTAAGGGGGACTAGCTATGCATGAGGAAAAAAGAAAACAGTGTTTTTCTGGATTGATAGAAACATTGGAGAAACGTAAGCAGCATGACATTGCTCGCTTGCAGGCTGAATTGGCTCATTGCCGCAGTGTATTGAAGGCTCTGAAAAAGGTATCAACCCAAGGAATGAGTAAGGTACAATCAGCGCATCATCAGAATCGAATCTATCTGGAGCAACGAAGAAAGGTTGTGTTAGTGAACAAACTAAAAGCTCTTGGAGTAATGGTTGAAAAAAGGGGTCGACCTAAAAAAGAACCAGAAAAAACGTACAAGCAAACACATGTCAAATTTACAGCTATGTTGAAGCCGGAGAATCTGGATTTTCTCAAAAAATTGAAAAAACAGGGGGACATTGTAAACATTTCTGCATTTTTGGATGAGTTGGTGGAAAAGCATCGGCAGTCGATGGTGGATTCCAGTATGGGAAATCCCAACGATTAGCCTGATGCTCTTTTTTTGTTCGACCTAAAAAAGTCGAGGAGGTAGAAGAAATATGAAAAACATGACATTGGCTGAAGTTGGAGCATGGCATCGATTGTTATGTCAGATGGGGGAAGATGGGAAATTTGTTGGAGAAAAAGGTCATCTTCTTACCTTGACTGACTTGGCTGCACTATGGCGTGTGAGCCGGGCAACGGCACGAGATTATATCGCTCGATGGTTGGTGTTGGGGTACGTGGTGGAGAGTGATGACGGGTATGCCGTATCGTCTAATTATTTGTCGCTACTGTTGGAGTTCGAAAAGGGAGGAGATGAGTGATATGGCGAAAGCAAGAGCAGAAATTGGACGAGAGAAGCAGCGTCATGCCCTCTTTGTACATCAGCGTTTGTCCCATGCTTTGGTTGAGGAAAAACGGCGACTTGAGAAGGAAGGTTACGAAGTGCCCGGTACTACACTTTCCGTTCGCGGGGATGATCGCTTGTTTTGGCAGCCAGAAAAATACTTTAGCAAGACTTACGGACAATATTTGCGCTACATCCAGGAACATGAAGGCTTGAACGTAACTGAAATGGGGATTATTTTTATCTTGATGCAGCGCATCGGCTACGAAAATAATTTGCTGGTCAAAGACAACGGTGAGCCGATTGTAAAAAAAGATTTGGAGGCCATTTTGCACCTAGGGCAGAATGCTGTCGATAAGCACATGGCGGCGCTTGTGAGGAAAGGTGTACTGGCGAAAGTAAAGGTCAAGCGGAGCGTTCATTATTATCTGGACCCACGCATTGCATATCAGGGAAATCGGATTGATGCCACGCTTCTTTCACTGTTCCGGATCGATCCGAAAACTCTTGGCTAATATGAAAATGTAAATATACCCCAAAAATTAGGGGGTATCGGCTAGAAATATGCCCCAATTTTTGGGGTATATTTTTGGCGTTTTTCCTTGATTAGTTATGAATTTTTTCGTATTTGTGTTATTTATAAATCTTAGGGTTAGCCATCCTAAAATTAGGAATTTTGTAAGAAAAATAAAATTGTACAAGGCAGGATAAAATAAAACTCTATCTTAATCGACAGGAAAGAAAAAAGAGGGCTTTCAGGGCAAAAAAGGAGAGGAAGAAGAGGGGATTTAGAAATAGGTCGACCAAAAAAAGAATAGGGGTTGTCGAACCTATTCTTTTTTGCTCTCGGATTCTATGCATCACGAGAGGCGACGGCGGATTTCTTCAATGTCTACGCCAAATTCACTTGCCGCTCTGGAAATAGCACTTTCACGTGACATCCCTTCTAAAATCCATTTCATGATGCACCAGATGATTTCAGCAATCGAGCATCCCATATTTTCACCCCCTTTCAGTATTCTGATGGAAAGAGCATAGTAGCATAGTCACCATCATCAATGACCCAAATTGTTGTACGGAATGGCTTTTCAATGACAGGAAAGAGATGAGTTTCGGAACGCGGAGGAATTTCTTGTTGGTGGATAATTTGCTGAACAGTTTTACCGTTTTTGTTTTGCGGAGAGAGTTTAAACACTTGGAGATAGTCGAGTGGTTCAGCAGTTGCTTGCTTTTCATCAATCAGTTTCCAGAGAAGAAGTTGCAGTATTAGTGGGATTTTTGAGTCGATGCTACGTGTGGCGTACCGTTTTCCTGAGAACGTGCTCATGCGAAATGTCCTTTCTCTTTCAGGCTGTAGAAGTTGCCGGAACCGATGATAACATGATCGAGCACTTCAACAGCTAGTGTTTTTCCAGCTTCCTGCATTCTCCGCGTGACCTCAATATCTTCCCGAGAAGGTTCGCTTTGGCCGGAGGGATGGTTATGGCATATGATGACGCTGGCAGCCAGTACCTTTACGCCGATGGAGAAGACTTCGCGTGGCGTGATGATAGCGGAATTAATCGTACCTTGCGTAATCATTTGCTTATGGATGACTCGATTTTTCGTATTCAGGTAGATAGCCCAGAACTGTTCGACCTGTAGAAATTGTAAGTCATACATGAGTTGGTAGATATCTTTCGGAGAACGGATGGAGGGCATGTCCTGAACAGGAACTTGGCGCAGGCGAAATGCTAACTCAGCGATAGCTTTCAATTGGTTGGCGCGTACTTTTCCGATGCCATGGATTTGTGCTAATTCTTCCGGGAATGTATCCATCATGACTTCTTTTAGGTTGCCGTAGTGTTCGAACAGGCGCTCCGCGCACTGGTCGCTGACGACCATTCCAAGAAGTTCTTTGTCGCTTAATCGGCTATAGTGAACGTCAGAAAGATTCATCTGCATCATGGTTATCATCCTTTCCATGTGAAGTAGGTTCGGTATGTTCTGCCAGCCAGGCTTCCGTTTCTTCGTCCAGTGTGTCGACAATGGAGTAAAATAGCATCATGTATTCGTTGTTGTACAGTATGCCAATCCGATATATGTCAATGTCTCCTAAAGGAATTTTATTGATGTATTCCGGGTAGCTGTTACATAGCCCCTCTGTCAGTCCCAGCGGCTCCAGATTGTAGTCCCCTGATTCTAAGCAAACCATGTAGCCATGTTCTTGTAAGCTGAATTGTTCTTTTGCTTTGTCTGAATTTAGTGCCTCAAATAGATCATTCCATTCCTCCTCTAAAAATGCCATGTAGCTGTTAGAAAATACATTGGCTTGCTTTAGTGTTTGCAGGTCTTTGTACGTTTGAATGATTCGCATTGCATGTTCTCCTTTCTTGGTCAAAATGTAAAAATGGCTTCTCAAACAAAATGAGAAGCCATAGCGAGATATAAGATTGTAATACACGTATTACATAATAATGATATATAACTAAAAAATCTGTTATTACGTTTTTCATTTCATATTCAGGATTAGTGAATTACTAAAAAGTAATTTTTCTACTCATTCATACAACCTATCTCTAAATACCTCTCATAAACTTTTCCAGAATATATTGACATTTATCTTCAAAAGGGATATTATACACTTACAAACAAGAATTACACGTGACATTAAAAAATAAACGGTTAAATAAATTTACACGTATGGGTGGTGTGGATAATGAACAAATATGAGCTTTTTTTAAAAGGTCCATATAATACTTGGGCTGAACTTGAAAAGAAAATTGAGAAAATCGAAGATGATGTTGAAAAAGGAATTACGTTTGAATACTTTGCAAAGTATTATCTCCTTCTAAACAAAGAGCTGTATGAAGTAGATAAGGTTTTCATGCGGCATGAGATCCCAGAAGAAATAGCCAAGAAACTAAAACTTGAAAGTAAAGACCATGGTGTGGACGGGGTAATTATTCGAAAAGATGGAAAAGTGGTTGCTTACCAAGTAAAATTTAGAACTGGTCGACAATCACCAACCTATCGAGAACTCTCAACATTCTGGACAGAATCAGAACATGCTGATTTTCGGTTGATCATTGCAAATTCGATTGAACTTCCACCAGCTACTGAGCGTAGAAAACAACAAATGGTAGTTCTCGCTGATAGTCTAGATAGTCTTAGCGAAGCATTTTTTTTAGATATGAAGAACATTATTGAAGGGAAAGAACCAATCCGTAAGGAACCACCAAAACCTCGGGATTACCAGGAGAAAATTATTAATGACGTTTTACAATATTTTGAAGAAAAAGATAGAGGAAAGTTATTGGCAGCTTGTGGGATCGGTAAAACCCTTGTGGCTAAATGGATAAATGATCGACTTGGTTCACAATGCACTTTGTTTATTGCTCCATCCTTGTCGCTAATTAAGCAGACGCTTGAGGAGTGGACCAGTAAAACAGAAGCTCAGTTCACTTTCTTAGCAGTGTGTAGTGACCAAACGGTTGTAAACGATGTAAGTGGAGATGAATCAAATCTAAAGGTAAGCGAAGTTAATTTTCCTGTAACGACAGATCCCGAAGTAATTAAGGAATTTCTACATGGGCAATCAGAGTTGCCAAAAGTAGTGTTTAGCACTTACCAGTCTTTGGATGCTATAATGAATGCCCTGATGGGTGAGGAGTTAATTTTTGATCTTGCTATCTTCGATGAATCCCATAGAACAGCTGGAACTAAAGATTCACCAATGTTTGTTTATGCTCTTGATGATAAGTTCATTCCAATAAAGAAACGCTTATTTATGACAGCTACTGAAAGAATTGTCACACCTAGAATTAAGAAGTTTGCTGAACAAGCAGGTGTTGAAGTTTTTTCAATGGATGATGAAGATAAGTATGGTATAATTTTCTCGGAGTTAAATTTTGGGGATGCCATTGAAAAAAATATTATTGCTGACTACAAAGTAGTTGTATGTTCTATAGATGAAGATGAACTGTTTGAGCTTGTTAAGAACAACCATTATGTTCAAGTAGATATCGAGGATGAAACATCATCAACAACAATTGATAACTTAATGAAACAAGTGATACTAGCAAAGGCTGTAAAAGAGCTTGGTGTAAAAAAAGTTATTTCTTATCATAGCAAAGTTGATTTAGCTCAGAAATTTATTAGTGGAAGTAAATATCAGTTATCACTATATGATGTTTTTACTCAAGTTGCACCGAGTATTAAAGACTCTGAGCTTTATCTTGGTCATGTCAATGGAAAAATGACCTCAGGGCAACGGAAAAAAATACTGAATGATTTCGAAAAGAGTGAGTACGGTGTTATTTCTAATGCAAAATGCCTAACAGAAGGTGTTGACGTACCGGTAATAGATGCCGTTTATTTTGCTGACCCTAAAGATTCAACGATCGATATTATTCAAGCTGTTGGTCGTGCACTTAGAAAGAAACAAGGTGAACAAAAGACCTCGTATATTCTAATTCCAGTTATTTTACCCAAAGGAGTGACTAGCTTTAGTGGACTTAGAACGGAGCTTTTTGATACCTTACATAGTGTAATTCAGGCTTTGCGTGACCAGGATAAGAAATTGGCTCATATTATTGATGATGTTAATTATCAGATTGCAACTGGGCAAGGTGGTCCACGAAAGGGAAAAGTTAATAGTGGGTTGCAACAAAAAGTTATGGTTCTTGCACCAGACAAAATAAAAATTGCTGACTTTGAGAGTTCGCTTCAATTTAGAATTGGTGAAATAAATAAGGAAGCCGATAATGCACCTTCTAAGTTGCAGTTTACTGGAGCAAAGGGAGAACGAAAAAGTAGTATTAAGAGAGTGTTTACATCCATGGGTGATTATAATATGGATGCATACAAAACAAGCCTGGTTTTACCTACCCTTCAGAGATTTTCCTCGCATGAAGATGTTAAGTCAGGCAATGAGCTAAAAATAAATAATAATAACGTATCTCATACTGTTCGCTTGGGAGCAATCCAAAAGATCGATAAGAAAAATTATCAATTAACTCCTATAGGTATTCGAATTATGGAGGACCCTTTAAGTTTTGAGCCCATTTTTCAACAGCAATTGCTAAAGTACTACATTGTAAATGATGAGAATGGGGAGATTTTATTCCCATATAGAACTTGGTTTAAATGTATGGCTCAAGTTCCCAGTATCAGAAAACTAGAGTTCATTTATTGCATGTATACGTTAAGAGACACTAGGGAAGAGACGATAAACCTTGCTGTTGAGCGGATGTTGTATTTACAAAATACTTATGTTAATCCTGAATTGTTAAGCGAGGATAACAAGGAAAAAGTATTGGAGATATTAAATAAAAAATTTGATATCGAATTGGATTATAAAGATGTATGGTCATCAAGAGGGACTTCGTATAATCAATTTAACTACTTTAAGAAGCATTTACTGACTTTTGGAAATATTTTTCAAGAGGGAAATGGTAAGCATGTATTAGAAGTCATCCCAGGCTCACTTGTTAATATCCATAATCTCCTAAGGGAAACAGAAGAAATTGAGCGCATTGCACAAGAGAAAAAAGATTTAGATTTATTAAGAAATCTATATGTTACAATCTAATTTATTAAACAAAGCTTAAGGATATATATATCCTTAAGCTTTGGATGATGATAAATAAACTGAGCAAACTGGCACTGGCCAAATCGACGTCTCTCTTAAATAGAAAAAGGTATTAGAACAAGAATTTAATATAGTTTTAAGATAAAGAGCTAAAGGGAGATTAAATGCCCTAGCTCTTTTTTATTAGTTTATCGTTTCTCTAAAACAACAATACTTTCTCTCAGAACATTAGCAAGATAAGGAAACCTTTGTAACTGTTGAGTGGAAGTTTTTGCCTTACGGCAAACAATAGTTTCGCTGACAGTAAAACCAAACTCTTCCGCAATATAGCCTAAGAATAGATCGGAGGGCACTATCTTACCAAGATATGCACTTTGATCTACGACAATATAGCATTTTTTCCCTTTAGGTAGGACCAAAGCACATTGTTGAAGAATGTTTCTCATATCATGGAAATAGCCTCTGATCATAGCAGGTACTTTTCTTGTCCTTGCATCCCTTTTTCCAGTTAGTGCTTCTTTTATTGGAATTGCTAATTCTATTTCTTTTGCCATTGCATCAATAAATCGATTTTCATGCAGTGGCTTATCTGTTTTCCCACTTACAAAAGAACGGACTGCTTGTGTTCTGTATTCTTTTAAGCTTGTTATGGAATCAACGTAATCGCCCAGCCTTAGTTCAAGCTTGTATGATTCAAAGTAATCAAAAGAATTTGCGTATGGAGGCGAAAACATTATCGCACCTGCAGTCTTATTGGAAATAGAGTTGTAGGATTGAACAAAACTGCTTAGATTTTCGGAGTTTCCTGATACACATATACTTGTCACTGGCTGTTCAATTCTATAATGTTGTAAATCTTGTTCAATCATAATCATTTTCATATGAAAGAATCGATGGACGTTTGTTATTTTTGTCATCCTAGTAGCCAAACCATTACCATCACGTTTTCTATTCGATGTCTCTTCAATAATAGACAGGAAGCCAAGTTTAAATAAATCCCTTACTTTTGTGTCATCTATGGTATTAATGAATTCTTTAATGGCCAACAAATCATTAAAGTTCTCAGGAGTAAAATATTGCTCTAAATCTTTATATGCTTCAATGTTAACTTTTGGTAATTTATAGGATTCAAATCTTTTTATATGCCTACGAAGAATTGATAAGTCATTCTCTGAAAAATGAGTGCACTTGGTGTTGGCTATAAAAGCGGACATTGGGTTGACATCAACACCAAGACCGCTGTATCCATTCAGAGCTGCCTCGACAATTGTAGTTCCTGAACCGCAAAATGGATCAATGACATATTCGTTTGCTGTTAGGTTAGATCTTCTAATTAGTTCCTTAATCAGTTTTTGAGAATATCCTTCTCGATACTTAAACCATCCATGTATGGGAATGCTTATGTTAGTTGAAAAGTTAACAAGGTTAGCAAAGAAATCTCTCTGGTCTACAACATTATATTTCTTTTCCAGTTCTATGATGAAATCCTTTAGTTCCATGTCTGAATAGATATTATTTTTATTCAAAATATCAATCATCATTTTCTGTCTCCTCACGTAAATACCAAAAATCCTCTTTGAAAACTAGGTGTTTTTTAAGAAAATTGTCAATAAAATCGTTTGAGAATTTTTCCATTTCAATCAACTTATTATCGTTAACTTTGATGTCATAGATAGCGTATTCTAGTATAACATTTATCAAATTTGAAAATATTTCTTGATAAAGCTCAGATGAAGTATATTTTTCTTTTACTGCATATAATCTATTAATGCATTGCATGATTACGGACTGAATATTCTCTTGATAGTTTGTCTTACTCAAATCCATGTTTGGTTCAATTGCTCCTTTTTTAAAGGAATAAACAAAATCACCATGAATATTTCCAGAGTATTGTAAGTGAGAAGTATTCTTATAAGACTCGATAAAATCTTGAAATAGAACTCCGCCTTTTGGTAGATAGAATCCAGCTCTAGCTATAGCTTTTAAAAGGGCTACCCATACGTTCAGATCCTTATTGTTGAAGGTAAATACAAGATATCCATCATCTTTTAGCACCCTATAACATTCTTTGTAGACTGAATAAAGAGTATCCTCGTAATGTTGGAGGTCCTTTGCCCATTCATAATTTGTTTTTCTATTTACAATTGCTTCTTCTTTATTATAGATAAAGGAGTCTAGCCCACGATATTTTTGATACCATACATTCCAAAAAGAGGATAACTCTGCATACTGGACATTGCTTCCATATGGCGGGTCAGTAATAACTGCATCTACTGAACAGTCTGGTAGTGGTAAATGACTTGAACTTTGATTTAAAATCATATAATCACTACCTCTTTTAAGCTGTTCAAAATTCTCGGCCTTGTTTAATGATCTAGGTATTTCTTTTGCGGTATACTGTAGTCCTTTAATTACTCCGTTAATTCTATCTTTGAATTTGTCAAAAACGTTTGTTTCAACGTATACATTTGGAAGCCAATATGCGTGCTTGTCCATTGAAGTTGGATTGCCATTCTCCCAGTTATTAGTGACTCTCGTCATGTTGTTTGTATGTCTTAAAGAAGCGCTGAATGAGAAGTATAACAAATCTAATAATTGCTGATCTACTTTACCGCGAAGTTTGAGGATTTCATTAAAAATTACCACATTAACAAAGTAATTACGTTTGGTAAATAAATCCTTGAAACTGTATATGCCTTTTGCGTTGAGGCAATCCTCTAGCTGTCGGTCCCAATTTTGGGGAATTGGGTCATCTGGGGTAACATAATTTTCGAATAGCAACGATTCGTAATCAACAGCTAAAATTTGACTAACTTCTTCTTCGGTTAAGGTATGAAGTTTAACTTTTAATGAAGAACTAGATCTATATTTGACCCTAAGTGGACGACTGGAAAATGGTTTGCAATTTGTCCGTTTTACACCTATTTTTCCTCCTGTATTACTTGAACAATTCATATTTGGGCAACGATAGACACCGTTTCTTACTTTATTTTCCTCAGTAAGTAAGATCAGAGAATCGCATATTGGGCATTTAACTTCATAAGCCCATTCCATCCATTCCATTTCTCCTGAGTCATGTTGTAAAGTAATCTGATAAAAATGGTTAAGGGCATTGTAAACTTTGTCGTAGAAATTAAATAAGAATTCTTTTAATATCTTGATATCCACTTTTTGTATCTGCATCTCAGTAATAAAAGTAGCTAAAGGATTAAGGTCTACACCAATAGCCTTTCTTTTAATAGCTAAACTTTCAAATATTGTTACTCCACCACCACAAAAGCAATCTAAAATGATATCATTTTCTTTAGAATAATGATCAATTAGATGTCTAAAGACGTTATATGGTCTTCTAGCAAAGTATTTGTGCATTTTATATTGAGCTGTATGGGCTTTAGCTTTAACCGCTGTTTTGATTGGTTGTAATTGTTCAGTAATCATAACACAACCTCCTTTTGACGTATCTAAAATAGTACAACTGTTAAGTATATCTCAAAACTTGATATCTAAAAACCTGATATTAGATGGTTTTAATTTTATCATACAGGAACAAATGTTCCTAGAAAAAGAAAAGATCCCTTGCAATAGATAGAGATCTTTCTTAAACTGTTATTAAATTGGTATGGGGATTTTAACATAGAAATTTACATATGAAGCGATACGGTAACACCTATAATAAATAAAACGTTGCAAGTAGGGCGATACGGTGAACCGTACCATAAATAGAGGCAAAAATTGTTGAAGATAAGGTGGAATTTTATTGTCGGAAGCGGGTATTGGCTGTGGATAATCAGTTTCATTATCCGCTTCACGATACAACATGTGATTGATGAATTCACAGTTAATGGGGAATTTGAAAATTTTAGAACGTATAAACTAGAAAGTAAACTTAAGTATAGATTAGTAATAAAATTGGAATAAATACTATTAACGTATTTTCTTACTCCTCTTTTAAGGAATATAATAAGATTAGAGGAGGAGAAAAATGAGTTGGACCAAAGAAAAAAATATTCGAAATGCAGGTCATTGGCTTGCGAGAGCAATTGAATTAATTGAATTAAAAGATTATCAAAAACGGAATGGAACAGTACCTACAATATATAGAGGTGGGGTATTTAACGTTGAACTAGGAGAGGGCAATTTAGGAGGGGAAAAGAATAAAAGACGGCCTTGCTTAATTATTAGTAGGAATCAATTAAACAGTGGAGATACTGTTGTTTTGATTCCATTAACAACTAAATTCAAATATAACCTTGTGAACGGAGTGAAAACACCAAAATATAAAAATCATTACATACTCCTTAAATCCAAATATCCCTTTTTAAACGAAGATTCATGCGTTAAGTTCGAAGATATTAAAACGGTAGATAAAGTAAGAATTGGTGAGCATTTAGGGAATATTGACGTGAAAGATTTGGATCTTATGAGAAATCGTTTATTATTTGCAATGGGATTTTAAATTTTATAACGAAAATAATCAACTTTTCCCCAAAAAAATTGACTGGTTATCACTTGTCAATATGAATAATTAATGATATTCTTTAATTAGAAAATATTTTATGTTTAGATTGCCTCGTCGCAGTCAGAGAGACTATATTTTATAGGTTACTGTTTTAGTCCCCTATCCAATTTAAGCACATAATACAATCGTTTAAGCATATAATATAACATGTTTAGATTGCCATGTCGCAATCAGAGAGGCCCAATCATTAAGATTGGGGTTTAAGGCCATTCCATTTTGGAATGGTCTTTTAATTTGTTTATATTACTATTTCATCGAAATAGGTACCGTCAAGAATTTTGTGTAATGTAAGGATAGATAGGGTATCTCTGAAATGGATTTAGAATAGAGAGGGCCTGTTTCTTCCACACAGGAGACTGAATATTCAGTCTCCTGTGTGGAAAGGGATATCCCCCTCATCTTATCGATTTACATTATTTGGTTAATCATAACGTTCTTCAAACATCGCTGCAGGGCTTCATGAGCTTCGGCAAATCCTCGTAACTTTCGCCCTGCCCATTTCTCATTAAAGTCTTGGATGGTCAAATACATGACTTTTTCCACGGCTTCTAAACTGCTCAAACTGTTCATCGGCTTTAGACGTTTCCGAATCTCCTTGATCGTTCGTTCGATGGCATTGGTCGTGTAAATCACACTTCGAATACTGCTTGGATAGTCCATAAAGGTGAGAAGAACATCCAACTCATTGGCGTTAGAGTAAAATGTTCGTGGGCAGAGAGAATGAGAAAATGAATAAAAAATAATTCCTGGATATAGAAAAAGGGCCTTCTCCTTGGTAGAGTTTTAAATGAACAAATAAAAAACACACCAAGAAAGGAGAAGGCCCTCTATGCAACAGATTACCATGAAATTCCCCACAATAAAAGATCTTGAAAGCACCTTGTTTCGCAGATTGCAGGAGCTGTTTGCCGAGGGGATGCGTCGGATTTTGGAGGCGCTGGACGATTGGATGATGGAACATCGGGATTTCGCTCGCTTTCGCCTCAAAGACCAACGGGAAATCAGTATCGAGACTTTGTTTGGCACCGTGCGGTTTAAGCGGCGATTGTACCTGGACCGAAAAACTGGGAAGCACGTCTTTTTGCTGGATCAGAATACTGCAGTATAAGGGGCGGGACAAACTCAGTCCTTACCTGGAAGAATTGGCGATTCAGTTTGCCAGCCAGGGACCGTCGTACCGGGATAGCGCCCGGCGCCTGAAAGCCTTGTTGGGATACCCGGTACTCAGTCATGAAGCTATCCGGAATAAACTCATCGAACAGGCCGAACGTCCAGAACCTGCTCACCATGAACAGTGTCCCGTCCGGGTCTTGTTTGTGGAGGTGGACGGACTGTTCACCAAACTGCAACGTCATCGACGCCGCGGGATGGAGAACCGCATTGCCGTCGTGCATGAGGGATGGGAGAACAAAGGAGGACGAATCCGGCTGAAGGGCAAGCGGCATTATTTACATACCGGAGAGGGCGATTTTTGGGAAGGATTCGGAGACTTTTTCCCGACTTTTACAGTTCCAGAAACAAAAACTCCCCGAAAACAGCGTCATGATCGCGTTTTTTGGGGAGTTCTTTATTTTTTGGTATGTAGATATGTTTTCGTCCTTTTATCTTTAACCCCATATGCGGGGATATCTTCTAGCCCAAATGCCTTTAAAATATCGGAAAATACGTCG